>Ga0114946_10000188_pt1 | contig 37729 bp, 27 predicted proteins | sample WalLakDeSediment_FD_88676 | JGI IMG/M metagenome (GOLD analysis project Ga0114946, IMG submission 88676) | Lake sediment microbial communities from Walker lake, Nevada to study Microbial Dark Matter (Phase II) - Walker Lake 11/02/13 Deep Sediment | ecosystem: Environmental > Aquatic >... | reverse complement strand
CTGACCAATACGGGTTATTATGGTGCTGTTGGGGAAAAATATCTTCCCGAGCATGCCTTTTCCGAATCAGCAGAGGAGTTGGCAAGCAGGTGGATACGGGAATTTGAAGAAGGAATTGAGGATACAGGAGTTATACCTGGTTTTATTAAGATCTCTGTCAATGAAGGCGCTGAGCTTTCTGAAGTAGACAAAAAACTGGTTCAGGCGGCAGCTATGACCCACAAAGAAACGGGCCTGCTCATAGTTTCCCATACAGGGCCTTGGGCAACAGCTCTGGCTGAGATTGAGGTATTGTTAGAGGAAGATGTTGATCCGGCTCATTTTGTTTGGGTGCATGCGCAAGCGGAGCAGGACTTCAACCATTACCTTACTGCTGCTGAATATGGGGTATGGATAAGCCTGGATGGGATTGTTTGGGATGTGGACGGGCATTTGGACAGGGTATTGTTTGCGAAGGAAAATAATCTTTTGGGCCATGTTTTACTTTCCCAAGATGCAGGATGGTATAGTCCGGGCGAACCCAATGGGGGGGATTTTAAAGGATTTAATGCATTGTTTGATGACCTTATTCCTCTTATGAAAAAAGAAGGATTTACCCAGCAAGAGCTGGATCTGATTTTGGTGGAAAACCCTAAAAAAGCATTCACAATCAAAGCAAAATAATCTTCTGAATTTTTAAGCAAATCTTTTCGCATTTTCTTTTGGCTACGTACCTTTGCGCATGGCTGAACAAATATTGATTTTAGATTTCGGTTCCCAATACACGCAACTCATCGCCCGAAGAGTAAGGGAACTCAATGTATATTGCGAAATCCACCCTTTTAATAAAATTCCCGAAATCACACCGGATATTAAAGGTATTATTTTATCCGGAAGTCCTTGTTCTGTTAGGGATGAGGGATCTCCGGATATAGATTTGGATAGTTTACGCGGTAAGCTTCCGATTTTGGCAGTCTGCTATGGTGCCCAATTGATGGCCCAAAAATATGGTGGAGAAGTATTGCCCTCAGAAATCAGAGAATATGGCAGGGCCAATTTGGATCATATTGACCTGCATTATGATTTATTGAAAGAAATGACCCATGGTTCCCAGGTATGGATGTCCCACGGAGATACCATAAAAGAACTTCCTTTCGGTTTTGAGGTAATCGCGAGTACCTCTTCTGTTCGGGTAGCTGCTTTTAAAGTTCAGGGAGAGGAAACTTATGGAATCCAGTTTCACCCTGAAGTTACGCACTCCTTAGAAGGCAAAAACCTATTGAGGAATTTTGTAGTAGGAATATGTGAATGTTCCCAGAATTGGACCTCTGATATGTTTGTGGATACTACCATAGCAGAACTGAAGGAAAAGTTGGGTAATGACAAGGTAGTGATGGGTCTTTCGGGTGGCGTGGATTCTTCTGTGGCGGCCACATTGATCCATAGGGCTATCGGTGAAAACCTTACCTGTGTTTTTGTGGACAACGGATTATTGCGTAAAAATGAATTTGAGGAGGTATTGGAGTCTTATAAAACTTTGGGATTGAATGTCATTGGGGTAGATTCCAAAGCGAGGTTTTATGAGGCTTTGGCAGGTATTAGTGACCCAGAGACTAAGAGGAAGGCCATAGGAAGAGTTTTTATTGAGGTTTTTGACGATGAGGCGCATAAAATCGAAGGAGTGAAATGGTTGGGTCAGGGTACAATTTATCCTGATGTGATCGAGTCGGTATCTGTAAAAGGTCCTTCTGCCACCATTAAATCCCATCATAATGTGGGTGGATTGCCTGATTTCATGAAGCTTTCTGTTGTGGAACCATTGAATACACTTTTTAAGGATGAAGTGCGGGAAGTCGGGAGGGCATTGGAAATCCCTGAAGCCATCATAGGAAGACATCCATTTCCAGGTCCTGGATTAGCCATTAGGATTTTAGGAGATATCACTGCAGATAAAGTCAAAACCTTACAGGAGGTTGATTATATTTTTATTCAGGGTCTGAAAGATCATGGTTTGTATGACCAGGTTTGGCAGGCTGGCGCCATTTTGTTGCCCATTCAGTCGGTTGGCGTAATGGGAGATGAGAGAACCTATGAAAGAGTGGTAGCGCTTAGAGCGGTGGGTTCTGTGGATGGTATGACAGCAGACTGGATACATTTGCCCTATGAATTTCTTGGCAAAATGTCCAATGAAATCATCAATAGAGTAAAAGGAGTAAACAGGGTTGTTTATGACATTTCATCTAAACCACCGGCAACCATTGAGTGGGAATAGTCAATAAATTAAGAAAAAACCAGATCCTCGGATCTGGTTTTTTCTTTAGCCAGGTATAAGTTTTATTTACACATTTCTATCATTTGGAATTTGCAATTCGTTGATTCAACGATCTTTCTTGTTGTATTTTGGTTTTGAACAAGCCAATTGTAATTAGGTATGGATATTTGGGTGAAGTTACAAAATTAAACCAATCACCGCCCAAGGTAATTCTTTACCAAGTCACCACATCTTGCTTTATTTCAATTGCAGCAGGAATGACTTTGAAAAGGATGAAATAAAACGAGCCGGACTTTTCGGTCCGGCTCGTTTTGTTATGGTATTCTATAATTACTCACCTTGGGCAAGAGAAAAGCCTCTGATGCCATCAAAAGCGTAAAGGTGTTCTGTTTTGATAAAGTCAAATCCCAAACTTTTGACCTGATTGAGTAGATCAATCACGTCATCATGTGTTATTACGGATTCTCCTGCAGTTTTGAATCTGCATCTCCAATGGTCAGTACAGAAGGTCTCCGGCATGCCATCAGGGAATACTTTTACACCTCTATTGGTGATCAATTGAAGTTGAAGTCCATTGGCATCTGCCTTTCTGAGTTTCTCACCGATGACATCAGGGTTTCTATTGTCCTCATCCCAGTCAATGAACACATCTACCCCGATCAACTCTTTCTTGGCTTTTTTAACTGGCTTGAGCTGAATATTCAAAGGTGTTGTGGAGGATTTGTCAAAAAGGGCAGGATCCATATTGACTGGCTTTTGTCCCAACCTTTCGATCACGGCATGTGCAAATTCCTGGGTTCCTGCTTTTTTGGAAGAGATGCCTTCCTGATAGATGTCCCCGGTATGAATACCATCCTCCAATGTCTTCATCCAGGCATTGGCAATTTTTTCAGCAATTTCAGGTTGGCCAATATGCACCAACATCATGATGGCCCCGTTGAGCAAACCGGATGGGTTGGCGATGTCCATGCCTGCAATATCAGGAGCAGAGCCGTGTATGGCTTCAAACATAGCCACTTCTGCTCCCACATTGGCGGAACCTCCTAGCCCTACTGAACCGGTAACCTGAGCGGCAATATCAGAAATGATGTCCCCATATAAGTTTAAGGTTACAATTACATCAAAAATTTCAGGTCTTTCAGCGATCAGGGCAGCCCCAATATCTATAATCTTGTGGTCGGTTTGTATATCAGGATATTCTTTGGCAATCTCGTCAAAAGTTTTGTGGAACAGACCGTCCGCCAGCTTCATTATGTTGTCTTTTGTCATGCATGTCACCTTTTTACGGCCATATTTTTTGGCATATTCAAAGGCATAGCGGATGATCTTCTCAGAGCCCGGTTGGGATATCAGTTTCAATGTTTGATATACTTCCTGGGTCTGCCTGTGCTCAATACCGGCATAAAGATCCTCTTCATTTTCCCTGACAATGACCATGTCGGTCTTTGGATAATGGGTTTTGATAAAAGGAGAATAGGCTTTGCAAGGCCTTACATTGGCAAATAGGCCAAAAGATTTACGGGTGGTGACGTTGAGACTTTTAAATCCTCCACCCTGAGGGGTAGTGATCGGAGATTTTAAAAACACCTTTGTTTCTCTCAGGGAATCAAAAGATTTCGGCTCCATTCCGGAACTTATCCCTTTCAAATATACCTGCTCGCCGATTTCAATAACATCATATTCCAACTGGGCTCCTGCGGCTTCAAGGATTTTAAGGGTTGCTTCCATGATTTCAGGACCGATTCCGTCACCATAGGCTACGGTAATTTTTCTTTTTGCCGACATATATAAAATGGATTTAAATAAATATTCGATTTAGGGCAAAAGTATAAAAAAATGGCTGATTTGGTCGGAAAACCTATGTCAAATTAGCATAAAATTAAACAACAACAAATCCTGCCTCTGGATGGTTTGCTGCATGAATCATTCTTTGATATATTGTATTTTTCTAAGAAATCCTTTGGGAATGCACAGACTGCTTGTATATTTGGTATCCAACATTCACCTATTTCTATGACTGATAGCAATAATATACTTTCTGATGAGAAGGAAGGCATTCTCTATTTGACGGTGAATAGAGAGTCTAAATTGAATGCCCTTAATTTTGCAACCCTTGAAGAAATCAGAAATATTTTTAATGAAGTTTCCGATAATAAAAATATAAAAGCGGTGATTGTCACCGGCTCCGGAGAAAAAGCATTTATAGCCGGTGCCGACATCAGTGAAATAGCGGAACTCAATGAATTGAATGCCAGAAAGTTTGCTGAAAATGGTCAGGAAATCTTCAGTTTGATCGAAAACTGTCATAAACCTGTGATTGCCGTGGTCAATGGATTTGCATTGGGTGGAGGATGCGAACTTGCCATGGCCTGTCATATGAGGGTAGCTACAGCAAATGCTAAATTTGGTCAACCTGAAGTGAATTTAGGCATCATTCCGGGATATGGGGGCACCCAACGTTTGACCTACCTTATAGGCAGAGGGAAAGCCAATGAACTCATGATGACAGGGGATATGATAGGAGCAGAGGAAGCCTATACATTGGGTCTTGTAAATCACGTTTTGTCTTCAAAAAGTGAAGCCATGGCCAAAGCTGAAGAAATTCTGCATAAAATCATGAGTAAAGCGCCTTTGGCCATTGGAATGATAGTGGATTGTATCAATGCCGTGTTTGTTCCTGATGAAAATGGATATCAAACAGAAGCCAACAGTTTTGCACGTTGTGTGAAATCAGGAGATTATACGGAAGGCACTTCAGCCTTTTTAGAGAAAAGAAAACCGGTATTCAAAGGGGAGTAAATCCCCTTTTCTTTTTTGAAATGAGCCAAATCAGAAAGTTAGCAGGCCAAACAGCCATTTATGGAATCAGCAGCATTCTCGGCAAGACCATCAATTTTTTACTGTTACCGATTTACACTGCCTATCTCAACAAAGAAGCTTTAGGTTCATTTACTGCCATTTATGCATTCATTGCATTTCTGAACATTATTTTTACTTATGGCATGGAAACCACTTACTTTCGGTATGCTACCGGGAAAGGACTGGATCCCCAGAAAGTCTATGCCCAGATTCAATCACTTTTGATCACTTCCTCCCTAACTTTGGGGGCATTGATTTATTTTAGTGCTGAACCTTTGTCAGAATGGTTGGGCTATGAGGGACAAGCGCATCTTTTTAAGTGGGTAGCTTGGATATTGGCCATAGATGCTGTTCTGGCATTGCCTTATGCCAAACTCCGAAAAGAAAATAAAGCTTTTCAGTTTGCCATGACCAAACTCGGCAATATCCTTCTTAATGTAGGTTTCAATGTATTCTTCATCGTTTTTTGTTTTCATGTTTGGGAAGGGGATATTTTTCCATCCATGAAACCACTGATCGATACCTTTTATGTACCGGAGTGGGGTGTAGACTATATCTTACTTTCCAATTTAATTGCCAATTCCCTGATGCTGCCGGTTTTATTCAAATTATCAGGGAAATTTATATTCCAGATGGAAAGCGCCTTTCTTCAGCCCATGTGGCATTATGCCATTCCATTATTGTTTATGGGCTTGGCAGGTGTGACCAATGAAGTTTTTTCAAGGGGACTATTTGAATATGTGCTACCTGAAAATTTCTATGAAGGATTAAGTCAAAGAGAAGCGGGAGGTGTTTTCGGGGCAAATTTCAAATTGGCCATATTTATGAATTTGGTAATCCAGGCTTTTAAATATGCGGCAGAGCCATTCTTTTTCAATCAATCGGCAGACAAAAACAGTCCTGAACTTTTTGCCAAAGTCATGCATGCTTTTGTGATTTTCTGCACTGCTTTGATGGTTGCGATTTCAGTAAACCTGGATTTGTTAGGTAAATTTTTTCTCCGAGGGGAAGGGTATTGGGAAGGACTTTACATAGTACCGGTTTTGTTGTTCGGTTACCTGTTTTTGGGAATTTATTTCAATTTAAGCATATGGTTTAAATTGACTGATCAAACAAAATATTCATTTTACATTACCCTGATCGGTGCATTGGTGACCATTTCCATTATTTTTCTTTTAGTTCCTGCACTGGGGTATTTAGGAGCGGCATTAAGTACACTTGCCTGTTATTTTGTAATGTCGGTGGTATGTTTTGTATATGGTCAGAAATATTTTCCAATACCCTATAAGACAGGTAAAGACTTGTTTTACCTCTTTTTTGGGTTTCTATTGAGTTATTTGGGTTTTTATATCACATTTGAAATCCCAATCCTTCAATTTATCTTGAAAAATGGTCTTGTGGTTGTTTTTGTTATTGTAGTTTTGTTTTTTGAAAAAGACCAGATCAACCAAACTATTCGCAGTATAAAAAGTAAAAAACAATGAAAATAAAGGTTATCAATCGATCCAAGCATCCGCTTCCTGAATACCAGACGCCATTATCAGCAGGGCTTGATTTAAGGGCAAATCTTGATGAGCCGGTTCTTTTGAAGCCATTGGAAAGGAAGTTGATTGGAACCGGGCTATTTATTGAGCTGCCGGAGGGTTATGAAGCTCAGATCAGGCCAAGAAGCGGTTTGGCCTATAAATACGGTCTTTCCGTATTAAATACGCCTGGAACTGTTGATGCGGATTACAGGGGAGAAATTAAGGTATTGTTGGTGAATCTCTCCAATGAGCCTTTTACGGTGGAAGATGGTGAGCGGGTAGCACAGATGGTGGTGGCAAAACATGAACAGATCCATTGGGAATTGGCTGAGGTATTATCAGACACCACGAGGGGAGCCGGAGGTTATGGAAGTACAGGGAAATCCTAACCTGGGAATTAATATTTGTTAAAATCCTCCATCTGCTGACAGTGACTTTTTGTTAAAGAGAACAAAAAGGCATTAAGTTTGCGTTTAGATAATATGTGGATTAACCGCTATAAGGCAAGATTCAAAAAACTTCAAAGTTTTTATAGACAAAGCCTTTTTAAAAACCATAGTTGCATTAACAAACACTGCGTGAATATCAATCTAAAAATTATATCCTTTTTCTTCTTTTTTTTGATAGGGATCTCGGGTATTGCCCAGGAAAAACTTTCCAAAAAACAAAGGAATGAGCAATTGGATGAGGCAAAGGCCTCAAGGCTCTTTATTGATGGCCAAAGATTCCTGATTTTGGAAGATTTCGACAGGTCCTATTTTTATTTTCAAAAGGCCAGGGAACTTAGCCCGAATTCGGCTGCAATCAATTTCAAAATTGCAGAATTACTACTACGTGCCAACAGGGTGGAAGATGCGGTTGACTACGGCATGCGTGCAGTCAAGGCGGATCCGGATAATAAATACTACAATCTGGTAATGGCTGAAGTATATTCCAAACAGGGTCAGCCACAAAAAGCCGCGGAAATTTTGGAAAATTTAATGGCTAATTCTGAGGAAAACCAGAATTATATATTGGATCTGGCTTCATTATATATAGCATCAGGGGATTTTGACAATGCATTGAATGCCTTGGACCGCGCAGAGGAATATTATGGAATAGCAGAACAGCTGACATTACAAAAACAAAGAATTTACCTTAGGAAAAATGATTTAAAAAGTGCTATCCACGAGGGAGAAAAACTCATTGATGCCCACCCGGGGAATTCTCAGTACGTTCTCAACCTGGTTGAAATTTTGTTTAATAATGGGAGGATTGATCAAGCGATAGATTTGATTGACCAATCCTTAAGTAATTACCCTAACCAACCGGACCTGCAGCTTGCTGCCTATGCGCTATTCAAAGAGAAAGGGGATATTGACAGGGCCGAGGAGTTTATCAAAATGGCTTTTTCCAACCCGGATTTGGAAGGACGTGTAAAAGCTGAGGCTTTTTCGGACATTCTTCAGGAGAACAAAACAGTAAGAAGGGATGCACTTTTAGATGAGTTGGAGGGATACTTAATGAGGTTGCATCCTGAAGATGCAGATGTTCTGACCATTGTTGGTGACAGATTCCTGTTTAGCAATAGTAAAATGGAGGCTTTGGAACTCTATAAAAAAGCATTGTTAATAAATCCTTCAAATGAACAGGTGCTGCAAGGGGTCATAACCCTGATGTTTGAATTGGGTATGGATTATTCTGAAATTGAAAATTACACAAATGTTGCGGTTGATGAATTTCCAAAGCGGGCTGATTTCTGGTTTTTTGATGGAACCACAAAACTGGCGCAGAAAAAAGGGGAAGAGGCAGAAATTTCATTCTTAAATGCCATTGAAGTGAATGGAGGCAAAAACAAACAACTTGATTTGCTGGTAAAGGCATCATTAGGAGATACTTACCATCTAAATGGGAAAAGTGAAGAAGCATTTGTGTCTTATCAGGAGGTATTGAAAGAAAGGCCGGAAGATGAGCATGTTCTAAATAATTATGCTTATTATTTGTCATTAAAGAAACAGGATTTGGATAAAGCAAAGGAAATGTCCGGTAGGTTGGTAAAAAAATTCCCAAATAACTCTACCTATCTCGATACCTATGCCTGGGTTTTATTTCAATTGAAGGACTATGAAAATGCAAAAATTTATATGGAAAGGGCATTGGAAAATGAAGAAAAGCCAAGTGGGGTAATGTTGGAGCATTATGGAGATATTTTGTATCATTTAGGAAAAAGGAGTGAAGCCATAAGTTTTTGGAAAAAAGCAGAAGGAGGGGAAGAAACATCAGAGTTTTTAATTAAAAAGATTAAGGATCAGAGATATTATGATTAGGATATTTTTAGGGAGTATTTTATTATTGTTAGTGATGTTTACAGGTTGTGCCAAAAAGCCAAATTTGTATACTTCTGACGAAGTGATGCAGGAATTTGAGCCCAATTACTTAGATTTTAGGTATTTATCCTCTAGGGGAAGGATTGTAATAGAGGAGGCTAGTGGAAAGACTACCAGAGGGACAATCAGTTTCCGGGCAAAAAAAGATTCCATAATTTGGTTCAGTGTTACGCCTGGATTAGGATTGGAGGCATTTAGAGGTTCTATTACGGAAGATAAGGTCAGAATAAAGGATAGATTGAATGGTCAGGATATCAATATGAGTTTCAAGGAAATTGAGGATCGTTATGACCTTAAGCTTTCTTTGGAACTGTTGGAGAATTTGGTCTATGCGGATATACCGCATGAGTTCAGCTACAGGGACAGGTTGATCAGAATTGGTCAGTATTTCGAACTTACACAAGTGAGAGATGGAGTAAGGTATCACTCAAGAGTAAGTACAAGACATGGGAAAGTGGAAGAATTAAGTAGTACTTCTATGGCAGGAATAGGTTCCCTTTTGGCAAATTATCCTACCTTTGAAGATATAGGTAATCAGCCATACCCCAATAAGATGTTGTTGAAAATCTCCTATAATTCTCCGGAGGGCGATCAACAGGTAGCCATTATCAATTTAGAAATGAGTAAAATAGAAATACAAGAAACTTCCTTATCTTTTCCTTTTCAATTTTAAGTTATGAAAGAGGTCAGGATTTTAATCGTTTTGATTTTGTTTTCATGGATTTTCGCCATTACGGAATCTTATGCCCAAACCAGAAAGTCAAGGGCTGAATTAGAAAAAGAAAAAGCCGAGATCCAAAAACGCTTACTTGAGTTTGACCAGATTTTGAAGAAAACAGCCGAGTCAAAGAAAGTTTCGGTAGGGCAGTTAAACGTTGTAAACAAGCAACTTCAAAACAGAATTAATTACATCAATGCCCTGAACAGGGAAATGAGATTGTTGGATTTGGAGATAAGGGAGACCGAATCTAAAATCACTTCCTTGGAAAAAGACCTCGAAAATTTGAAGGAAGAATATTCTGAAATGATTTACACCTCGGCAAAGTTGAACCAAGGGACTACTATGACTGCCTTTGTTTTCAGTTCTGAAACATTCAAGCAGTTTTATATGCGTTTGAAATATTTGAAGCAATATTCTGATGCGCGCAAAAAACAAGTTGAGCAGATAGGAATGGTGGCAGCAGAACTGGATGATCAGAGAAAGGCAGTAGAACAAAAGAGAATCCAAATGCAGGCTGTCATAAAACAAGAGCAACAACAAAAGCAACAACTTGATAAGGCAAAAGAGGAACAGCAGGCTATTGTAAATGGCCTAAACCAGCAGGAGCAGAATCTTAGGAAGGAGATTGCAGCAGCCAGGCAACAGCAGGAGAATCTTAACAGGATGATCAAATCAATCATCGAAGAGGAAATCAGGAGGGCTGAGGCCGAGGCCAAAAAGGCCAATTCAACGGCTTCCAGAGCATCTGGGAGCAGTATTCCTTTGACACCGGAAGCAGCTGCCCTTTCCAGTTCATTTGCCGGGAACCGGGGGAAACTACCATGGCCTGTGGAAAGCGGTTTTATTTCCAGACCTTTTGGGACCCATCCCCATCCTACTTTGAAGGGGATAACAGAGGATAACGATGGTGTGGATATCCAAACTACACCAAATGCAGCAGTCAGGGCAGTCTTTGACGGAGAGGTAACAAAAATATTTACTGTACCAGGCTATGGCGGTACCATAGTGATAAAACATGGGGAATATTACACCATGTACAGTAAGTTAAAAGTGATTTCTGTTAAATCCGGAGATAAAGTAAGTGCCAAACAGGTACTTGGCCAGGTCTATACCAATAAGGATGGAGTGGCAGAAGTTCACTTCGAAACGTGGAAAGGATTGCAGCCCCAGAATCCATCCACTTGGCTGGCAGGACGATAATGTAAATATTTCGTATATTTATAAAAAAACAGGGATATAGGGGAAGGTTTCCTTTGTGTTAGCGTATCTCAAGTATATCTTTGTATAATAATTCATAACCTAAACAATACCAACATGACTACATTGGGTTTCTTTCAAAATATGGGTGGGGGATCAATAATTCTTATCATCCTTGTGATTCTTTTACTTTTTGGAGCTAAGAGAATCCCAGAACTGGCAAGAGGGCTAGGAAGAGGAATCAGAGAATTCAAGGATGCCACCAAAGAAATTCAGGAAGATCTTGAAGAAGGCCTGAAAGAGAAAAAGAAAAAAGAGTAAACGGAACCAAATATAAATATCTTGGAAAAATTCCTTTCATTTGACGAAATCAGGAAGTCGCTTGAAAATGGGGAAACCGATTGTAAAGCGATTGTAAATTACTACTTAAACAATATTCAGACGAAGGCGCATCTCAACGCCTTCGTTGAAGTTTATAAGGAATCCGCTTTGGAGCAGGCTTCTAAAGTGGACGATAAACTTTCTTCGGGTAAAGCCGGGAAATTAGCGGGAATGGTAATTGGTATTAAGGATGTGCTGGTATATAAAGACCATGAAGCCAATGCCTCGAGTAAAATCCTTAAAGGATTTATTTCTCAATTTACCGCAAGTGCCGTACAGAGGCTGATCAATGAGGATGCGATAATCATTGGAAGGCTCAACTGCGATGAGTTTGGCATGGGGAGTTCCAATGAAAATTCAGTTCATGGAAAAGTACTTAATGCCGCGGATGAAACAAGGGTACCTGGTGGGTCTTCAGGTGGATCGGCTGTGGCGGTACAGGCCAATCTATGCACTGTCTCTTTAGGTACAGACACAGGAGGCTCAGTTAGGCAGCCTGCTGCATTTACAGGTTTGGTAGGGATCAAACCTACTTATTCGAGGGTGTCCAGATGGGGTTTGATTGCGTATGCTTCCTCTTTTGATACCATTGGAGTTTTTTCCAGAAATGTGAAGGATAACGCATTGGTATTGGAAACTATGGCCGGATCTGATAATTATGACAGCACTGTATCCAAAAAGCCGGTCCCTCATTATTCTGAATTATTGCATTTTGATAAAAGGGCAAAAGTAGCGTATTTAAAAGAAACTTTGGAATCACCTGCCCTTCAACCGGAAATCAAGGTGAATACCATTGCTTTGCTTGAAAGCCTCAAACAGGAAGGCCATGATGTCGAAGAGGTAAATTTCCCTCTATTGAAATATGTACTGCCAACTTATTATATTCTAACGACCGCTGAGGCAAGTTCAAACCTTTCCAGGTTTGATGGAGTAAAATATGGTTACAGAAGTCCAAATGCCCATAATTTGGAAAGCATGTATAAAAAAACAAGATCTGAGGGTTTTGGAGAGGAAGTGAAAAGAAGAATAATGCTTGGCACTTTTGTACTCAGTGCGAGCTATTATGATGCCTATTTTACCAAAGCACAAAAAGTAAGGAGACTGATAAAAGAGTTTACTGAAAATTTGTTGACAAAATATGATTATATTATTATGCCAACTACGCCATCTACAGCGTTTAAGTTTGGAGAACATAGTAATGATCCAGTAGCTATGTATTTGGAGGATTTGTTTACGGTACAGGCATCTGTTTCCGGGGTTCCGGCAATTTCCTTGCCCAATGGCAAGGATGAAAAAGGGCTTCCAATTGGTGTTCAAGTAGTTGCAAATTCCTTTAAGGAAGCTGAATTATATGCTTTTGCAAACTATATAATGGGTCTTAATTCAAATTAATAACCTGATCATGGAAAAGCTTGTTAAAACCATCGCATTAGTATTACTTCCAATGTCATTGGTCCATCAACTATCTTTTGGTCAGGAGCTTTTTGAAATAAATAATGCTTCCATTAAGGAAGAAATGATTATCCCTTCCTATCAGTTTGAATACATTCCAGACTTTACCTATGAGGATGTTGCTAAAAGAGTTAGGGCAATGGATACCGGTATGTCCTTTGAGCTGAATGAAAGGATATTTTCCTTTATCAATTACTTTACGGTCAGAAATAGGGAATATACCAAAATGGTTCTTAGAAGGAAGGAAACCTACTTTCCACTCTTTGAAGAGACTCTGGCACAATATGATTTGCCTGATGATATTAAATTTCTGGCTATCATTGAATCAGGGTTAAACCCGAAAGCAAAATCCAGGGTAGGAGCCATGGGATTGTGGCAATTTATGCCAGCAACAGGGAAGATGTATAATTTGCATGTCAATTATGACATAGATGACAGAATGGATCCGGAACTCTCCACCGAAGCAGCGATAAAATACCTCAAATCCCTTTACAGGATGTTTGGTAATTGGGAGGTGGCGTTAGCAGCTTATAACTGTGGTCCTGGGAATGTCAGAAAAGCCATTAGCCGCTCGGGGGGGAAAAGAACTTTCTGGGAAATCTATAATTACTTACCAAAAGAAACCCGTAGTTATGTGCCACAATTCCAGGCTATGATGTATGTTTTTCGATATGCAGAAGAGCATAATTTTATACTGGAGGAGCCTTCATATCCTCTGGTGTATGATAAGATAAAATTTAATCAAGCATTGGATCTGGAACAATTGGCCTCAGTCAGCGGGATTTGTATTGAGGATCTGGAAGACCTAAACCCTTCTATCAAAAACAGGTTGCTGCCAAGCTCCCATCAGCATTACGCCATTAGGATTCCAAAAGCCAAATCTGATTTAATTGTTGAGAACCAGGATAGATTTGCAGATGCTGTTAAGTTAACTTCTGAAAGAACATCGGAATTAAGACTAGCAAGCAATCAAGTAACTACCAGAACTGTAGCGATTCCCTCAGCAGGCGTTGGAGAGAGGGTTACCTATAAAGTAAAATCAGGTGATGCTTTAGGTAAAATAGCACAGATGCATGGGACATCGGTGGAAAATCTAAAGGCCTGGAATAATTTATCTTCAAATCTGATCAAAGTAGGGCAGACCTTATATATTTATTCGGGTAAGTCCAATACTTCCAAGGCACTTGCCCAGAATAATGTAACTACAACCCCTGTCCTTGACGGTAAATATTATACAGTGCAGCCAGGAGATTCTCTTTGGCTTATTTCAAAAAAATTGAATGGTTTGACAGTTGAACAAATCAAGCAAATGAATAATCTCAATTCTAATCAAATAAAGCCAGGGCAGAAATTAATAATCGGATAACTATTTATTTAGTAAAACTTTTTTGTCCATTTATTAATTTTTACATTGTACAGGCTTTAAAATCAAAAGTATATGAATATCAGAAAAATAGGTTTTGTAATGGCCCTAATCATTACAGGGATAGGACTTTGGAGTTGTGATCAGGGTGAGAATTCAAAAAATTCCACCAAACCAAAAGCAAGAGGAGCCATAGGCGAAATTATACTTGCTATTGACTCCACGAAATGGGAGGGGAAAGTAGGTCAGACCCTTAAGGAGATTTTCCAGGAGGATGTCCATGGTCTGATCCGTGATGAGAGTATGTTTGATGTGAGAAAGGTTGATCCAAGGGGTATGACGCGAATTTTGAAAATGGCCACCAACATAATTTATGTAACGACTTTTGATGATAAAAAGGCAGCCAGTCAAAACATCAATTCCTTATTTACCAGAGAGGCCAAAGAAAAGGCAGCTAATGATCCTTCCCTTTATTTTTTGAGAAGTGCGGATGAATTTGCCCAAGGCCAGGAGGTGATTTATTTGTTTGGAAATAATGAGGAAGAATTGGTCAAGAATTTGAAAGCCAATAAGAACAAGCTTCAGAATCTTTTTCATGTCCGGGAAAGGGGGAGACTGGAGAAAGTACTGTTGAATCGAAAAAGTTCAGTTGCAAAGGTGGCAGGGGAAAACCTTGGACTTAGTATCAATGTGCCTGCTTCTTACCAGATAGTCAAAGCAGAAAATAATTTTTTATGGTTGAGACAGCCAACACCCAGATCCGACAGACCTGATATCAGTTTGTTTTTTTATGAAACCAATTATACTTCTGAGGAACAGGTATTTCCAGAATCTGTTTTGGAATTGAGGGAGAAAATAACAAAACAACATATTTACGGGAATCCTTCAAATAGGAATTCATATCTGGTCACAGAGAGGGTAGATCCTAATCCTGTTATGAATAATTTCAAAATAAACGATAATTTTGCGGTCGAAATCCGTGGAGGTTGGAAAACCAACAACCTCAGTATGGGTGGGTCTTTCCTTGCTTATCTGATAGTGGATGATAAAAACGGAAAACTTTATTATGTGGAAGGTTTTGTCTATTATCCCAATGAAGCGCACAGAGAGTCTATCCGGGAGATTGAAACTATTTTATTGGCGACGGGAATCCTAAATAAAGACGGATTATCCAGCTAATTTCATTTAACAATTAAACCTTTATGGCCATTAAAATCCGCAGAGAGGACGCTCTGAATTACCACGTCCAAGGAAAACCCGGTAAAATTGAAGTTGTCCCCACCAAACCTCTTTCCAGTCAATTAGATCTTGCCTTAGCTTATTCTCCTGGTGTGGCAGAGCCCTGTAAAGAGATTGCGAACGATAAAGAGAATGTATATAAATACACGGCAAAAGGTAATCTTGTTGCAGTAATTTCCAACGGCACGGCTGTATTAGGTTTGGGAGATATTGGACCTGAAGCGTCCAAGCCTGTTATGGAAGGTAAAGGAGTGCTTTTCAAGAAATTTGCCGGTATTGATGTATTTGATATTGAAATTGATGAAAAGGATCCCAAAAAATTGATTCAGATCATCAGGTCATTGGAGCCAACATTTGGAGGGGTCAATCTAGAAGACATCAAAGCGCCTGAATGCTTTGAAATCGAGCAGACATTGAAAAGGGAAATGAATATCCCGGTGATGCATGACGACCAACATGGAACTGCTATCATTTCTGGAGCAGCCTTGTTAAATGCACTTGAAATTGTAGAAAAAAATATAGAGGATATCAAGTTGGTAGTGAATGGAGCTGGAGCTTCAGCTGTTTCCTGTACCAGATTTTACATGACTTTAGGTGTTAGGAGAGAAAATATTGTCATGTGTGATCGTGAAGGTGTGATCCGATCAGATAGAACAAATTTGGATGAGATAAAAAGTGAATTCACAACAGATAGGGATTTATATACACTGACTGATGCATTAGAAGGAGCTGATGTATTTTTAGGACTTTCCAAGGGAAATATATTGACGCCGGAACAAATTTTGAAGATGGGGGCAAATCCAATTGTTTTTGCATTGGCCAACCCTGACCCGGAAATAGCTTATGATTTAGCCATGTCTGTACGGGAAGATCTGATCATGGCTACTGGTAGATCAGATTATCCCAATCAAGTAAATAATGTTTTGGGATTTCCTTACATCTTCAGAGGGGCGCTTGATGTTAGGGCGACTTCAATCAATGAAGAAATGAAGTTGGCAGCGGCGAAGGCCATAGCCGCATTGGCTAAAGAACCTATTCCTGAAATTGTCAATAAAGCTTACAACGATGCCAAAATGTCATTTGGTAGGTTTTATTTGATACCTAAGCCTTTGGATCCAAGATTGATAACTACCATTGCGCCTGCAGTTGCTAGAGCTGCAATGGAATCTGGGGTCGCCAAGAAAGGAATTATTGATTGGGAAGCATACAACCTTGAATTACAGGAAAGAATTGGCATTGATCAAAGGTTGATGTTGAGGGTGGTTACCCGGGCCAAGAAGGATCCTAAACGTGTAGTTTTTGCAGAGGCTGATAATGTCAAAATCCTTAAGGCAGTTCAAATTTTGAGGGATGAAAGAGTGGCTATTCCTATTCTATTGGGAAGAAAGCACATAATAGATGAAATAATTAAAGAAAATAATCTGGATTTAAGTGGAGTTACAATTGTGGATCCATATGAGGATGAGGAAAGATTAAGGCAGTATGGGAACCTTCTTTTTGAAAAAAGGAAAAGGAAAGGGCTGACACCTCAGGAGTGTTACAGATTGATGAAGGATAGAAACTATTTCGGTTCCATGATGGTCCAATTGGGGGAAGCAGATGCATTGATTTCAGGTCTTACTAAAGATTACCCTAAAACCATACTTCCTGCACTTCATGTAATTGGTGTAAAGCAGGGTACAGATCGGGTGGCGGGAATGTACATCATGAATACCAGTAGGGGCCCTTTTTTCTTTTCTGATACTACTGTCAATGTTAATCCAACTGCCGAACAATTGGTGGAAATTGTAGGTCTTACGGCTCAGGGCGTCAGATTTTTTGATATTGACCCAAAAATAGCCATACTTTCCTATTCTAATTTTGGATCGGCCAAAGGAGACATAGCCACAAAAACTTCTAAGGCAACCGCATTAGCCAAGGCCAAATTTCCTGATTTGGTCATTGAAGGTGAAATGCAGGCCAATGTTGCCCTGAATGAAGAAATCCAGCTAGGAAATTATCCATTTAGCGCCCTAATTGGAAGTAAGGCAAATACTTTGATCTTTCCAGATTTAAGTTCCGGTAACATTGCCTATAAATTATTGTCTGAATTAGGAAATGCTGAGGCAATTGGTCCGGTACTTTTGGGAATGAATAAGCCCGTGCATATATTACAGCTCGGTAGCTCAATAAGGGAAATTATCAATATGGTAGCTATTGCCGTAGTAGATGCACAAACCAATATAAAAAAATGATAGCATATTTAAAGGGGAAGCTAGTACATAAAGATCCCACTTTTGTAATAATAGATATATCGGGTATAGGGTATCATGTAAAGATTTCATTACAGACCTATTCCAAAATAAAGGATGAGGAGCATATTATGCTCCTCACTTATTTGAATATCAAGGAAGATGCCCATACTTTATATGGATTTAAAGAGGAAAGTGAAAAGCGGCTTTTTCTCCTTTTGATTTCCATCTCAGGCGTAGGTCCAAATACAGGATTGATGATTTTATCTTCGTTGAGTTCAGAGGAGTTGGAGAATGCCATTGTCCAAGAAGATTTTAGGACTATCCAGAATGTAAAAGGAGTAGGTGCCAAAACAGCCCAAAGAATTGTGTTGGAATTGAAGGACAAAGTTAAAAAGGAAAGTCTGTCAGAGCAGGGTCAAGCACTATCCGGATTTATAAAAACCAACAATAAAATCAGAGAAGAAGCGTTACAGGCCTTGATTACTCTAGGATTTCCGAAAGCTACGGCGGAAAAAAACATTGCGTCTGTACTCAAAAAAACAGGTTCAGAAATTTCATTAGAAGAATTAATTAAAGCATCTTTAAAGACACCTTAATTAACCATTAAATCTTTGGTCTTTTGTTCAGGCAACATTTTTTTCTCAAAGACACTTCTCACACCTTCGTAACAGTACTTCTACTGTTGCTATTTGTATTTTTGTACCCAAATTTTGCAGTTGCCCAGGACACCGAACAGGATTCGCTTTCCATTAGTAGGTTGGATTCTTTAAATAAAAGAAGATTATCTCCTTCTTTTTTGCTGTGGCCAAATCTCCAAACCAGCCCCCTTTACCCCAACCAGAATCCCTACCGATCTCTTTATTCTCCATTTTATCCTTCTCCCTCTCTCCAACAAAAGATTCAGGTGGAGATGGACTCCACTTTGAAATATAGGATTCAGGATCAATTGGATACTGCTGCCTCCACCCCTGGGGTCATTTATGATTTCGATGATTTTTCAAAAATCCAGGAGTTCAAAGTCAGGCAGGAATATTGGAGAAGCAGATCCAGGGGAATGGATGGAGAAAGCCCTGTTACAGGTAGGGATATTACAATGCCAGTTACCAGTACTCCCGGATTCGACCGGATTTTTGGAGGTGATGAGATCTCTATAGTTCCATCAGGATTCGTAAATCTTGATTTAGGAGCCATTTTTAGGCGGATAGACAATCCGGCAATTCCGATTAGGCAGCAACAAAATGGTAACTTTAATTTTAACCAGCAAATTCAAATGGCTGTCAATGGTAACCTGGGTCAAAAAATGAGATTATCTGCCAACTTTGATTCCAACAATTCATTTGATTTTCAAAATCAGCTCAAAGTGGAGTATAATGGATTCAGGGAGGACATCATAAAATCGATTGAAATAGGTAATGTGAGTATGCCTGTCCAAAACAGCTTGATCCAAGGTGCCCAAAATCTATTTGGAGTCAAAACCCAGATGCAGTTTGGAAACATGTTTGTGACAGCGGTTGCCTCTACCCAAAGGGGTAGAAGGGACGAACTGATTATTGAAGCAGGGGGACAGGGAAGACAGTTTGAAATTCAGGGGTCCAACTATGATGAGAACAGACACTTTTTCCTAGGTCATTTTTTTAGAGAAAATTATGAAAGATGGTTGAGGGGATTACCTCAGATCTTATCTGGAATCAATCTGACCAGGGTAGAGGTTTATATTATGAACAGGGCCAATAATACCGAAACCTTAAGAAATTTTGCGGCTTTTATAGATTTAGGCGAAGGTTCCAGGATTTATAAGCCCAATAATCCCAGCATTGGTACCGGTAATCCTGGTGCACCTGCTTCAAATGGTGCTAATTTGCTGTTTCAGAACCTGGTTTCAGATCCGGGTTTTCGCCCTTTTGATACAGGAACAAGTGCTATAGAGGCCAGCCTACAACTGACCAAAGGATTGGACTTTGATCAGGTGAGCGGTGCACGGAAACTGGCGCCTAATGAATTTTTCTTCAACAGGGAATTGGGCTATATTTCCTTGTCAAGAAGGCTTCAAAATGATGAAGTACTGGCTGTATCCTACGAATATACTTACAATGGTCAAGTATATAAAGTAGGTGAACTATCCGAAGATTATCAAAACAGACCTGAGAGTGAACTCATATTTCTGAAAATGTTGCGCCCAGCCAGAATCAATATCAATATTCCCACTTGGGATTTGATGATGAAGAATATTTACAACCTGAATGCAAACCAAGTCATGCAGGATGGGTTCCAATTACAGGTGATTTATCGTGATGATAGGACAGGATTGGACAATCCCACTTTGTTGGAAGGAGAAAATTTAAAAAACAGACCATTGATCAGGTTGACGGGATTGGATAACCTAAATCCCCAAAATGATCCTGCTCCTGACGGAAATTTTGATTTTGTTCCGGGCATCACCATATTCCCTGATAGGGGATTGTTGGTTTTCCCGGTACTTGAACCATTTGGAAAGACCCTACGTGATCTGTTTTTGCCAAATGAAAGAAACCTGGCGGAAAAATATGTTTTTGATACCCTTTATCGGACTACCCGTGCAGATGCAGAATTAGTTACAAGGTATGATAAGTTTTTTATAAAAGGGAGGCTCACTGCCGGATCTGCATCTGAAATCATGCTTCCCGGATTGAATATTTCGCCAGGTTCGGTCATTGTAATGGCCGGAAATATACCCTTGACTGAAGGGGTTGATTTTACGGTGGATTATAATATTGGGCGGGTCAATATTATCAATGAATCCATTCTTCAGTCAGGGAAGAGAATCGCAATAAGTTTTGAAAAGGCTGATTTGGTTTCTTTTCAGACAAGGAGCTTACTCGGTACCCGACTGGATTATGTGGTCAATGATAAACTGAACCTTGGTGGTACCTTTTTATATCTGAATGAAAGGCCCAACATTACAAGGATTGCAGTCGGTAATGAGACATTAAGGAATAGCATGTGGGGATTGGATGCAAATTTTAATGATGAATCCAGATTTTTGACAAAACTGATGGATGCCTTACCTTTTACCAATACAAAGGAAAAGTCACTCGTACAGTTCAGTGGTGAATTTGCCCAACTATTGCCCGGAACTTCCAATACTGTTGCCGGTGAACCAACAGTTTATATAGATGATTTTGAAACTGCCATAACTCCCTATGGATTGGGGAATGCAGCTGCTCAAAGTTGGAGGTTAGCAGCGACCCCAAAAACAGATACCGATGTATTTGATTTAAGCAATATCACAGAGGATAAGTTAGGAACTACTTACAGAAGGGCAAAAGTTTCCTGGTACAACATTGACAATGTATTCTACAGGGAAAGTGGTCCTGGTGTTCCAACGAACCTTAACAGCGAGGACAGGCAAAATCATTATGTAAGAAGGGTAATTCCTCAAGAAATTTTTCAGTTTAGGGACAGAGATGTAATAATTGTTCCGGAGCCCTTGTTTGAGTTGGCGTACTTTCCAAGAGAAAGAGGAATGTACAATTACAATCCTACCCTAACATCTGATGGCTTTTTGCCTAATCCCCGCCAAAATTTCGGAGGAGTTACAAGGGCTATTACTACAGAAGTGGATTTCGATAGAACCAATGTGGAGTACATTGAATTTTGGCTCCTCGATCCGTTTATTCAGGGCCCAAATGGACGGGTAATAGATGGTGTTTTTAATGAAAACAATACAACAGGAGGAAAATTAAGATTCAATCTTGGGGAAATCTCGGAAGATATAATCAAAGATGGAAGACATGGTTTTGAAAATGGGATGCCTGCAGACGGGGATGTAAACCAGACCATTTCGACCGAATGGGGTAGGATTACAAGGCAACAGTTTTTAATTCCGGCATTTGATAACTCACCTGAAGCAAGGTCAAATCAGGATATAGGATTGGACGGATTGAAATCTGAAGATGAGGTTGAATTTTTCAGGGATAGGTTTATCAATAGACTTAATGTCAATCCGGATGTTTTGGAGGAAATTGTCAGTGATCCTTCTGCTGATAATTTCCAATATTATCTGGATGAGCAATTTGACCAGAACAATGTGAAGATATTGGAAAGGTACAAGAAATTCAATGGAATGGAAGGAAATACCCCCATCACCTCAAATACAAATCTTGCTTTTACACCTTCCGGATCTAACCTTCCTGACAATGAGGACCTGAACAGTGATAACACCATCAATGAACTGGAGGCATACTATGAATACGAAATTGATTTAAGGCCGGGACAGATTCAGGTGGGCCAAGGCTATGTAGTTGACAAAGTATCTTCGGTACAGAGTGGGGATGAGGTGGATTGGTACCTTTTCAGAATCCCGGTAAGGACACCTGATAGGGTTCAGGGAGAGATTTCAGGATTTAAATCCATCAGGTTTATGCGGACCTATCTTACAGACTTTGAGCAACCCGTAGTATTGAGGATGGCGAATTTCAGATTGGTGGCAAGTCAGTGGCGGGTGTTCCAGGAGTCTTTGTTTGAGCGTGGATTTTTTGAAATTCCGGAACCCGATAATTCAAATTTCACTGTCGGCGTAGTGAATATAGAGGAGAACAGTCAGGGCAGTGATACCCGAAGCCCTTATGTTTTGCCACCAGGTATTATTCGGGACAGGGATAACCTTGCAGCAGTAGAACGGCAGCTTAATGAACAATCTCTCAGACTTTGTGTAGAAGATCTACAGGCTAGAGATGCACGTGGAGTTTTCAAAAATACCAGTTCACTTAATTTGGTTCAATATGAAAGAATCAAGATGTTTTTTCATGCGGATTCGGAGGATGCACAGGATGGTGAGCTTACTGCATTTATAAGGATGGGTACCGATTACACGGACAATTATTACGAAATAGAAGTTCCGCTCTTGATTACGCCAAAGGGGACAAGGGATCCTAGACAAATTTGGCCTTTGGAAAACGAACTTGACATAGCAATCAAGGAAATAGTAGGAGTAAAAGTTGATAGAGATAACAAAAGGGTGCCCTTGAATCTAGCCTATAGCCAAGATGTCAGGCAATATAAAGTCACAGTTGTAGGTAGGCCGGAATTAAGTCTGATTCAAGGCATGATGATAGGGATAAGGAATCCCGGATCTACCGGTGGGGCATCAAAGTCAATTTGTATTTGGGCAAATGAACTGAGGGTGACCGGATTTATAGAATCGGCTGGGTGGGCGGCCAATGGCCTTTTGAATATGCAACTTGCTGATGTGGCCACAATATCAACCTCAATAAGACATAATTCGGTGGGATTTGGAGGACTTGAAACGAGATTGTCACAAAGATCTCTGGAATCCGCAACCCAATATGACATTTCTACCAATGTGAATGTAGAGAAATTGTTACCAGAAGGCTTGAATGTAACCATTCCCATGTATGCCAGTTTCGAAAAGATCTCCGTCAAACCGCAATATGACCCACTCAATCCTGATGTGCCATTAAATCTTGCCTTGGAAAAGTTTCAGAATGATGCAGAAAGAGATGTATATAAAAATCAGGTATTGGATCAGTTGAACAGGAGAAATATTGGTTTTTCCAATGTAAGGAAAAACAGAAACCCGGAAAAGCAAAACATCAAGATTTATGATCTCAGTAATTTTTCCTTCTCCTATGCCTTCGGTTCTATAAGGCAGAGTAATATCAATACCGAAAGTTATGAGTTTGAAACAAGAGTAGGCAATATTGCCTATGTATACCAGCCAAAGCCGATGGTCTTGGAGCCATTTAAAAATTCCTCATGGGCAGGAGGACAAAATTTCAGTCTGATCAGGGATATGAACTTTAATTTTGTTCCAACGACTTTTTCAGCAAGGGTGGATTTGGATAGGAGGTTCATGAGGAGTCAATATAGGAATGACCAACTGACAACGGACGGTGTGGATCCATTCTATCAAAAGAGTTATTTTATTAATAGGAACTTCAATATCAACTGGGACTTGACCAAAAATCTTCGGGTAGATTTTATGAGTAGAACCATGGCAGTAATTGATGAGCCTGAAGGAGCAAGGGATACGCAGGAGGCCCGGGATTCAGTAATGGTCAACCTGAGGAATTTTGGAAGGCCTACCAATTACAATCACCAGTTGATGGTGAATTACAAAATCCCATTGGATAAAGTGAAAGCTTTGGATTGGATTGGGGTAGATTACCGCTATGCTGCCAATTATACCTGGATGACGGGTGCTATAGGACAGAGAGACACTTTGGGGAATATGATCCAAAATACAAGGGATCAGGCTGTAAATGGACGGATTGATTTGGTTAAACTTTACAACAAAAACCCGAAACTCAAAGCCTTATATACCCCAAAACGTCCAAGTATTCCGGGCCGACAGGTAGTCAATGCAGAAGACACCATAGGTACTCCATTTACGAATGGACTTATCAAGTTTCTTACCATGTTCAAAGATATCAATTTCAGGTATTCAATAGTGGAAGGAACATTTCTTCCGGGCTACATGGAAAATACAGGATTATTTGGATTGGACCGAAGTTTCATGAACCCAGGCTTTGGATTTGTATTTGGGAGCCAAAACCCTGATGTGAGGTTTGGTTTGGCCGATCAGGGTCTGATGGCGCCCAGTCCAGAGCTGACTCAGACTTTCAGGCAAAACAGTGCCATTAACCTTAATATAAATGCACTTGCTGAGCCCTTTAAAGATTTCAGGATTACCTTTGAGGCAAGAAAACGGGAAATAGGTGATTATAGTGAAATATTCAGAAATTCGGTAGATGAACCGGGAGAATTTGTGTCATTAAGTCCAAATAGAATGGGGGGTTACAACATTACCTATTCCATTATCAGGACAACCTTTAAAGGTGATGACAGGAACAATATTTCACCTGTATTTACACAATTTGAAAATAATAGATCTACAATACAATCCCGGTTGAATGCCCAAAACCCTGGCGGTGAATTTGCCATAAATGGGCAGGATGTGTTGACATTATCTTTTTTGGCGGCTTATTCAGGAAAAGATGCCGATAGAATTAATTTGAATCCCTTCCCAACAGTTCCAATTCCGAATTGGAGAGTGGATTACAAAGGGCTATCCCAAATTCCGGCATTGAGGGAATATTTCTCATCCATAAACCTTACCCATGGATACGCTTCCACTTATGAGGTAAGCAATTTTTCCAATTCTTTGCTTTACCAAAATGGATTGGAACTTTACAATCGGATCAACCAAATTCCAGGAGCTTCTTTAACAGACGAGTTTGGACTGTATATTCCCATATTTATTCTTAATCAAGTAATCTTGACAGAGCGTTTTGCGCCTTTAATAGGTATCAGTCTATTAACTAAAGACCGTTTGAATATTACTATGGAATACAATGTGGAAAGGAATCTCGGTTTGAACTTCTCCAATGCCCAGGTAACCGAGCAAAACAGCCGGGATTTTGGATTTGATCTGGGTTACACCAAAGCAGGGGTGAAGATTCCATTTAAGATTCAAGGTAGGCAGGAAGTATTGAAAAATGACCTTCAAATAAGATTGACAACCAGGGTTGTGGATACCAGACAGGTCCAAAGAAAAATTGAAGAGGTTAATACCATAACAAACGGGAACCTCAATCTTCAGATCCGTCCCACCATAGGCTATATAATCAACCAAAATTTGAATATACAATTATACTTTGACCGAACCATCAATGATCCAAGGGTTACTACAGCCTTTAGAAGGAGTTCCACTGCCTTTGGTGGACAATTAAGATTTAATTTGTCCCAATAGGTTTTTAGATTTGATGAATCCTTGTATTTTTGACAACCTTTTAAAAAACTCAAATATGAATTTGCCTAAAGAACTAAAATACACCAAAGACCATGAATGGGTAAGATTTGAAAATGGAATTGCCACCGTGGGTATTACTGAATTTGCACAAAGAGAGCTTGGTGATATTGTTTATGTCGAAGTGGAGACTGTTGGGGAAAGCATTGTAGCAGGTGAGGTTTTTGGGACAGTGGAAGCTGTAAAGACTGTTTCGGACCTGTTCATGCCTTTGGATGGAGAAATCATCGAATTCAATGGGGAGTTGGAGTCCTCTCCGGAATTGGTAAATGATTCTCCTTATGGAGAGGGTTGGATGATTAAAGTAAAAATTTCCGGTGATCTTCCCTCTGATCTTTTATCAGCTGCGGAATATGCGGAATTAATTGGAGCATAATTTTCTTTGAAAGATAAAAGATTATTTCTGGCAGTATTATGGCTTGTTATTGTGGCAGCCGCTTTATTGACACCGGGGAATAATTTACCCAAAGTTCCTTTGTTTCCTTATGCGGATAAGTTGATCCATTTTGGGGTGTTCGCTATATTGACGTTCCTATGGTCAAGAGTAGGTACAATTGATCAGCAAGGGAGTTTATGTTGGAGAAAATTATTGACTAACTTATTAGTATTTACAATAATTTTTCCTATATTAGTAGAGTATTTGCAAATGTATGTTCCCAACCGTTCTTTTGAAATTGAGGACATAATTGCAAATCTAATAGGAGGGATAATTGGTTTTATCGGTTTCATTATTTTATACAAGGCTGGGAGCAGGCTTGTATAAATAAAAATAAATGGTTAAAATTGTTATCTCTTAGTATGTGAAATTTATTAACCTTTATAAAAAGTACAACCATGGAAGCTAAAAAGACGCCAAGTGCGGATTTGACCAAAAAATCAGGAATGTTCCTGAACCTTGGGCTCCTCATAAGCGTCGGTCTGGTTCTATTTGCTTTCGAATACAAGTCTTTTGACGATCGTAATCTTAAGGATTTGGGTCAGGTGGCCGATGATTTTGAGGAACTATTGGATATTCCGATTACGGAACAGCCACCACCACCTCCCCCACCAGTAGAGCAACCGATCATTCAGGAAATCCCCGATGAAGTTGAAATCGAAGAAAAAATCGAAGTAAACTTTGATTTGGATGTGAAGGAAGATATGGTGATTAAAGAGGTAATTATTGCTGACGCTCCTGTTGTAGAAAAAGCAGACGAAATCTTCGATGTGGTTGAAAACGCCCCTGAATTCCCAGGAGGTATGGAGGCTTGGAATGATTATTTGAGGAAAAACCTCAAGTATCCTACCCAAGCAAGAAGAATGGGTATTGAAGGCACAGTGTATGTTGTTTTCGTTGTAAATACTGATGGATCTATTCAGGATGTTGAAATCCTAAGAGGTATCGGCGGCGGTTGTGACGAAGAAGCACTTCGTGTAGTAAGCAATGCACCAAAATGGACTCCTGGTAAACAAAGAGGACGCCCTGTAAGGGTAAGGATGAGACTTCCTATCCGATTCAAACTTGGATAATCAGATCAATTAATACAAAAAGGCCATTTCGGAGTACCGGAATGGCCTTTTTCATTTTATCCTAATTTTCCAACTTATTTTATTACTCCCAATTCTTTCCCCACTTCAATGAATGCCTGAATGGCCTGATCTAAATGCTGTCTTTCATGGCCTGCTGAAATTTGTACCCTGATTCTTGCTGCATCTTTGGGTACAACCGGATAATAAAACCCAATCACGTAAATTCCTTTTTCCAGGAGTTTTTCTGCCATTTTTTGAGAAAGAACCGCGTCATATAGCATGATGGGAACTATGGCATGTTCTCCTGGCTTGATATCAAATCCAGCCTCAGTCATCCTTGATCTAAAGTACTTTGTATTTTCTTCAAGTTTATCCCTTAATTCAGTTGTTTCTGAAAGCAAATCAAAAACTGCTATTGAGGCACCTGTAATTGACGGCGCCAAGGTATTTGAAAATAAATAGGGTCTTGAGCGTTGACGTAGCATCTCAACAATTTCTTTTCTTCCGGAAGTAAATCCACCGGAAGCCCCGCCTAGGGCTTTGCCCAAAGTACCTGTAATGATGTCGATTTTGCCCATCACATTTTTGTACTCATGAACACCTCTCCCTGTTTTTCCCATGAATCCGGTGGAATGGCATTCATCCGACATGACCAAAGCATTATATTTTTCAGCTAATTCAACGATTTTGTCTAGTTGGGCTATGGTACCATCCATTGAAAATACGCCATCAGTGACAATTATTTTCTGCTCGGCACCTTTGGCATTAGCTTCTTTCAATTGTGTTTCAAGGTCTTCCATGTCGTTGTGTTGGTACCTGAAACGCATGGCTTTGCAAAGTCTGACCCCATCAATAATTGAGGCATGGTTTAAGGAATCAGAGATTATGGCATCTTCCGGACCAAAAATAGGCTCAAATACCCCGCCGTTGGCATCAAATGCTGCTGCATATAAAATAGTGTCCTCTGTTCCTAAAAACTTTGAAATTTTCGCTTCCAATTCTTTATGGATATCCTGGGTGCCACAAATGAACCTTACAGATGACATTCCGAACCCGTGGGTATCAATTGCTTTTTTTGCAGCATCTATAACCTTGGGATGGGAGGAAAGACCTAAATAATTGTTGGCACAGAAATTCAAGACTTTTTGTCCCCCTAAAATGGTGATTTCAGCAGATTGTGGAGAAGTGATTACCCTTTCCCTTTTAAAGAGTCCTGCGTCTTCAATTTCTTTTAACTCTTTTTCTAATTTGGGTTTTAAAGTATCGTACATAAATTTTCTTTGTGATGTATATGAAAACACTCTTTGGATTATAGTGAAATTCATCAATTGAAATCACTATTTTTACGCCATTCAATCCCAAATATAATCAAAAATCATCAAGGGTTTTGAAAGACCTTACGATGCAATATTTTAATATGGAAAGAGTTTTGATCATTGGCGCAGCTGGACAATTGGGTTCAGAACTTACTCAGGCACTTGCAAACATTTACGGAGGAAATCAGGTGGTTGCTACCGATATTAATCCCAGATCACTTGGAAAATTTGACTATTGCAGATCAGTGGTACTTGATGTGATGGATAAAGAAGCGGTTAGGAAACTGGTGAAAGAGGAAAACGTGAAACAGATTTACCATTTAGCGGCTGTGCTTTCGGCCACTGGAGAAAAAAACCCGCTGTTTGCCTGGGGCCTCAATATGGACAGTCTTCTATTTATTTTGGAGCTTGCCAAAGAGGAAAGGTTGGAGAAAATATATTGGCCATCGTCAATAGCTGTTTTCGGTCCCAATACCCCAAAAGTCAATACCCCACAATATTGCGTTAAGGAACCTAATACGGTTTATGGGATATCAAAACAGGCAGGCGAGAGATGGTGTGAATATTATTTCCAAAAGTTTGGGGTAGATGTCAGAAGTTTAAGATATCCTGGATTAATCGGTTATAAATCCCTTCCTGGAGGAGGGACTACGGATTATGCTGTGGATATTTATCATAAAGCTATCTCGGGCGAACATTTTATTTCTTTCTTAAGGGAAGACTCCTATTTGCCGATGATGTATATGCCTGATGCCATTAAGGCTACCCTGGACCTGATGCATGCCCCAAAAGAACAAGTTAAAATTCGGTCTAGTTATAATTTGGCGGCCATGAGTTTTTGTCCTAAGGAGATTTATGAGCGCATAAAAGTTCATTATCCGGATTTCTCGATTGGTTATGAGCCTGATTTCCGTCAGGCGATTGCTGACAGTTGGCCTGATAGTATCGATGACAGCAGAGCGAGAGAAGATTGGGGCTGGAACCATCAATATGATTTGGAAAAAATGACAGAAGATATATTGAAACATTTACCTACTTATTCTTTTTAGGAAGATAAAACCCTCCTTGCTAAAGCCTTTCCCAGAAATGGGAAAGGCTTTTTCTTTTCCAGTGAAAGTCTACTGGAATTATTTTTCTGGAATGAAGAAGTCTGCCTGTATTAAAAGGATTGGTACCCATTATTTAGTTGTTATATTCCTTGGGAATAGCAATTGGTTTTTATCTTTTAAGGTTTTTTTATTTATTTCAATGATTAGTTTAAGTTGACTTATATTTATCCTTCATTGTAAAAAACAAAATATGGATTTATTGCCCAATCAGCGGAGGGAAAAAATTATTGAAATGCTGAAAGAGGACGGTTCTGCCAAGGTCAGTATGTTGTCCAGGCTATTCAAAGTTACTGATGTGACCATCAGACAAGACCTTGAGAAACTGGAAAAGAGTGGATTGGTAGTCAGAGAGCATGGGGGGGTATTTTTGAAAAATGTAGAAGTTCAGGTGAAAAATTTTTCGCTTGCAAACCAGCAAAACCTGGATAAAAAAGAACTTATTGCCATAAAATGCCTGGAATATATAGAAAGTGGAGACACCATTATTTTGGACTCAGGTTCAACAACCACGGAAATAGCAAAAAAGTTAAAAGGGTTTAAAAATCTGACTGTAATTACCAATGCCTTGAATATTGCCATTATCCTTGGTGCTGAGCCCCATATTGATGTGGTCATGACCGGTGGTGAATTCAAACCACCAACCTTATCTTTGACAGGACAAAAAGCGGCAGAATTTTTTGAAGGATTATATGTTCAAAAACTATTTTTGGCAACCGCAGGCATATCCTTAAAGGCAGGGCTAACGTATCCCAGCATAAGTGATCTTGTGGTGAAAAAAGCCATGATTGATGCAGCGGATAAAACTTTTTTAGTGGCAGATTCAACGAAGTTTGGCAAAAGCGCGTTCGCAAGTTTAGGTGCCCTTTCCCTTATTGATTATATCATTACGGATGCCGATTTGGATAAAAAATACAAAAAGGTTTTTGAGGAAAATGAAATTGAACTAATTATTGCAGAGTAAAAAAACAGTAAACTTTGCCCCGTATTCTGAAAACCTATATAACCTGCATACCATCCTCGCCCCGGTGGTTGAGAAACAGGGAACAATTCATTTTATACATAAAGTGAGCGATAAGGGGAAACCTGCTTTATCTGGGTACTAAAGAGTAATTGTAACGGTAATTCCAGAGTAAACTATATTAAGAGTATTTAATCATAGTTATTCAGTGCTTTTTTCCAGCCTTCATAATGCGCCTTGATTTCATCTTTATCCATTCCTGGCAGGATCACTTCATTGGTTTTATTCAAATTCCGGATTTCTTCCAAATCCTTAAAGATACCGGTTTTCAATCCTGCCAATAAACCCGCGCCGAGGGATGAGACATCATGCATTTTCAGGGTATTTATCTGTTTTTCCAACAAAGTGGACAAAAATTCAAGCACAAACCTATTGGAACTTATACCTCCATCCACCATTAATTGATCCAATTCAATCCCTGCATCCTGCTCCATCGCCGTCACGACATCCTTGATTTGATATGGGATTGATTCCAAGGCTGCCCGGACAATATGGTTTTTGTTGCTACCAAAGGTCAAACCGGAAATAGATGCCTTTCTTTCCATTTGCCAATGGGGTGCTCCCAATCCGCTGAATGAAGGAATGATATATACTCCAGCATTGTCAGGTACCGATTTGGCCATCCCCTCTGTTTCCTCACTTTGGGAGAATAATGCCAATTCGTTCTTTAGCCACTCTATGGTAGAGCCACAGGACACAATTATTCCTTCCATGGCAAAATCAACCCTATTTTCAGTACTCCAACAAATGGTAGTGACCATCCCTTGATTGGAGGGTTTGAAAACTGATCCGATATTCATCATTATGGAACAACCTGTACCCAATGTAGCTTTTGCTGACCCTGGACTTAAGCATCCTTCGCCAAAAGCTGCTGCATGGGAATCCCCTATCATTCCTGTTATTGGGATCTTCGAATCAAAAAGCCCTTCACAATCAGTTTCTCCAAAGTGGAAAGATGAGGGTTTGAGTTCTGGCAACTTTAGGTTTTCTAGGTTAAAGGCCTCTAATAGCTCTCTGTCCCAATTAAGGTCATGAAGGTTGAAGAAAAGTGTCCGTGAAGCATTGGTATAATCAGTATAATAGGATGATCCCCTTGTGAGTTTATGCAAAAGCCAAGTATCAATAGTTCCGAAGTAGGCTTCTCTATTCGAGATGGCATTTTTCACCCCTTGATGATTTTCATTGAGCCAGATCAATTTGCTTCCCGAAAAATAAGGATCCACTATTAGTCCTGTTTTCTTTTTGATATCTTCTTTCAGAATGGAGTTTTCCTTAATTTTTTCGCAGATTTTGATAGACCTTTTGCATTGCCAGGAAATGGCATTATACAAGGGATTTCCCGATTTATCCCACACCACAAATGTTTCCCTCTGGTTGGAAATGCCAATGCAGGTTATGGCCTCCTTTGGATAACCTAGTTTCAAAAATTTTTCCAGACATTTTTCTATGGATCTGATAACATTTATATAGATTTCTTCGGGACCTTGTTCTACCCACGCATGATCCAAAAAGATGGAATCCAAAGGCTCACTAGCTTTGCAAACGAGGTTGGCAGCTTCGTCAAATACAATCGCTTTGGTACCGCTGGTGCCCTGGTCTATCGCCAATACGAATTTATTCTTTCTGCTCATTGGTTTTTTGAATTGTGTTTGTCAATGATGATGGCCAAGAGGATTACAATACCTTTAATCACCAGTTGCCAGAATGGGGAGACGTTCAATAGGACCAAACCATTATTGAGCACTCCTATAATGATGGCGCCAAGAACGGTTCCGCCAATCGTGCCTTTTCCTCCAGAAAGAGAGGTCCCTCCAATGACCACTGCCGCGATTGCATCCAGTTCATAGCTTGCCCCGGCATTGGGTTGGGCTGAATCCAACCTTGAAGTTACGATGATCCCTCCAATAGCAGCAAGCCCGCCAGCAATGGCATACACTATGGTTTTTATTTTTTTGATATTGATTCCCGAAAGTTCAGCAGCGCTTTCATTGCCTCCTATGGCGTATATATATCGGCCTAATTTCGTTTTATTAGTGATAAACAAGGCTATCGAAATTACCATTATTGAAATCCAGACCGGAACGGGTATACCCAGAAACCATCCTGTTCCCAAAAAGGAAAATTTAGGTCCCAGTCCGGAGATAGGGAATCCTTTGGTATACAAAAGGGTAAAACCTCGTGCAATTGTCAGCATGGCTAAGGTTGCTACAAAAGGTGGAACTTTAAACTTGGTGATGACCAAACCATTGAAAGCTCCAAGGGAAGTCCCGGTCAACAGTCCCGCGAGAATGGCTCCAAAAAGAGTAAAGCCGATAAAAGTATCGAAAAAGGGTAACTCCAGTCCAAATTTTAAAAGGCCTGCAGTAATGGCTCCCGATAGTGCCAGGATAGATCCCACAGAAAGGTCTATACCCCCAGTGAGAATTACCAAAGTCATACCTACCGAGATACAGATATTGACCGAAATCTGCCGCATTACATTAAGCATATTGGCAGAAGTGAAGAAAATATCCGTCATCAATCCTAAGGCAAAGCAAAGAATGATCAGGGCTAAAAGTGACTGGAATCTAATAATGATATCCTTGTATTGATGAGGTTGTATTTTGCGTAACATATTTATTTGTTTTGGCCAACATGGATACATTTATGGATGTCGTCTGATTTATTTTTTTAAATGGATTTCGGTATAGCTGCCTTTAATATATTTTCTTCTTTCGCTTCTGAAATGGGTATTTCAGCGGTAATGAACCCTTCCGACATGACAATCACCCGGTTGGAAATGGCCAGGATCTCCGGTAATTCAGAGGAAACCATAATGATTCCAAGCCCCTTTTTTGCCAGGGAAGTAATGAGTTTATATATTTCATTCTTCGCATTGACATCTATTCCCCTTGTAGGTTCATCCAATAGAAGGATTTTAGGATGGGTAGCCAACCATTTGGAGATAACGATCTTTTGTTGGTTACCTCCGCTTAGATTTTTGGCCAATTGCTTTTTGGATGAGGTTTTGATGCTTAGGTCTTTAATGTATTTGTCTGCAAGCTCATTTTCTTTTTCCGTACTAATAATCCCGGCAGTTTCGATCAGATCAAGAACAGTTAAGCTTATATTGCTCCTGACATCCATTCCAAGTACCAATCCATCCTTTTTCCGGTCTTCAGGAACTAAGGCTACTCCCGAATTAATGGCTTCTGATGGATTCCTGAAAGAAAGCCGTTGACCATCGACCCAAATCTCCCCGGAACTATTTTTGGGGTGTAGGCCAAATAAAGTTTCCAACAATTCGGTTCTACCTGCCCCCATCAGACCAAAAATCCCCAGGATTTCTCCTTTATTCAAATGAAAAGTAATATTGGAAAGCATACCGCTTTTTGAGGACCCTTCAGGTTTTAAGTGCAGGTTTTTGACCGACAAAATCCTTTGTGCAGATTCACTGGCAACGGGATTGCCGAGTACTTCTATATTCCTGCCCACCATCTTTTGTATGATTCTGTCCTTACTCATACCTTTCATGTCTCCAGATGCAATAGATTGTCCATCTCTTAATACAATGTAGCGGTCCGCTATCCTGAACAGCTCATCCAGCTTATGTGAAATGTAAACAATTGCTTTATTTTGTTTTCGAAGGTCTTTGATAACTCCAAAAAGCACATCAACTTCATGGTCACTGATGGCTGATGTAGGCTCATCCATGATGATGACATTGGAATCCGATAAAAGTGCTTTGGCTATTTCCACCACCTGCTGTTGGCCTACCTTTAATTTAAATACAGGAGTGTCCGGGTCAAGATTGAGTTTAAGTTTTTGAAGAAGCTCTCGGGTCCTCGAAGTCATTTTCTTCTGGTCCAACACGCCAAATGCAGTTGTCAGCTCACGCCCCAAAAAAATATTTTCTGTAATACTCAAATGAGGGATAAGACTCAATTCCTGGTGAATGATGGCGATTCCCGAATATTGTGCTTCCTTTGGATTCTTAAACCGGACAGTTTCACCATTAAAAATAATTTCCCCTTCATAATCAGCATATACCCCTGACAAAATCTTCATTAAAGTTGATTTCCCGGCCCCATTTTCACCTATTATTGCATTCACCTTACCCAATTGAATTTCAAGGTTCACTTTATTCAATGCCAGGATTCCTGAAAAGTTCTTCGATATGTTTTTAGCAATAAGCATCAAATGGAATAGGATTATTGATTGGGAAAAACGGAAAGCCTCAAGGGAATGATTTCCAGATCATCGAAATTCATATGATTCCGATTGAGTTCAATTACCCCGACAAAATGAATGGTATCTCCATTCTTAACTTCTTGAAGGAATGGGGACACAACCTCAGCTTTGATGATTTCGTTGATGGATTCTGAAACTCTATTGAGATCAGCTGTGCTTTCAAATTCATTCAGGTCAATTGCCCCGAAAACATCCCTGACAGCATTTCCATAAATAAATTCTACTTCAAGCCTTACCTTTCTTTCATTCTTTCCATTAATGATCAAAAGATCAATGTAATCTTCTGTAGCCCCTTGGACCAATGCATTTCCCGAAACAAGGAAATATCTGATATTTCCAATACTTAAAGTCTTGCCCAAGCGATCAAATGCTTCACCCCCATCTTTCTGAAGTATACTGTCCAAGAAATCAAGTCCTACTGCCAATTCCAATCCGGATTGCACGGTGGATAACCAGTAAGTTTGCGCATAGGTTTGTGGATCAAAAGAAGGTCTCTTTTGCGTACTTTTATACTCGGTGAGATTCTGAATCGAGATGGAAAGGTAAAGCACTACCAAAAGGATACTCAGATAAACAACGGTTTTAACAGCTTTTTTCTGCATGACTTACGGATTGTCCAGGTAAAATTTCACATTGTCAGCTGTCACCAACTCCACAGACACTGGCATTTTTTCGGGAAATTCTCTCCTACCATTGAAATATTCATCGGCAAAAACGGCTGCTGTTTTGGCCATTATTTCCGGGTATTGCATTCCGGTAGCCTTTATTTTTCCTTCATAAATAGATTGTATGACTTCCGAGGCACCGTCAAAACCAAAAACCTTAACCTTGTCCTGTAGCCCTGCGGCTACCAAGGCCTGATATACACCCATAGCCATGGGATCATTACCGCAAAAAACAGCATCAATTTGTGGCTGGGCCTGAAGAATAGACTCCATCACTTCCATGGACTTGTTCCTGTCAAATTCCCCGCTTTGCTGGGCAACCATCACCAGGTCTGGGTATTGGTCAACGACAGAGTGGAATCCATTGGAGCGGTTCCATGTATTATTGTCTCCGCCCATTCCCAGGATTTCCACATATTTTCCTTTTTTATTAAGCGTTTTAACAAAATGTTTTCCCAATGCCACACAACCTGAGTAACTGTCTGATAGGATTTGGGAAGTGGCTACTCCTTTGGCATTTACTTCCCTGTCCATGCAGAATACAGGGATATTGGCAGCCCGGGCATTCAGAATATTGGAGATGGAACCATCGGAATCCGTTGGGTTAAAAAGTATGGCATCATAACCTGAGACGATTACATTTTCAAAATGATCTGCCTCTAGAGCGGTATTGTTTTGAGAGTCAAAAATCTTAGCATTGTAGCCCAAAGCTTCTGCTTCTTTAACAGCCGATTCAGCCAAAACCACAAACCAAGGGTTATTTAAGGTGGAAATAATAACTGCAATCTTTTTTGTTTGATTTTCCTCCAGACTTTTCCTGCAACCATTCAAAAGAACCGTCAAGGGAATGAGCAACAGGCAAAAAGCGCTTATTTTCATGGATGGATGTCTACAAGGTGAGTTAATATAAGTTTATTTAAGTTGCTTATGACTTAATCATGTGTAGAATCTCAGCAGCTATTCCCTGTTCTGAAATACCGTAATGATTGAATATTTCCAATTGGGAACCGGTGACTGTATATTCATCCGGTATACCCATTATTTTGAATTTGACATTTGCCCTATTCTGAAATAAAAAAGCTGCACAGGCTTCTCCAAGTCCTCCGTTGACCATATGTTCCTCTACGGTCAGTATGATGGGGTATTCCTTTGAAAGATCAGTAAGAAGTTTTTCGTCCAAAGGCTTGATGGTATGCATACTTACTACCCCAACTTCCAAACCATATTTTTTTTCCAGGTAGATGGCGGCTTGAAGGGAAGGGAAAACTGTCTCACCGGTTGCGATGATAACTGCAGCTTTTCCTTCTCTTATCAATCTGCCTTTTCCCAATTCAAAATCCTTGTTTTCTGATACATTGGGCATTGCCTTTTTTCCAAAGCGAATATAGACAGGGTGTGTGGATTCGGCTGCCTGGCGAATGGCCATTTCAGTTTCAAAATTGTCAGCAGGGGCCAGGATACAGATATTGTTCACTGCCCTTAAGGCAGCAAAATCATGTAAGCTATGATGGGTAGTCCCCAAGGCCCCATAGCTTACTCCTGCACTGATACCTATAAGCTTTACAGGATTGTCTGAATAAGCTACGTCATTCTTTACCTGTTCAAATGAACGTGCTGTCAGAAAACAGGCAGGAGATACCGCAAAAACCTTTTTCCCTGCTGAGGCAAGTCCGGCAGCGATACCTACCAGATTTTGTTCCGCGATACCGACTTCTACAATTTGTTTGGGGAATTTTTGTCCAAAGGGAACAAGTTTTCCCGAACCTCTGGAATCACTGGTTACCACGATAATATCCTTATCCAGGGCAGCAAGGCTCTGAAGGGTATTGGAAAAGACCTCCAGATTGGGAAAACCTTTGTTCATTTCCGTTGCTTTTAAAGTAATCTCACTGCTCATGGGGAAACTTCTTTTTGTAATTTAATCATTTGATTATCCAGCTCTTCCAGGGCTTGCAGGTATTGATCATCATTAGGAACGCCATGATGCCACTTGATTGAATTCTCCATATAACTCACCCCTTTTCCCTTGATGGTATGGGCAATGATAAGGCTGGGTTTTCCTTTTTCGAAAGGGGCTTTGGCCAAAGTACCTTTAATCAAGGCAATATCATGACCATCTATTTCTTCTACGGCACAGCCAAATGCTTCAAACTTGGAACGCAAAGGTTCTAAGTTCATCACTTCCCTGTTTGGTCCGGTAATCTGTAGTTTATTGTAATCCAATATTATTACCATGTTGTCCAACTGATAATGGGATGCAGCCATCAAAGCCTCCCAGTTTGAGCCTTCTGCAATCTCCCCATCTCCCAGTAGGGTATAGACCTTGAAATCAGAGGCATCCATTTTTCCTGCAATCGCCATCCCTACACCCAAAGCAAGCCCATGTCCCAAAGCCCCGGTATTCTGTTCAACCCCAGGTACTTTCTTGGTCGGATGACCTATAAAATGGGATTGATACCGGCAAAGCGTATCAAGTTCAGATTCGG
>Ga0114946_10000186_pt1 | contig 37853 bp, 34 predicted proteins | sample WalLakDeSediment_FD_88676 | JGI IMG/M metagenome (GOLD analysis project Ga0114946, IMG submission 88676) | Lake sediment microbial communities from Walker lake, Nevada to study Microbial Dark Matter (Phase II) - Walker Lake 11/02/13 Deep Sediment | ecosystem: Environmental > Aquatic >... | reverse complement strand
CTAGTGCTTGCTCGTGCTGTGACTTGGGCCTTCTACAATATGACAAGGCAATTAGAGCGCGCTGTACGCGAAGCAGCAGAACTCTATCGTGCTATGGCTGAGGTGCAGACGATCAGTAAAGACACAGCCATGACCGTTGAGGACTGGCGGATACAAGTCCGACGCTTATCAGATACTTACCGTATGGCTCAAGCAGACATTGTCGAAGGCCTCTATCAGGTCACTTCTAACCAAATCGCTGCTGGTCAAGGCGCATTGGCTTTCGTAGCGTCCGCCGCGCCCTTTGCAAAGGCCACACGATCAACGATGACAGATGCAATCAACATTTTGTCCTCCGCGATCAACTCCTTCAATCTCAATGCTAGTCAGGCGGAGATCATTTCCGCGCAGTTCTTCAAGACTGTGGAACTTGGTCGTGTACGTATCGGAGACATGGCAAATCAATTTGGACGTGTCTCGGTTTTGGCGGCACAGATGAAAGTTGATCTTGAGGAGCTTAATGCCCTTGTTGCTCACTTGACTATTGCGGGTACGAAGTATGAGCGTTCCAGTACATTCATCATCAACCTGTTGAATGCAATGATCAAACCTTCAGAGGCGATGAAAGATTTCTTCCACTCCATGAATGTTGATTCGGGCCAAGCGGCTATTCAGATTCATGGCTTAGCCGGCGTATTGAAAGAAGCAATGCTTTATACTCGTGGGCAAGCTGGAGAAGTTGGCGAACTCTTCCGAAACCTGCGTGCTATGTCTGGGTTCAGCGCAGCTGCACGCGACATTGCTCAATTAGAAAGATATATCGAAGCGCAAAAAGACGCAATGGACACATACATCAAGGCCCAAGAGTTTATTATGACAGGGCCTGGTGATCGTCTGTTAGACATCACTAATCGTATGCAAAATGTTTTCATTGATATTGCACAAAGCTTCATTACAACGCTTATCCTAGGCCTCGATGATGTGATCAAAAAAGCATCGCAGGCTATGGGAATGGAAAAAGGCGTTGGCATATCAGAGGCTGCGGCCTTTACACCAGCATTGCTTTCAGGATTCTCCATTGCTTGGGCAGGGCAGATCATTGGAAGCATGAAAGAAGGACCTTGGAAAACTTTCTGGAGCAAATCAGGAAAGGTAAGTGCAGCAGCTTTTGCAACAGCTTTTGCTGTACATACTTTTAGACATTTACACGCATCACACAAGTATGACGTACAAGATATTTTCGACGTTGATCGTCAAGAGCGCTTGCGTGCAATGGAAGAAACATACCACGAACAAAAGAAAAAGTTAAAAGATTTGATAGCTGATGAAGCAGCAGCTCAAGAGGCTTCTAAGCGGCAGTATCGCCGTTATCTGACTGAGTTGCAATCCATGTGGGCGGATCACTTCAAGATCATTGCACGCGGACCTGAGCGTTTGGGGAAAATGGCAGGTGAACTTGGCAGCTTCTTCGATACAATGATTAAACGTCAACAGACGATGCTCATTGGCTCTGCGGAACATCCTGGTGAAGAAGGTCTTGCGCGGTTAATGATCGCACAGGATATTATGTCTCGTATCGGTCAGTATGGTACTCCTGAAGATCCTGACCACATGACTGTGGAAATGGCGCAGCGCTTTCTAGCCTTTGGTCAAGAGAGCCTGAACTTTTTCGATGCAAAGATTCGCGAGATTGAGCAAGGTGGTAGTGAAGATGAAATGTTCTATATGGTGCTTCAGCAGCAGCGCCAGACATTGCTTCAAGGTATGCAGCACGTCGTTCATCAGATGGCGCAGGAAACAGGCATTATGCTTTCTGATGACATGTACGCAAACCTTGCTGTGGCGAAAACGCAAGAAGAGTATTTGTCGCAGATGTCCAATGATCTTAGTGAGTTGAATTCCTTCTTGCAAGGGAAGATCACTGAAGGCACTGTATCGCTTGAGCGGCTAGTAGCAATGGTTTACGAATCGCTGCCAACACGCCAGCAAGGTCTGTTTGAGCGTACTATCGGTATTGATCCTCTCTTCCATCAGATGGTGGCCATGATGCAAGAAGGACTGGCCATTGAAGACAAATTCATTGAGTCTATAGCCGGCCTAGAAAAGCGTATAGCCGATATCGGTATGGGTGACTTAGGCCCGATGTTCACAGAGGGCGGGCTGTTTGCACAACTCTTCCGTGGATCACAGATAATGAGCGATATGGGCATTGCTCCAGAAATACATCGAGAAGCCATTGCCATTCGCGACTTTGTCAATGACGTAGACGCAATGATCCCAGAAGGGGCACAGCGAGAGTTTGCGCAAAGATTGAAAGATTTCATGGATTCCTTTGAGGAAGCAAATAAGCAGCTCAAGGAAGTCGTAGACAATCAATGGTTCCTAGCCAGCCCTAGAGGAGCAATGGCTCAGTCCATGATGACTGCTGGCACTGATCCAGAAATGTATCGTAAGATCTTGGAGCTCATTGATGGGGTCTCCGTGCCGCAATTCGCACAAGGCGGTATTGTTCCCGGTAAGCCGAAGGGTACAGACACTGTTCCCGCATGGCTTACGCCTGGGGAGTTCGTGGTCAATGCCCAAGACGCTCAACGACATGCACAATTGCTTGAGACGATCAATTCTGGATACTTCTCCCGTGGCGGCATGACCATGCGCCAACATACCGCACGTATGGCAGAACTCAGAGCCTTACAAGAACAAGAACGCCCGCGCGGAGGTATGTGGTCAGCGGCTGGCAGCACAGGACGACATTTTGCTGCTCAGGGAGATCAAGAACAACTTCGTGGTCGCATGTGGTCGGGTGCAGGAAGTACAGGTGGTTACTGGGATAGGTATGAAACACCTGGAAGGCGTACTCGTCTTGGCCCTAGATTAGTGTCTGATCCAAGAGACTTCGGACTGCCCTCATCGGATAGCGCTCAAGGGATGGCTGATTTTCAAGAGATGCGTGAGATAGGCGCACAGCGAAGAAAGCGCGGGCGCATCAAAGTACCGGGTGGCTGGCACGAGTATTATAGGCAGCCATCTGAGTTATCCCGTGGTATGCAAGACTATTATGACTCATTACAACGACGATCAGGAGAGTATGAATATAGATCGCCCTTAGAAAGTGCTGGAATATGGAGTGAAGGTTTTGTACTTGGCGATCAAGCCTTTAAGGAGAGCAGGAAACCTGAGTTTAGCAAAATGATGCAAGAACTGCAACAAGAGGGTGCTGGCTTACGAAAAAGGGACGCAAGATTAACCGCAGGAATGACTGCTGCCAGGTATACGCGAAATACCGCTGCAGTGGGCGCAGCAGCAATACTTGCATCACTTACAGGTGGTGCGGGATTAGGTATGTTCGCTGGCAAGGGAGCATTTGCAGGTATGGGAGCGGCGGGTAGTTTGCCTGCAAGTTCACTTATTGGCGGGCCTAAAGTTATAGCTTTGCTTAAAGCTGGATTGATTCCTCCAACGATAAGTGGGAAAATCGGAGCCGTTGCTGGAGCAGGTATAAGTGGAGGAATAGCCGCCTCACGAGCAGATGAGGATGCAAGAATACAAGCAGGGATTAAGGGAGCGATTAGCGGTTATCTTTTTGAGCGCCTGTTAGGTTTGGGTGGAGCAGGGTTGTCGGGGATGAAAAATTGGAGAGCGGCAAGGGCTAATCCTTATGTTCAAATGGGCCTTGCAGATGGTGGGTGGGTAAAACAACCAAGATCTCACTTCCAATCTGGAGGTAAAGTACACGGGAGTACAGTCAATAATTATTCAACAACTGCAAATGTGACATTGCAGAGTTCGGGGTCGGAGTCTGTGGATGCGCGCAAACTCATGGATGCAATCAATCGTGAATCATATCGCGGGACGAAACGTCTTGCAAGAGTAGGAGATTAAACAATGTTCCTTCAATACCGTACATACGCAGAAACCATCCTCGAAGAGGCCATCAATGAGACAGATACGATCACAAGGCTATTCGCGCCGGATGTCATGCCTGACACGCCTTTCCTACTTTTCCTGGCCGCAGGTACGTCACTCAGTGACCTGCAAACGGCTGAGCGTGTACTCTGCTATCAACGCGATGGTGATGACTTCCATGTCGCCCGCGATTGGGACAATATGCGACCGGCCAGCGGGGTTGAAGCAACGATCACAGGCAATGCCGGCGATACCTCTTTTACTTTGCCATATCTGGACTTTTCTTATATCCGCATCGGTAACTCACCGTTCCTGTATCGCTACCTTGATAGTGGTACTATTGAGCCGCCGCTTCAAGAGGACTACGTTGATGCTCCCGTGCGTCTCGTAGGAGAACATTGGCCGCTTGATCGTCGTGCGGCATGGCCTGCGGGTACTCTGGCTTTGCTCCTGCTTGGCGATGTCAATATCGAAGAACTCCAGGATGCAAATCGTGAGTATGAATTACCTGCACACTTGGAAGCAACGACCCTTACATTGCTTAGCCATTTGAAAGTCGGAGCCTCAGCGCTGGAAGAGAATGGTGTCATCAAATATGAGAATGATGATTTCTGGGGATTCAAGGATGGCGCGTGGGTGAGTCTCAGCCAGCAGGGCGGAGGCGGCGGTGGGTGGGATCCACCAGAGGGTGAAGTCGGCGACATAGTCTATTATGACACACCGACCACACTCGTACCAACCTCACGCATAAAAGTTCTTGATCGTATACATCTTGACTCAAAGTTCTCAGTCAACGATACAGACTTGCAGTATGGCTACCTTTCTCTAACCGAGACTGCGTTGATCTCCGGGAATGTTCAAGGAGAAGGTGTATTCATAGGCAATTACGGCCAGGGGTACGAAGGAACATTAACCGTTGAGGGCGAGATCCAAGTCGGCGAAATCCTTCACGCGGGGATCAATACCTTACATGTCGCACAAGTCACACATATCAGTAGCAACCAATATGACATCATACTCAATGCCCCGCTAACCAATGCAATCAGTAATGGCGATGACTATATTACAGCAAATAACCTGCGAAGGGAACTAACCATTGCAGGTTCCAATGTCCTCCTGGCGGGGGATCAAATTGACATTACGGGATATGCTTCTGTAGACATCTACAGCTCGCATATCTCTTTGAATGATAAATTGGAGATCAATGGTGACATTGAGGCGAAGGTCCCGCTCAAAATCGAGGACTATAGCCACCATATCTCACGGGCGGACTATCCTGCAGACCCCTCGAATGGTATGATCATTTTCCATACAAACGATGGACTCATGGGCTACTCCGCCGGGGCTTGGCATCCAGTACTCGTTGAGGATATTGACAATCCCTTCCCTGTACCCGCGGATCAATATGCAACAGTTGCGTATGATCCAGTCAATGGGTGGCAGCCTACCAGCGAATTGCTCCTTGATCCTGATGGGGCGAAGTTCTCCCATGCAGTGGTTATCGGGGAGAAAAAGCCGGATGCGCCATTGCAGGCCGGAATGATCGAGTATGTGAATAACGACATTCAAGGCATTGTGCGGCAAGGTGAAGCGTTTGTACGTGTTTCATTGACAAATCTCATTCCAGGCCAGAGGTTGCCTGAACCTGAGGACGGCCTGATTCCATACGCCAGCGGTGGCTTATGGGTAGGTGATGCGAACTTCACCTTTGCCGGTGGCCTACTGCGATCTCACCTTTTACAGCTGGGTTCTCAAACAGGCATGGCCGGGACGATCAGATATAACACGAGCAGTATGCAATGGCACGATGGCAGCATTTGGCGTGAGTTCGCCGGCGGTGGTGCATCGGTTGCAGACCCGACTATTGCTGGATCAATGCTCGTGAGCAATGGCACCGAGTGGGTGGAAGCGCCGAATTTGATCTTCGAGGACAATGAGATTCAGGCAGATTCAGCGCGGCTGCGTGGCCTGCGTGTAATCAACTTGTCTGATGAGATCACCGCTTCCATAACTGCTGCAGGCGCGATCAATGCCTCCTCCCTGACTGTTGGTGGTGTCCAGATCAGTTCATTAGGCATCACCGGCGTGAGTAATATGCAGGTCATGGATATGATCGTCAGTAATGTGCTCACGGTGAAGAAACTCAATCTCGAAGAGATGCCGGAGGAATGGTCCTTTGATCGTTTGAATCTTGGAGCCTACTCCTTCTTGACTGTTGATGGCGATCTGCACTTCACACATAATGACACACTCCAAGTCAAGTATACTCCTGCTGGAGTCATATTCAAAGCCCCGGTGACTATGGACGATTTGAATATTGATGGTGAGGTGAAATTCAATTATGCCATTGCCATCGGGGACGAGAAGGAACCCGGCCTACAGGACATCCCAGGGATGATCCGGTATAACGGCGACTTCCAGGGCCACTTAGGTGATGGGCGTTGGGTATCCTTCACACTCTCCCTTTCCGATGGCCACCGTGGCCTACCGGGCAATGGTGATGCTCCATTCGGTTCTGGTCTTGTATGGAATGGCAGCCAATGGTTCCGTAGCCCTATGCGTATTGGCGATGATGGTGCGATATTCATCGGGAGCACGGATACCGCCCAGCCGGGGGTTATACGCTGGACGGGTGCGAACTTCCAGGGCTGTGTTGATTACGGCTCATGGGTGAATCTCACGGGATCAACAGGCGGAGCATCACTGCCTGAGGGCTTGGTCGAGAACTCAACACTCCGTTGGAATGGCACGGACTGGATCGAGAATCCGCAGCTACGCAGCGATGCCATACTGACAACTATGCCACTCATACGCATTGAGCCTTATGAAAACTTCTATGACGTCGGTGCAGTGCGCGAGACCGCATTGGCTGGCGAAGATACCATTCAAATCAAGGATTTCTCCACAGTACCTTATGGGACGATCAAGTTCGCGAACCATGATACTTTGTATACAGTGATCTACGCGACTTCTGAAGAAATGTTGATCGAAGAACAAGGTGTACCTGGTGGTGGCCTTACGACCAACGTCTCCGCTGGCACACTCATTCATATCCAAGGCGTACTCCCGCGGCCAGAGGCTGAGGGTGGTCAGGTACGATTCAATCAAAATGACTATGAAGGCTTTGTCGAAGGCATCGGTTGGGTGTCCTTCACAGGGAACCTCAGCTATCTGCCCACGCGAGAAGGCGATCCGAAGTTGCGCAACGGCCACGGCCTGTACTTCGATGGATCAATATGGCGGGCGTACCATGATATATACTTCCTTCCCGATGCGATCAAAGTTGAAAGGGACCTAGAGGTCTTTGGCGACATCAATACCTTCGGTATGGGTCGCTTTGACGGCGTGAAGGTATCAGCCACAGCCTTGCAAGAGCCAGGGATGATACGATTCAAGAACAACCGGTATGAAGGCTGCACGATTGAAGGTACGTGGACATACCTCAGCTCCCCGATATATGATGAAGATGCAACAAATGGTCAGACATTGATCTACTCTGATGGTTGGTGGTACAATACAGGACTACTTACGGTCAATGAAGCAACGATCACTGCTGCGGTCCCACATATCCACTTCGATGCTTGGGACTTATACAGTCATGAATATGTTGGTGAAGATGATGTGCAGCCCGCTCTCTCATTCAGTGTGGGTGATCGCTTCGACATCATCGAGATGCGTGGCTTAGGCAATGAACAGATTCTTGGTCGAGAAGTTCTTGTACGTGCCCGCACACGGATGCTGAGTTTGATCGTCGGGCATCCGGAAGAAGACTATGATCCTCTGGCGATGGTCGATATTGCAGATGGCTTGCGCGTAGGTACAGACCTGTGGGTAGGAGCAACCCTCAATGCATTGGGCCATACTACACTCGGTTCGGGTGAAGTCACCGGGAACTTCGAGGTGAAGGATACGTTGACGATCAAAAATGATCTTTACGTAACTGATGGATCAATATATACTTTCCGCCTCACCGCGCAAGACAGTGGCTTCTTCGGCACGACCGTTCGTGTAGGGTTCAAGGCTGGTCCAGCCGATGTCGGCGCAATTCGATACTCCACACCTGGGAATGTTGCAAGAGGCGACTGGGAAGGCTGGGATGGAGAGCAATGGGTGAGCTTCACCGCAGGCTTCCACGGTCAAGCCATTTGGGGTGATCCTGATCTCGGAGATATCGTAGCCTTTGATGGCGAGCGCTGGCGGCCTTCGATGGCCATGAATGTCGTGGATAATGAAGTTCGTCTTGGCCGTACTTACCTCCACTTCGATTCCACACCGGCAACGGAAGAGGATGAAGGGCGTATACGATTCACGGGTACACATGTGGAAGCGTGTATTGGCGAAGTATGGGTCCCGTTGAATGGCGATCCCGCGGATCTTCCCGATGGATCAACCGAAGGCCAGATTCTCCATTGGATGAATGGCTCTTGGACGCACACAGAGCGTTTGCTTGTGGCCAATGGCAAGACCCGCCTTAACAATGTCTTGGAACTCGCGCCTTATGATGAGATCATCTCTCCGGCACAGCCTGCACCTGGCCAAATCAGATACAATCAAAATGACTATGAGGCATTCATCGCCAATATCGGTTGGATCTCCCTAACTGGTCACGTACCCTTTCAGAAGCCGTGGGAACACACACATAGGTTCCTTTGGAGTGACGGTTCAAATTGGGTGGCCAGCCCCTTACTCGAATACCTGGGCAATACTCTGGCATTACACGCCGGATTGAGTGTTCTTGGAGACCTTGCAGTTGAAGGTCCCGCGACGATCAAAGACAGGATTACAGTGACTGATGGTGGGATACTGCTAGGCAACGAAGTTGACCCTGCACCATATACCCTTTACCGTGACCCTCAAAACAGATTGATCTATGATGGGAAAACGTTCATGGTTGGCGAGAGTAATGTAGATGACAGCATACCTCGCGGAGCCGTATACTATGAAAATCAACAATTCCGCAACGCCGCGAAAGTGCGGATGATGACCCGAAGCGTAGCATAACAAGGAGTGTATCATGAGTTATAAAGTACAAGGCAATGTAATCATACCCGATGTCCTGGTCAGCGCAGGCGGCGGATTGGAAGACACGAGTGATGCGCAAGGTAACTTTGCGATCCTCAACGTCCCTGCCGGCGAACACACGTTCACTCCCACGAAAGTCGGGTCGATCTTTGATCCTGTCGATCAAACGATTGACGTCCAAAGTGATATCCTACCGTTTGATGCCTCTGTTCAGGATGGAACGGTTTTGGCCTCTGCGCTGCAAGTTGATGGTAAAATACTTATTGGTGGTTCTTTCACAGAGGTCAATGGTGAGGAAAGAATCCGAATTGCTCGCCTAAACCCTGATGGTTCACTTGATGATTCTTTCACTGCTTCTTGCACTAGTAATGTGAGAGATATTGCAATACAGCCCGGTGATGGGAAGATATTGATCGTGGGGGATTTCCTAGAAGTCAATGGTCAGGTAAGAAACAGGATTGCCCGGTTGGAGGCAGATGGTTCGCTTGATGAATCCTTCACTACTACATGTAACGATACTGTTCGAGCAATAACTTTTCAAAGTGATGGTAAGATACTTATTGGTGGGTATTTTTCAAGTGTGAATGCTGTCTCAAAGGGCAGAATTGCTCGGTTAGAAACAAACGGGACACTAGATACAACCTTTACTACCTCTGTAACAGGTGGGACAGCCCGTTATTTGCGAGCTATCCTCGTTCAATCTGACGACAAAATACTAATTGGGGGTTATTTTAATTCAATAGACGGGGTCTCGAAGTTTAATATCACACGACTGAATTCAGATGGATCTCTTGATGGCTCCTTTGTGGCCTCCTGTGGCGATAGTCTTCACAGTATGGCACTCCAAAGTAACAATAAAATACTAATTGGCGGCACTTTCACAACTGTTAATGGTGTCACAAGATTGAGGATTGCCCGACTAGAAGTAGATGGGACGTTAGATGTGGGATTTACTGCTTCTTGCAATTCAACTGTTTTTACGATAGCAGTACAGAGCAATAAAAGGATAATCATTAGTGGGTCCTTTACAGAAGTCAATAGTACACCTAAGTCATTTTTTGCACGGCTAAATGAAACAGGGACATTAAATCACAGTTTTATTCCTTCAAATATCGTTGTGCGCACAATAATAGAGCAGCCAGACAATAAAATTGTAATTAGTGGCGGTTTTGGCGAAGTCAATGGTGAAGAGAGGCTCAGAGTTGCTAGATTGCATCCAGATGGTGAATTGGACAAAGGTGTCACCTTCAATCACACCTATGTGACGCACACGCTGACGTATACCGCTGGTGCGAATGGATCAATACTTGGTGAGACGCCTCAAACAGTAGACTACGGCTTCGATGGCACAGAAGTCACGGCAATAGCTGATCCTGGTTACAAATTCGTCCAATGGTCTGACACATCAACGCAGAATCCACGCCAGGATACAAATGTCACAAGTGACATTTCCGTTACGGCAACTTTCCAGGCACTAGAAACGGAACACACCGTGGAGGGGTCTGTTGGTGTTGCAGGAGCTTTGGTTAGTTCTGACGGTGTCATTACTACTAGCAATGCTCGGGGAATTTACTCTTTAGTCCTTGACAGTGGCGAACAGACAATAACTCCCACGAAAGTCGGGTCGATTTTTGATCCTGTCGATCAAACGATTGACATTCAACGAGCATACCGTATCTTCCGGTTCAGGTACGATGACGGCGGGGCTCTTCTGGCAAAGCAGACAGATGGCAAGATTTTTATGGCAGGTGTTTTCTCTATTGATGGTGGACCTAAAGCACGGCATTTTATTAGGCTAAACTCTGATTACACCATAGATAGCACTTTTACAGCAGGAACTCCTTCGAGAAAGATCTGGGGTGTCCATCTTCAAAGTGATGGAAAATTATTGGTGGTGATACGGGGGGTAGATATTGAAAGTACACTATTATATCGCTTAGAAGCCAATGGAGACATTGACCCGACCTTTGCTGCTGTAACTTTCGAGGGAGGGTTGCTGGACCACATAAAGTGGGTCACACAGCAAACTGATGGACAATGTATTGTTGTTGGATCTTTTTTAACTGTTAATGGTGTGGCTAGATCAAGGATTGCAAGGATCAGCACAACCGGGACATTGGATACAACATATACTCCAGAAGTGAACGGTGAGATATGGGCCGCTGCGGTTGATGCAGATGGTCGCACAGTTATTGGTGGGGAATTCACAACTGTAAGTGGTTCTGCTCGCAGCAATATAGCGTTATTAAACGAAAATGGATCTGTACGTGGTGCTTTTAATCCTGGTGCAAACTCAATGGTCAGAGATCTTAAGGTGCAAGCAAATGGTCAAATTATGGCTTGCGGTGATTTCACTGTAATAGATGGCCAAAATCGTTCAAAAGTCGCTCGCCTTCAAGCAACTGGTGTCCTTGATGCAACCTTTAATGCGGTTGTCAGCACTTCGGTTTTTAGTGTACATCTCTTATCAGCAGGGGGTTACGCCCTTTATGGTTATTTAGGTTCTGTTAATGGGGTTCCGCGACCTCAATGTGCGAAAGTTAGTAATACTGGTGCTTTAGACGAAGACTTTGATCTTTCAGTGTCCTATGACTTAGCTGGTACACCAATTGTACGGCAAGCCTTTCTTGAAGTGGAAAACGATGAAAATTTAGTGGTTATTTCTTTTGGGCCAGAATTGAATGCTACAACAGTAAAAGTGAGAGCAAGCAGTGGCATAGAGGCTGAGGGTATATCTTTCGCACATGCGTATGAGACACACACGCTGACGTATACCGCTGGTGCGAATGGATCAATACTTGGTGAGACACCTCAAACAGTAGACTACGGCTTTGATGGTACAGCAGTCACGGCTTTTCCAAACGAAGACTATCAGTTCGTGGAGTGGTCTGACGGGTCAACAGACAATCCGCGTCAGGATACAAATGTCACAGATGATATTTCCGTTGAAGCTACTTTCGCCTTGATCTCTGATCCAGCAATAGTGCATGGGACCGTGGTCGTCCCTGGAGCATTGATCTACGACGATCAAGGGGCAGTGGTTGAATCGAATAGTGTTGGGGACTATTCAATCCAAGTGGAAAAGGGCTTCCGAACCTTTACGCCCCAGAAAACTGGCAGCATTTTCACGCCAACAACACGTGATCGTGACGTTCAGTTTGACATTACTAACTTTGCCGCAAAAGTCCAAGGACCAGTTAGCGCAATATCTCGTCAAGGCAATGGACAAATAGTCTTTGGTGGTGGTTTCACACTTGTAAATGGTACCATAAGACAATGGTTAGCGCGTGTAAATGTTGACGGTTCATTTGACTCATCCTTTACTCCGACTTTTAATAATAATGTACTTGCTGTTGCAGTGCAGCCCAATGATCAAAAAATACTGGTTGGTGGTGATTTCACTTCAGTCAATGGTCAAGATAGATTCAACATTGTACGATTAAATCCCAATGGCACAACTGATCAATCTTTTAACGCCTCTACCATTGCCGCTGTCTGGGCAATAGTGGTACAAAGTGATGGGAAGATATTGATCGGCGGTGATTTCACTTCGGTTAATGGTGTAGAGAGAAGAAGAATTGCCCGATTAAATGAAGATGGTTCAATTGATCTCTCTTTTTCTACTCTAAACTCTTTTAATGGACCAGTGCGCGATATTTTAATACTTAGTACTGGGAAGATATTAGTTGGTGGGGGTTTCACATATGCACATGGAGGCACATATAATAGGATAGCACGACTAGAGGCAGATGGCGTAATTGACCCCTCTTTTAATCCCAACTGTAATGATGTGGTTCTTTCTCTTGCTGAGAAAGATGATGGGAAATTACTCATTGGCGGCGGTTTCACAACTGTTAAGGGTACAACGAGAAACAGAATTGCACAGTTAAACTCAACAGGTACTCTTGATACAGACTTTACTACTAGTTCTAATGGAGGTATTTGGGGACTAGTAATACAACCTGATCAACAAATACTTATTGCAGGTTCTTTTAAGGAAATTAACGGTATCTCCAAATCGGGAGTTGCTCGCTTAAACCCCAATGGAACTGTTGATCAGACATTCATTGCTTCTGTTGCTCCACGCCCCACACAGTCATACCCTTATGTCTATGCTCTTCTTCAGCAACCAGATGAGAAAGTCTTAATCGGTGGGTTAATTGGACAAGTCAACAATGAAGATGTAGGATCAATGACCCGATTAAACAATGATGGGTCACTTGAGATCGGTGTGAACTTTGCGCACACTTATGTACAGTATACTCTTAAATATATCGCCGGGGCAAACGGCTCCATAACTGGCCAAAAGAATCAAACAGTCAATCATGGCTTCAATGGAACACAAGTCACTGCTGTTCCAAATACCGGCTACAGATTCGTCCAATGGTCGGATGGATCAACAATCAATCCTCGTCAAGATCTGAATGTCACAGGCGACATCGAAGTAACGGCGATATTTGCGATCAAAACCTACACCTTTGAATACTTCGCAGGCGAAGGTGGGCAGGTCATGGGTGAGACTTTTCAAATGCTCGATCATGGGCAGGTAGGTACACCAGTTGAAGCCGTCCCAGATGAAGGAGAAGAATTCCTCGGTTGGTCAGATGGAGTCACCACAGCCACACGTACTGATGTCGCTACCCAAGATATATCCGTAACAGCCTTCTTCGGCAAGATATTCATGGTTTCTTACTTCGCAGATCCCGGAGGATCAATTAGCGGCGAAGCCTTCCAACTTGTATCTCAAGGAGGCGATGCGGAGCCTGTAACTGCTGTTCCAGGACAGTATAGCTCATTCAAACGATGGAGTGATGGTAAGACAGAGCCTTTACGCCAGGATACAAATGTCCAAGCGGACATGACTTTTACTGCGGAGTTCATTGTCGGCGGTGCAGTGAAATTCAACAGCAATGTGCCTTCCCACTATTGGATCAATAATATCAAGTACACCACAGGGGAAATACACATTATTCCGCCGGGGACATACATAGTAACCTTTCAACCATTAGAAGGGTATGCGACACCAGAGCCAAAGCAAATCGTCATCACTGCGGATACTCTCCAAGAGTGTGATGTCTATTACGATCCAGAGTCAGTTTCCTACACGATCACTGGTAACGTCGGCGCGCCCGATGTAGAAATCGGCGGAGTGCTTAGTGACATCAATGGTGATTACACCGTTACGGTATTCCACGGTGCAACCCTTTCCTTAGAGCCGAAGCTCCCTGGATATTACTTTTGCCCGAAAGTCAGAACCTTCACCGATGTACGCACAAACTTCACCGATCAAGATCATATTATCTCCAATGGTCTTGAGCCGCCCTCAGTAACCCTTACCTTGAATGTTGAGGGCTTCGGTTCCGTTGTAGGCGGCGGCGAATATCCCGTCGGTAGCTTCGCCACAGCGTATGCGCAGCCACACGTTGGCTGGGAATTTGTTGAGTGGTCAGATGGCAATACTGATGCTGTGCGTGAGATCGAAATGGTGAACAATATCACGTTGACTGCAAAATTCCAGCGTGAAGTATATACCATCACAACCAGCACAACTGGTGGTGGATCAGTATCCCCGCCAACACAAGAGCATGAATATGGCGATGATGCCACAGTGATCGCAGTAGCCAATCCAGACTACAGCTTCACTGGCTGGTTCTATGGTGAAGCAAGGCAGTCTACCCTGCGCACATTTACCTTCAAAGTGACGAAAGATGCGAATCTCGAAGGTCGCTTCGTACTAACCAGTTCCTTGCCTCTTGATGAAAAAGAAACCGTTGGGGTAATGACTGAACAACTCGGCGTCGATAAGGACGCAACCTTTGGTGATTCCATTTCCCTCGGAGTAACAAGGGTCAATGATACTGAGGATATTCAAAATGATGTTGAGTATCTAACCTGGCGCGAGTCCGAAGGAAGTTTGGCGATCAGTAAGCAGAAAGGACCAATTCATGCTCCGACTGAAAAACAAGACTGTATCCGGTTTGAAGATCGAATTAAAATCCCACGATTGGGCGGTCAAAGTCTTACCTACGAAGAAGGTGAGTTCGAGTACCTCTCAGTCAACGCCAAAGCCGACTTATGGAAGGTCGAGTCGAAGGAGATCCGGTCCCAGGCGGTAGATACCGATGACTTGATCGTCCGTGGAAATGCACTTTTCTTGCAGGGCTATGACAATCATGTTGATACCCTCAGTGCCACTGGATATATCAACGTCGGGCAGGGAAACCAGTTCCGCTTACGTGCAGGTGGTATCCGTTATACAGGCGCTGTTCGCGCAACGATCATCGAGGCTTTCGGCACATCAGTCACCTTCGATCAGAATTACGTTGGTATTGTCGGGAAGATCATCATCATGCGCGGCGGGTATGAAGAATACACCATAGTCTCCGGCTCGAATGCCACCTATGAACTTGATAAGCCAGGGAAACTTGGTGAGTGTATCATCTATACCACAGGTGACTGGGAAGGGTGGGATGGCGGTCAATGGGTATCCTTCTCACAATCTGGTGTTGGTGAGGGTGGTATCTCCCGGCTCGATCAAATTCAAGATCCTGAAGAACACACAACGCTGAATATGTCCACTTACGCCTTTAATCTCCGAGGTGGATCAACAACGACAACACCCTTCTCCATCGGTGTTACTGGTGAGACCAACCCCAGACTGTCTATACGATCAGATGGAAGAATCATAGCAACCGCTGGCGACACTGCTTCGGCAAATCTGATTTTAACGCCCTACTTGATGTCTACGAGTGCACGATCGACTGTTTTAAGTGCGGGTCTTATGACACTGTCAAATCCTGTGACAGGCACTGCCGAAATTCGTGCAGTTAAAGCAGGAGCTATATTACTATCAAGATACGAGTCTATCCATGAGGGTATTTCACATGTTGAAAATCAATTAGCAGCTGCACGAGGAATACTCGCTGGGAGATTGAACCTCAATCAGGGCGATTACCTGTACACCTTTAAGGCCAGGGCTATTGATACCCCAGGGGATAACAATACATTTACTTATGCTGATTGCTTCACTTTGCGGATTGAAGCCACTGACGATCATTCTGTAGGGAATACCCCGGTGAAAGGTGTCTATACACTTAATGGTGATGATGTCTTCTCCCTTGAAGAGGATACAGTCATCAGCTGGAAAGACTTTGAAACACATGGAAACTATTACTTAGGAAACAAAGAAACAGATGGCTCCTGGCGGTTCCATATCGACGGGACAGGAGAATTATTAGTACAACGGCTTGAAAGTAGCATCTGGGTTACTCACGCTACTCTCGGTAGTTAAATTGCTCTAAGGACAAGGAAACTTAAAGGAGATTTATTATGTCTTGGACAAGTGATTTCATGGCGAAGACGCCACAAGAACGGATTACGGAAATTGGTGAGGTCAATGATCTCTTGCGCACTCTGCGAAGCATGACCCTTGCGGCCATGAATGCGCAAAACGCCATTGAACTCAGCGAAAGGAATTTCGCAGGAAATTGGCAAAACACTCTCATCGCAGATATTGACGCAGGTACTGATGGCCAGGAACCTGGCCTTGAGAGTTACGCACAAGACCTGCAGAATAGATTCACAACGTAACTTGATAAGAGCACAACGTAGGTAAAGAAGCACAACGTAACTTGATAAAGGTATTCCCCTCATGAAAGACTGGTTCCCCGACCCTCCGGCCACACCGGGCATCTTCTACTCCCAAGAGAAGAATGTCTATATGGAGAGTCGGGGACCAGTCGCTTCAATGGCCTACCGCCCTTACCCTGTGACTTACCCCTTATCGAAGTCCGTACCGCTAGAATGGTATGACTTCGGCCAAGAGCGATATACTTATGGCGTTGTTGAACCTGATCAAGATGTTGATCGTGTCTGGAACTTGCAGGGCACAGAATTCGAGGTTATGAACCTTGATGGTATTCTCTTCTATGAAGGAGAAACCTTACAGAAAAATGGCGTATTTCAAATTTCCTATCCTGCTGGATTTCATGAAGATCTCGACTTCCAAAGGAAAGAGGATGGCAGAATACTCATCGGCGACCGTTGGTATATGCTGACAGGCTCCAAACTTGATCGTCCTTTAGATGTGCCTGTTCCGTCAGGCACGCCTTACCTATGCTTCGGGTCAGTATATTGCTTCCGTTATGTCAATACGCAGGCTTTTGACACCCCTTTTCCGGGAGCTCAATGGACCACCCGCCCGGTATCCTACATCTTGCCCAATCATGCAGCGGCCTATGCAGACCTGTTCCCTAATTCCTGGTATGTTCCCATACCTTTTCCGAAGAAAACTTTCGTAGAGAAACTGCCGGAGCCTAAAGCCAATGGGTATGCTATGCGGGCAGAAGTCACAAGGATCAATTATGATCGATATGGTGCTCGTTGGGCAGGAACCTTTCCGATGGCACATAGCATGGATAACTCCTTACCTTATGGCACTGTGCGTACACGTCCTTTAACTGTGCGGTTGAAGCACAACTATCGTATGGAGGTCAAGGAATGGTAGTATCCTATAGAGATTTGCCAGAGTATGATGCTCCGGACATTGTCTACCGCCCATCGGTAGATTCATACTACTTCCGATTCAATGATCCCGTCGAAATGATCGATGTCCCAGGGTACAAGGGTAACTGGCACAACTTAGACTCTATGGAAAAGGACAGGCCACTGCGTGTCATACATAAGGCCGGGTGCAATGGCCAGAACCTTGACTATGCCCCGGACTGGTATCCTACCGCTGGCCAAGCCATCGACTTCAAAAAGTCAACCGATGAAGAAAAGGCAGTGATCTTTGGTATTAAGCAAAGCGTTTCCTCGGAAAGTGTAGACCTCATGCCCGGGGATGTGATCCTCAGGGATCAAAGATGGTTCGGCACATTCTCTGGTCAAGCTGGATCACGATTCATCAATATCACGTTAGATACTGAGAAGAGCATTTCCAACGAAATCTCAGACAAATTCATTACAACCTTCGTATCCCAGCCACTGGATTCCGGGACGATCACTGCGGTATATGTTACTCATGTCGAGGTTGCCCTCTCCTTAGACAACATGGTTGGCTATACCGCAGTGATCAACAATCGAGCATATACCATTCTCGCCTATGACCGTGGCAAACTTTATTTGAAAGAGGGCACTGGACTCATACAAGTTGGCAACGACATACAGGTCTATGATCGTCGAGTATATATCCCGCTAGGTGATAACGATCTCGATGCCTTTGCTTCAGGATCATACTTCCGCTATGGTGACTACATCCATGCCGATGTACTGGATCACTTTCCCAATGCACGATCAATAGTCACATCCATTCAAGGTGATCCTATGTGCAATATCTCCGGCGAGAAACCGGTCTATAAGTCCATGCAAGATCATCCTCAAGGTGAAGAGTTCTACTACAGCAGATTCCTACCTGAATGCTGGTCACAGTGTGACTTGGTCACAACGAAGATATACCTACGCCAGCCTTTGGATGCAGACTACCAGGATGAACCATTCGTGATCGTTAATAAGCAATGGTATGTTGCCTCTGTGGAAACTCTACCTACGATCCCAGAGGAACACGAACCTGAGTGCTGGCCGGTTTTACGTATCGGTGGCGCGGATGTTCCGCATCGCTTCCGACGGTTTGCTTTCAACGAGTTCTGCGTCGATGATCTTCCTGGTGACATATCTCACTGCGCTGGGCGGGTTGAGCCACCGGTTATAATAGAGGACTGGTTCGAGGAGTTTGAGGGAAGTTTTTATAATGCATATCCAAATTGGTATCAAACTCTTGAGCCACGTATATTCTTCTACGCTGATGGATTCATCAATGGGTATATCCCGCCGGGCAACTGGACTTCACATGGCTTAGTGATCGAATGTGATCCGCATACCGGAGCCATCGAGTTTGATGAGCAATTAACTGATAGCCAGTTACTGGAATGGAAGCAATTCGCCACATTGACCAGAGTATTAACAGTCATGGGCAGGAACTTCTATGAGCAATTTGGCAACTTCAAAGATCTATTCGTGTGTGACTTACAAGGTGATGCGTATAAGCGTAACCTGCCCGTAGTCACACCTCAAGGACTGGAGCAAGTACAATGGAATCAACAATTATATCATGGTAGCATGAACTACGTAAGATAAAGATAACCCTTTTCAATAAAGATAACCCTTTTCAATAAAGGACTTCCCAAGCAATGATCGATTATGAAGTGATGAAAAAAGAGGATCTACCAGACATTGATCCACCGGCCATCGCCTTCGTGCGAAGCGAGGGTATCTATTACTATTGCTTCGCGACAGGCTGGAGGCCGGCGGATAATGCCTTTCTTCTGACTGACATCCAACGTATCCCTCAAGCCAAGACTCAAGAACTCTTCCGGGGAGTAGCTGACGGGACCATGTCTTATGACAGCATCATCCGTACATACTTCGAGTCCATGAACCCACTATTCCTTGAAGTCAACGATCATGACATCCCCTCTGGGCGCGTAGTATTTGATGGTGGCAAGATGCATTGCATACAAGATCAAATCAAACCAGCTTCATGGTTAGGGCGTGAAGTCAAGCAAGTCGGTATCGAAGTCTTGCGTGAAGGGACGCCGGGTATACACTTGCAAAAGGATGACTTTCGCAAACACTTCCACCAGTGGCATCCCGAACCCATTGGCTGTGTGGTTGCAAACGCCGCGCCTAAAGGCAGCACGACATTGACTTGCGCCACATGCCCACCAAGTGTTGCCACTCAAGTCAATGATCCTGCAAAGAGTATGATCTATACAGAGCCGAGGGATGAGCCGTCGGACTGCATCCGACCACCGCAATGGTATGAGCAACCAGGCCTGCCATATCGCTATTCAAATGAGATGTGGATGACAGGCCCCTGGCAACACGTAGACATACCCTTGCAATCGGCCTCAGATTTGGGTGGTTCGTGGCCCGAAGGCTTGTCACGATCATTGACCTTTGAAAGCCCTATCCCCATACCTATGTGGATTGGGACCTGTACTTTCATGGAAGAAAATGACTGGTTCCTCCCCTTTGTTCATCCTGGGTTCAGTTGGGTACATGATGGGTATTTCATGGATACCGTGGGACGATCAACGATCAATGCACGGATGCGCGTGACTCGTGAGGAGTACACCGGCGACTTCCACCGGGCAGGGGATACGAAAATCAGTATGTTCAGAATTGATAGATTACCGCCGGGGTCTGCAAGACACTCCCGCCTGCGTGGTATTGCTGCAGGGGATTACGTGGCTTTTGAACATGATCCTGGTAAGCCCGCGGATCGTACTCTTTATAAAGTCACGAATGTTGATCTTACCCCTACACACAATCCAAACACATTCACCATTGAGCCAGGCCTTCGTCAAGATATGACTATTGATCATGGTAATGTTTGGGGCTTCCCGCTAAGCAACATTTGCTATTGGATACCTGCAAGCACTAAGGACTTAACTATGCGGGTATTTGGGTGGAATGATCCACATGGCAATAACGGCCTACCCATATACATCAAGGCCGTTCGCGGCAGGACCATTGAACTCTTATCACCTCTGCCCGCGGACATGCCAGCCAATACGAAGATGTATGTTTGGTCCTCGGTCGAGAATGAGACTATGACCTACGCCTATCGTGATCCTCACAGTTATGCTTATCGTATTGCGCACCAGCGGCAACGTGCAGCACTCCTACCTCAAATGGAAGCGCACAATGCTGCATTGCAGGAGGAAGCGAATATGTGGGGAGCATACAAACAAGCTGCTTATAAAGAAGCAGAGAAGATATGGTATAGTCCACCTTATTCAATCAATTCCAATTTGAATGATTGGTTTCCTACGGGCCTCAGCCCTTTTAATACCTTTCATGACGTCTTCAAAGATATTGAACGGCGACGCATAAGAGGCATACCAACAGAACGCGCAAGCAATGTGGAGTACATTTCGCTACTCAATTATAGGCCAATATAAAGTCAGGAGGATATATGAAAGTCAGGAGGATATAAGTTATGGAACCTTGGCAACGTGAAGAAAAGAAGAATTTCTTTGAGATCAAAGGCAACATCGGCCCGGTGTACCGCATCATCAAGATGGACAGGATACGTATGGGTGACAATACCACTCATGTATCCAATCGACTGGTAACAAGGGGCAATACCATCCATCGGCGATCAATCTATTCCAACACCATGCAGTTGCAGAAAAGGATGATGGGATCACCAACAGCGGTCCATGATGAACAGCGCAAAGTCAAGCGACAGATACATGACTTACGCAACTCTCTCGTTCAGGTACAATGGCCTGAGGAGTATTGGAAGAAACCGGGAGAGAATCTGAGGGTTCGACAAACCGCTATGGCAGCGTTAAATAACCCGACTTTCGAGGAAGTCAAGAAGCACAGATGGGTAATGGGATTGAACATCGTAATGACGAAATTCGTGGAGGCAATAACATGAAACTCTGGTTAGCAGATAAAGATCTCAGCTACAATATACCGGAGGAATGTGACCGTTACTCCTGGAATGGCACATGCTTAGAAATACGTCAGCCGGATTGGTATGACGATGTCACTCCTGTACGCGAAACGGATATCCTTCGGAGTATTGATGGGCGTGCAGTAGTTCTCACGGATGTCGATATTGAGCGATATGAATTTAGCCTTCACCTAGCCAACATTACTGAAAAGGAAAAGAAAGCAATTCAAGACTTCATAAAGGCCGTCGGAGAACACACAGAAGAAGGCTTTCCCTTCCCTTACCTCCGATATGCCGGCGGTGTGGACGATCATGACCCTAAAGACTTCGTGATGATCCTCATGCAACAAGAGATCACTTTCACCGAAACCAACACTGTACATACTTCGGAGCCGGTAACTGATCGTCGTTATACCGCGGACATCTCCGTGAGGATCACAAGGCAAGAACGTCTACCACTATTGGACAACAATTATTGGGTTAAGATTTACTGGGAAGAAGAGGACAGGGAGATCAAACTCAGCTTCGAGCAATATCCACGTGAGCAGATTTACGGTTGGATCGAAAGTCTAGATGGCTTCAATTCCTCAAGCCAACTGGACGGCTTCGGTTCAGTATCCAATGTAACCTTGAATCTGGTTGCCTATGCACAGTATAATACCCTGCCTGTAGGCCACCCGTTCCGCTATCCGCACAAGCATATCGAGACCATAACCAAAGCCAAAGTGGAGATATACTACCGTCGCGGGCGACAAGATCACATTTTGTTCAAAGGCCGGGCGTCTACCCCGTTTAGGTGGACAGATGCCAATCGGATCATTTCCTTCGATTGTGTAATGAATCGCAAGTCTGAAAATATCGGTTGGCAACCTGACTTTGGCAACAACAAACTCATTGCAGAGTTCATGTCTAAAGAGAATTGGCCGCACATATTCGGGCAGGGATTATTCAAGTTCTCGCCAATTTGCAAGACACCCTCTGTACAGATCGCCGTTGATCTTTACGTAACAGAGAAGTTCTCTGATCCTCTACGCAATATCTACAAGAGTGGCGAAGCCTGGGGAGAGGGAGGATTACCTGTTGACCCTGATGTCCCTATGCCTATTGGGCCTTTTCAATACTTGATCGCCGTTGAGGGTGGCGCGATAAGGGTCAATGGCGCTGTATCAGGGGGAGCATTGACTATCTATCAAATGAATGTGCCTTATATGACCAATGTCCCTCTGGTCCCAATAGAACAGTATGACCCCGGCTTTCAGTACAAAAGAGATCAAGAGGACTATCAGCCCAATACCTTATTCATCCCGGCAGATTTCAATACGCCTTATCTTGGTGGGAAACATGCGCGTATCCTCGCTTCACGCAAAGAATTTGTCCTCGATCAAACCGGAGCCTTCGTTGAGCAAACCATCAACGGAGTATTCTGGGCGACGATCATTGAGCAGAACGATCACGTCCTCTACATTGATGATCCGCGAAATGTAAAGGGGCAGGAGATCACCCTTTCAGGGTGGACACCGACAATGATCATCCAGGTAATGGATAATCGTCTCTTTGAGCCTGGCAGCTACGCCCTTTTACAAGCCGATGAGATCAAGAACCAACGGTCAATGAAGCATCGGAGAAAGTATCTGGATGATGAGCAAAATCATTTGGCCGTACATATTCGTAAGTCCTCTGAGCTGATATGTACGAATTGGCTAGGCGATAAAATATACCCAATAAGTCTCGATGACTACACGAATGTCAATGCTGCTTTCCTTGAAGTACAGAATCGCCTGTATTGGGTTCCGGCCTATGCCTTGTATGGGTACACCAAGGAGGGTGGGCTTTATCCGAAGCAGTTCAGCACGGCAGAAGGTTGGACAGACCCCACGTGGGATATGCAAGATTTCATTCCTTACCTACCTGATGGCTGTACCTTGCTGGTACTCTACGATCATTATCCCGAAATCCTATGTGATGCAGTGAATGACATCACGGACGATCACGTAATGTTCGACTTCATTCTTGAAAAGTATACGGAGTTTGAAGCCACCACACATACCAGTACACCCTTGCCCACGAATTTCATAAGCCGCGACTATGAGGACGCCCGCGCATGGCTGGCCAAAGTCTGCAAAGAACGCGCGAAAAGGGTGGTTGTTCAGTCTAACGCCACAGCTTTCACCTCAGACCTATTGCCCGCTGTTAAACGCACATTCAAAGAGGCACACATCGAAGCAAACAGCATAGCCTTCGATTGTGTACCTTTTGAAGATTTGATCACGCAGTACCGATTCACCACCCATTGGAATGACAGTATGATGGTCATGTATCCTCCGAATTGGGAAGAGTTGAAAAAGGTACTACCAGAGAATGAGCAAGGCGTGCGTATCCTTTCATATTGGGATGAGGATACCTGGCGATACTGGATTGATTGGTCATCGAAGGTCTGGCGGAAAGTCACCTTCAATATATTCACGGTTGATCTTCCTGTTACACGTATTTCACCGCTGGAGCGTATCAGAGTGGAGACACAGATATTCACTGGTGAAGGATTCATTGAGGACATGAGAGTAAATGACAATTTGGTCACAATAACCATGATCACAGAAGAGGAGGTGATTTAATTGACTTACGAAATTCTAGGTGTAGGCTTGTTGGCCTTGATCGGCGGTGTCATGCAGTTGGATATGATCAAGCGGTGGAAGTACAACTGGGCATTGCAGATCGTCAAACTTGCGGTCGCCTGGACGTATAACGAATACGTTCGGCACCAAAAGGTCGGAGACAAGAAGCTCACCGACGAACAGAGGAAAACCGCTCGTTTGACCGCTGTTCGCAAGGCTAAAGAAATGGCCGCACAACACGGCTTGAATTTGGACAGTATTCTCGGCCATGACTTGATCGAGATGTTTGTGGAAATCGCAGTTGCAAGTGCAAAGAAAGGGACGATTTATGTTGATTAAAATCATTTTGATCCTGGTGCTAACACTCAGTGGATGTGTCACCGTAACGTACCCGGATGGTACAGTGGAAAGGCGGATGGATGAAAATGCTTTGATCTACGCCCGTGACAGCGTAGACCTAGCAATTTCAGCATACAATCTGTATTTGGTGACGACTGAGGACCGCAGCCGTATGGGAACATTCCTCAGAAACGTCGAACGCACTGTAAGGCTCTATAATGATCTTGCGCCACACTTTGGCCAGGAACCCATTACTCTGAGTCGGGTAGGAGAAGAGCTTGCAATTCTTCAAAAGGAAGATCCTCTTCCTTCGACAGAGAATAGTCTATCTCTGAAGGGTATGCCATAGGTAAGTCTACAGCATCCACCCGCAGAGACATGAGACGATCATAAGTCTCTAGCAAAAAGAAAGCACGATCTAGGAGTGATTTGGACTTCGGTTTGATCACTCCTAGCCTTGTGCCTATTCGCGTAAGCGCGGGTGTATGAAACGGCGGGACGAGATCATTCAGGTCCGCAAGCTCACTCCAATATAAAGATATAGGCAAGATATCACGATAAAGATCAGCAATGTAGTCTCCAATAATTGGCTGGTTCTCCGAATCGTAGCCTATCCATTCTTGCAAGAAACCATACTGTGCTGGCCAGTTATATGTGATAGGCAGTATTCGCTTGTTGAATCTCAACTGTAAATTGTTGTACCACTTGTCAAACAGCTCCATAGCAGTGATCGGGTCCAACCCATATTTCATGGCATGTTCATACTCTGCGCGATGTAACTTACCCTGTTTCCTGGGACGGAGAGTCATGGCGCAGATTTCCTTGAACTCAGACTGACGCAAGCCATCCGTTAAAGGTATGAAAACTACCTCGACAAGATCATCAGCGATTGGGTTTGAGCCGTTCCGCTTCGTTAGTACCACACACGGGCGGTGGTTATTGAAGTGCTTCATTTCACACCACCTACTTCACTCGCTAGAGCATCGAATAGCTTGATTTGTTCTTTGCGGTATTGTTGTGCCCATCTTGCGTGCGCCTCTTTATCCCTAGATATGGACACTTGGAGGCTCTCCATATCCTGCTGTACCCTTTCTAATCTGCACTCCTTTTCATGCAATCCAGCCTCAAGCCTCGACAGCTCTTTAGCTGCCGTAACCACCCCATTGTATAATTCATTTCTTCCTAACATAATGTTAATCCTTTTGTAAAAATGGTGGGGCGCTCGGTCAATCCGATACTCCGAGCGCCCAAAAGGTCAATCAAACAATCCATCTATAATGATGCGAAGATACTTGACAGGCGGGCTAATGTAGGTGTCCTCTCCAAACCCGACTTTGATCTTAAAGCCATGAAAGTTGGTCCCTTCACACCCCGCTGAGAAGGCCAGCAACATTAGTCCATGAGGCTTCTTCTCAGGATCATACGGAAGCCATTTTTCAGGGCCAGTATTCAATGATGGAAGATCATGCCAGTACTTAATGCATCTGACATGCATTGTGTTACCCCAGTACGTTGAGTTAAAGGAGCATAGATCATAATTCTCACCATCTGATACAATCACAGTCTTGTTGGTATTAGGTGGTTCATTGGCCGAATGCCAACCAGTTTGATTATTAGTCCAACTGGTAAGAAGGGAGAGTGCATCGGTATCCTTCGCCTCTTCAAGGAAGAAGTCAGGATGATCGCCACAGCAAGATTCCGGACTCTTCAGTACCGTCGCGGCATGACGTATACAGAAGCCATACCTTTCCTTTTGCGGGTGATAGTATGGGCAGGTTGCACATGTTGCTCGAAGATCTCGTTTCATCTGTAATCCTTTCATAATGTACGTTTTAACCAATTGTACCAATTCTCCATCACCGTGTGTTCAGTGATCGCTGCTATGGCCTCTTCAGGGTATTCCTCATTTGAAGATAAACAATACCCATTATCAAACCACATCGTCCTGTCTATATTCAATCGGGCGGGCCTTAATAGGCCTAACCAATCACCCTCTCCTATAAGCACCTTCAAACCAAATAGCCGCACCTCATATCTATCATTCCTCGTCTCAATGGAATACCATCGAATGATGGTTAGATCTCCTAACTTACATAATCGCCTGAAGGGAATGGTACATCTTAATGCCAGCCAATAACGGATCATTTTTTCTTCCCTTCACTGTAATCCTTTATGAGTTTATTCAAGTCATCAAGGCATTCCTTGCAAACATAGGTTTGCCCATGACAACTATCAGTCAGTTCCATGTCCCGTTGTAGGTACACCTTTTTGATCGGCGGGTTACAATTGTAAGCAGGGCAAACTTTATGGTCATCCCCAATTGACACTGGGGCTGTTACATCTTTTGCACAAACTCCACATATGAAAATCGCGGTTAAACTCACATAATCTGGCATTTCATTGATCCTTTTTCACTCTTGTGAATATCGGGGGAGAGAGTTGACTGAGAGGCACAGGTCCACATGAAGATTCTATTTTGGGGTATATGATGGTGTTTGATCCTGCAAGACCCACAGATTCACCTGCTAATAGTATCTTCAGCGCCTCAGCCCACCCGAAGGTGAGAGGATAAACAGTATAAATACTGTTTCCCCATCGAAGAGTATCATGGTGTATTGTTGCAGAACCTTCTGGGAACACAGTTAAAACAAGGATGTTGTCATCCATGATCCTTGCACCACCTATTTCGCGGGCGTGTGCAATAGCATCTACTAAGAAGTAAGTTTCCATATCAATCATCCTTTTTCAGCCGGCCACACAAGAACGACGCTGTTACTTTCAGGAGAAATACGCCGGAACATGTGGATATTGAAAATAATGTCCCGTAACCTTTCAGTGAGAGCGATGACGTGGCAATCTTTGATCTCGCCCTCAACTTTGACAGTAACCTTTAACTGCATATCTTCATTTCTCCATTTTCATCTACACTGAAGACTGTTCCGACTTTGATCTCCAATGTGACAAAGTCCTTTACAAACCACAATTTTTCAACCCCATCTGTAAGGTCGCGCGCATATACTGCACCTCCCTCTTCGATGAATTTGATCTCGTGCTTACCGACCAGTGAGTTTTTACCTTCACTCATACTCTCGTCCTTTCTCTGTTGGGAACCAAAGACATTTCCTACGACCATGCCCATCACGTAAATCAGCAAACTTCACTAACCCCTTTTTCTGCAGGATCAAAAGCCGCCGCATCGTCAAGCCTGTATTGACTACGGGCATCGTTTCTTTTGACAGACGATACGTTGAAACGCCTGGATTTTGCACCACCAAGGAAAGTATCCTCTCACTATAAGGGGATAAATCCTTTGGTGAGATGAAAATGATCCTTTTCTTCTTACCAATGATCCTTTTCTTCTCACTCATATTCCTTACCGCTTCCGTATAGGAAATCCAAGACTTTGAAGAAGGTAGAAATGTCACGACGATCATTATAACACCCTAACGAAATTCTGACCACGTCTTGGAAGTGGGTGGTGCAACAGTTGCCACTTCGCACGTAAATCCCACGACTAAATAAATCAGCTGCAACCTCATGACAGTCATGTCCCTTCACTTTGAAGGCCATGATACCCGGATTCCATGTAGAATAAACTCCATCAACATAATCACGCTGACGCAAACCTGCATCCAAAGTTGGGAACAGTGTATCATCACTGGGGGGTAAGCATTTCCTGAAAGTCAAAGCTGCACCTAAGCCAATGATCCCGGAAATGTTAGGCGTCCCGGTTTCCAAATGGAAAGGTGAAGCATCTAAGAAAGCAGCAGAGTGGCCACTACTAATGTATCCCAGAGGATCAGTAATGTGCCCGCTTCCAACTTTCATCGGCGATAGGAGATCCAAGTCCCCACACAAGACACCAATCCCGGTGGGACCATAGACTTTATGTCCGGAGAATACTCGGAAGGTGGGTTTGACTCTCAAATTCTGCCGATAACGTATTGCTTGAGTGCTGTCAAGAACGGAGATCACCCCGCAATCTTGGCACTTCAATAATATCCTCTCCAAGTTTTGAGGACTCGCAGCGTTGACATTTCCCATTTCCGTGATTGCTAAGATAGCAACCCTTTCATCAATAGATTCCAGGAGATCAGCGAAATTCACGAAATGCAGGGAGTGCCCCTGCATATGCGACCAGGGGAGGATGTTTGACACATGTTCGACAGTGGAGACAATGATCTTTCGTCGAACCATTGGCGGTAATCCCTTCGCGATCATATTGATGGATTCCGTCGCACCGCTGGTAAAGGCGACCTCACGAGAATCACCAAGTGCTTCTTGAACCTTTAATCGTACACGATCAACCTCCCGAGACCAATCTTCACTATATACTGTCCGGCCAACTGTCAAAGCAATATGATTGTACTCGGTGATTGCATCAACTACGGGGCGTGGCATTAACGTTGATGCTGCGCTATCCAAGTAAACAGCATTCATATAGTGGTCATAGAAATGAAATTGCCCTTTCATATTAGACCTCCCTCATCACTGAGAAGGGTGCCTCAATGATCTTCTTGCCTAATGCACGCGCCAGCCGAACCTCTGCAATGCTGCCCTCAGAGTTCTCCCACCCAGGTATACACACCACGACATCTGATCGACGAAGAAATTCCAAACCTCCATTCAACCAAACTTCGTCCGGTTCCGCACCGTCGAAGAGCGCAGTATTCATGTGCGGGCAGAACACAGCATACCCAAGACTCCAATACTTTAAGGCATATTTCTCCGCACGCCTGATATTCTCAACAATTCCACGAACGCTTCCTGCCCTGTATGGGCCACAAATAAATGCAACTTGCATACCTAAACTCCTTTTAGTTAAAGATCTTCCCTTGTTCAAAGATCTTCCCTAGTACTATAAAACTCATCTTCTGTCAAGACCAGCTCCGTGCCATTCTTGACCCAGTAAAACTCAGTTAAAGGATCGTGATGTCCTCGCGACGAAATCGTTCCTTGCACTTTCCAATTTTTGATAAAATCCCATTCCCGCGAGCGATAAATAGTATGCTCGTAATGTGAAGCACCTACAAAAGATTGCATATTAAACGCCTGGGATAACAGCCCTACATGATCGATTTGACCATAATGGCTATCCGTATCACAGTAAGGCGGGTCCAAGTAAAAAACTGTATTAGGATCATCATACTCCCTTAGTATCCAGTGGAAAGGCTTGTTATGGATCTCCACCCCTCTCAAGGCAGCGGAAGCTTGTATGATCTGGGGGATCCTATACTCACGGAAGTTAAAAAAAGGCTCAAGTATCCTACGTGCCCATGTGTCCTCTGAGGAAGCAAAGGATTCCGTAATAACGATCAAGTACTCTAAGGCTGTTCTTTTCGTTTTCTTAGAAACTAACCGCTCCCAAATTTCTCGAGCATGTATGTGAAGATGTAACCCCTCAATAATGGTAAGAGGATCATCACGTACTTGTCTCAAAAAATTGCAAACTTCTGGGTTAATGTCATTGTAAATACGTGGACCTGTTTGATTCATCGTCACTACCCCTGAGCCGCCGAAAACGTCAACAAATAAGCTTCCTTCAGGGAAGATCAAGTGTTTCAGGGATTTATATTTATTGCCTCGATATTGTAATGGGCTAACAATCATTTTCTCTTGTAAACCTTTCCACAAAAGCCACACTTGATACTTTCATCCTTGTAAAGATCAACGTGGTAAATATCCGTAGCACTGCAATCTGAGCAAGTCAAGCCCACGGTAATGATGACCTTGCCTTTGAGAACCTTTGCTTCACGGAATGTTGGAAGCCACGGGACTTTGTGATATATTGACAAAGCTCGAAAGGGATCAATTCCCTTTGCTACTTCCGCAAGGCAAGGTTGGAAAGACGGCTTTTTGATATGAAAAAACGCTGCACATAACATCAATTGAAACATAGTATTCTCCTTTATATCATACGGAAGTCTTATATCTTACGTGTGCCAAAAATCGCCCACGGAAACGCCGGACCAGGGTCCTGTTTCCTCATAGGCGCAATCTCATCATGCCCTAAGATCAAATTCATCTTGTAATGTCGGGTGAGCAGTCGGACGACACGATAGCACGCCCAAAGTTGCTTACAAGTATAAGGCTGCCAGTACATATAGGGTACATGCTTGTTCTGATGTCGCCCGACAAATGGTTCTTCACGAACAATAGTCCCTGCCCAGGAGGCATAGACTCCAGGTGATCTTTCGGTTAAATAACCCCAATTCACAAGTTCGATCCCGACCGAGAAGTTATTGAACCATTGAACCTTTTTCCCATCGGACATCGTCCACTCTGACGCACCGGCATGTACTCCCCGGCGATTAAACGGCAGCATCTGTATGATCGTGCCGTCACGATCAATAATGATATGTGCCACGAAGGAACCATTCTGAAAAGTTTCAACAGCGCCCGCAGCAGTGCCTCCAGCTGTGTAATGGATGATCGTTGATGTTGGAACAATCTCCCGTGCGGAACCTGTCCAGGGTATTTGTTCCGCTGGACGTGTTAATAAGTGATCTTGAATCTTCATATTTCCTGTCCTTTCCCTTGTTCATATTTCCTTGAATCAAAAGGATCTAGCCTTTTGTCCATTGAATACTGATCAAAGCAATTCTTGCAGATCTTACCTGCATCAGGTTCATCTGAAACATCATTGCGGAATCGCCGGCAATGGCCACAAAATTCACCGTCCTTATGTGTCTCGCAAAACTCTTGAGCCTTTTCCTGACACTCCTTGAAGGTATTGGCCTCAATCATTCGAGCAAGATCATTTCCAATATGGATCGTAATCCTTGTATGGACATTGCTATGGTAGTGAAGTTTCCAAGCAAACTGGTCATACGTTGTGCGTAAGTGACCGTCGTGATATATCCACGCTACTCCTTTACCCATAAGACCTCCGTTCTCGTCCCTTTGTACTGTAAAACATTGGGCCTTTGCCACTCATACCTGGCTGTCCAGGGGAATTCTTCATACAGCGGCGTCGGGTATCCCGAAAGGGCCACGAACCCTTTGACCTTGAAGATCGTATCAAGCAAGGATTTGTGATCCACAATGTGCTTGTAATGATGGTTCTCTTGTTGGTAATAGGGAGGATCAAGATAGAATACTGTCCCATCAGAGTCATAATCCATCATACACAAGTGCCAGTCCAGGTTCTCAATCTGTACGTTGCGGAACCGCTCATGGATTGTGCGGAACATGGATAGCTTGCTTGCAATGATACCAGCGCACCTTGACCGATTATTCACTGACCTTGCCCAACCACGATCAATGCCACCGAAACCATTCTGTACAGTATAATACCAGCGGGCGGCGCGTTCCACCAAGCCTTCGGGAGTTTCTGGGTTAGGCTGATCCCAAGTGGCTTTACACCTTTCCCACTCTTCTCTTGAGCTTGTGATAATCTCCAGACGATCAACAAGGAGATCCAAATGATCACGGACTGCTCGGTAGAAATCCACGACACCGCTGAATCGATCATTGTATACCTCTAGGCCATGTGGTCGCCGCCCAAGAAGCACGGAAGCTGATCCTCCGAAAACGTCAACGAAGCTGGTCATATAGGGCAAATGGCCCAGCAATTCAGGTAAGGAAGCATTTTTGCTCCCTGGGTATTTCATTGGCGGCTTGAGAAAGCCTCGCTTCACCCCTAAATCTAAATACATGAGTTCTGACATATTCTAATCCTTCTTTTCTTTTTCTTCTGAGGAAAGTTTTTCTTTCAAGGCCACATCACGCAGTATGCGTAATTCGTGGCAATAAAATTCATCATCATCCATAAACTCACCTGTCGCATTGTGAAAGGTGTCAAAGATCACAGTTTCCAAATCATCGTGAAGATCTTGGATTGCGTCATAATGCTCCGCTAACCACAGATCCACAGCGGCTTCAACTGCCTCCTGGCCTCTCCTGTAAACTTGCTCATCCATATTCTCTTCTCCTGTTATTGTGAAAAATTCGGGGTGATCACCACACCAGTAATCCTCCCATTGTAAAATATCATCACTTGAATCCTTTAAGGAGTTACTACGACACTCGCCCATACGTTTTTTGATCTTAGAAGGGTAATGCTCATGCACCACTATGCTCACCCAATATGGGCACGTGCAACACTTTGCATCAGGGTTGCGCTTAGTGGAAGGTATCAACCCATCTCTAACCAGATCAGTCATCATGTACCTCCATTTCTCGTTGTACTAATGTTCCATCCGTCCGCAAGATCAACTGGTAAGAGTGCGGCTCTTTCTTTTCAAAACAGCAATTGCCAAAAGCCAAATTGTTCGTTCCTGGCAGTCGGCCTTTGGGATACTTCGCAGGCATTTCTTTTCCCATTTTGATCTTACTTCCCCAATTCACCTGTTCCGTTGGTTCCAACGTCTCCATGAACCGAGCATACATATCCTTGACGAGAATATACTCACCGGGGACATGGTAGACTTTATCAGACAGGAACCTGTCTAAGGCGTCCACATTGGAATCCATCACCACAACCTTTTGCTCTGAAGTCACCGGTGGGAGATTCAAACGATCAGGAGAGGGTGGCAGGTCTAATTCCAGCACCTCTGCCAAGAAATCCGGTGCTTCCTTTCTCAAAGCCGAGAGCAGGAACTCCTTCGGTATATTCTGCGCGAGATCGGGAACTTCCATAACCACAATACGTGAATCGCCAGGGAATATCGGGCAGGCGTGACGTTCATTGGCACACTGTACCCAATGTGTCATATTCGGAATTTGATAAGGTGTAGCACCTTTCCGATGGATCACCAATTGCAACGAAGTCACCCAGTCTTTGATCCTGTTATACGCAATTTTGTTTGCCTTGAGATCTGTTTCCTCAATCACGCATAACACAGCATTCGCCAATTCCCCAGTGAATCCTCCAGGATTCGTCACCGCGAGATCAGCTCTCACATACCCTGGCTTGAAAAGCATGGACAACGCTTCATGGAAGATGGATTTCCCGGAGTTCTGTGGGCCATACATGAACAAATATGGCAAGGGGCGTTCTGGGTATTGAAAGAAACTCGCGATCCAGCACTTCAAATAATCATACCCATGATGAATCCCATGCTTTTTACACCAAGGATCATCAAGGATGGCAATATCCAACGATTGACCACAATGACGTAGGATTTTCATCCAATGAGGGTAGGCACGGGTCTCAGAAACCGCCGGTTCAACGGCTAATTGTGGCGCGTTCCTATTCCACTCACGGTTCCCAGGATACTCAGGCTCGAAGGGCTTACTGACCTCTACCCAACAATTCGTAATACTCGTACCTATGACAAGATCAATTTCCTTGGTCCCGTATCCCATGCTTTTCAAGGCCGCACGAACATGGATCAATGGCTCAGCGTTCCAGCCATCCTGCGATTGGAGCATCCATCCTGCATCGACCCCATTTTGATCTACAAGATGCCGAATACTATCATTGGCCGCCAGAGATCGCGCGACATTGTCCACTGGGGCTTTACTCGTCAGGGTATATATGCGGGTCCACATCTTGTCTTTCGTAGGTTCCCAACCCTTCAAAGGATCGTCCCGGTCTTCTCGTTGGATCTTGACAATGATCCTCCCGTCCTTATGCTCCTGAAGGATAGCCTGTCTTTGAAGGTATTTCGTACTGATCTCCGGTATGATCCCCAAAGGTTCTAGTACCAAGATGGCAATTTCAGCCGTATCAATGATATACCCACCTTTCTCCCTTTCGATACCCTGATAGGCGCGAGCCATCGTTTTCAAATCTGGTTCTCGATTGAAATAACAGTAACTTACTCCGCGGGTATCGCGGAACCATGTTGCGTGTTCCATGACTTCGCTGAACCGGTAGATGATGAATGCACCTTCAGGCAACGGGACGCAGTAACAGTTATAGTCCTGCCCCTGTTGCTTACCTTCAGCCACTGTGTCAAACACACCCTTCAAGCCCAGAGTATCATGAACCTGTTTCAAGGAGGAGGTATGGGTAACAAGCAAATTACGATCAGCATCCCACCAGCTGAGTGTGCCATCAAGTTCTTTGATGATACGCTTATGATCATCATCCAAAGGCACATGCCGCCGTTCACTTAGAGCATGGCCTACACGATCATCCTCTAGAATGATTCTGGTTGACTTCTTCTGTATAATTGAACAATGATCTCGCCAATTGTTCGGGATTTCACAGAGTTTCTCGCCCTGCTTAATGATCGTCAGGCCATCTGTACCAACCATTTTCCTCGCCCAACACCACATATTCCCACCGCAAACGTCGACTTTCGCAGAGAAGTTATACCCTGCTTCAGATGACATCTTGTTGAGTATGGATCGAGCGAGAGCAGCGTGTTCCGTGTGGTTCTCCACGATTTCATCGAAGTCTAGGAAGACATACAAATGTAGGCCAGTCCCACTGGTGCTTTTCCTAACAGTAACCCAGGGAATATCCGATGCACGGGTTTTGATTTCTTCCATTTCCAGCAAAGTCAACCCTTTATTGTGATCGACGATACTGTCAAAGTCATAGGCTACGAAAATGCTCTTTCTTTGCGACCAATTCCATCCGGTCATACCTATTGCTTCTGAATGTGCAGCAAGATCAAAAGTCATCTTCGCATCATTGCTTTCCGGGTGTGACATTGCATTGCGCGGCATACGGAATGAGTACCACGTTTCGCGATCATTCGTGTACCTCAATCCACCTGGACCTTTGTATTCCTTGCTTAGTATGTAGCCATCATCCTGTGCAACGAGTACCTGGCACTCCATTTCTACATTGTAGATGTGTGCCAAATCCTTCGCATTACTCTGTTGCAACATATTCTTGATCGCAACACTTCGCGTGAGTTCTGGTTGAAAACTATTCACTTATTGCTCCTTTATCCTTCACTTATTGCTCCTTTAGCCACTCAATAATGACATCACCATGACAAGGCTTTGGTGCGCAGAAGCATCCAAGCCGTTTACCTTTAAGGGCCAATACCTTTTGTTTGAAAACCGGATCACTCTCAATCCGTGCGAGAAAGTATTCACGATACTTCTCGATCACAGCCATACGATCACGTTCAGACCGCATACTAAAAGGATTGCCGAAAATGGATGGTCTTCCAATATATACGTCATAATAATCCTTGCGTTTATCTACAATCATCATGAAACTCCCGGTAGTCTCCAACATAGTCAACGTGTACGACCTGTGAAGCATCAATCACATCGACCCGCACATTGATCTTTTCCAATGTCTCAAGGCGACCTAGCCAATTATACTGCCGGCACTCCATTTCTCGGACCTGCTGACGTAGCATCCTTACTTCAAGTTGAGCATCAAGGACGATCATTGCCGAGGTGAAACTAACAATGAGAACAACGAAAATGATCGCAACATTAAGTATCTTCATCTTGCCTCCTTTTCTCCAATTTGTCAATTTCCTTATGCCAGTATCTAATCAAAGATAATGCAATACTTTTCTGCCTTTTTAACCTTTTCAATTCCTCATCAATTCGCACAATCTCCTGAGAGCGATTTGAGAGAAATTGACGCGCGGTATTGAGTCTGCCATCCTCTTCCTTTTCAGCGAGAGCTTCCTCACAGATCATCCCCGCTTGCCGATACTGAAACTCACTCTCTGCTGCTTCCACGGCTTTGTTAAGGACCAACATTGCCTCTTGTAATTCCGAGAATTTACCTTTCAATTCTAGGAAGGCTTGCTTAGACTTGTGAAATTTGGCCTTTGTCTCTGTTAGAGTGTTAGTCATTGCTTTACCTCCATCCATCTGACCATCTTCGGATCACCGCATTCCATATTCACCCAGTCCTCGCCATCGTGATATATGAACCAAAGAACACCGTCTTCACACTCTCCAACGACGATTTGCTGTTCAGCAGGAATATCGTCCATATCGTGCCACAGATTCAGTAGTTTGATCAACTTCTGTGCCGCCTGTCGTTGCCTGTCCGTGACTATCCACCTTTTCTCTGCAAGATCAAAATCCCCACTCCAGTAGGCCACACAATAAGATTCTTCATGCACAAACCCCGCCGGATCGTAGTAATTTGGGTCATGAGTGTCACATACACAAATGAAAGTTGATCCTTCCTTGATAGCATACCGATCATCCATTTGTTCTTCTCCTTATTTGAGGTTGAGTAGAGCCACTAATTCCGCTGCGCGGTCATTTTGCCAATCCTGCATTTCCCAGTAATGCTTTTTCTTATTATAAGAACCTTGCCAATATGCAACGACCCAGGGATACTCACCGTGACAACCCGGTGTTTCTTTATACTCTGGGTGTTTGGTATCTACAACTGCGATGATCCCCGAACGAATCTCAAGTCGAAACCTTTGCGAAAGCATGACTTCTATACGCCCCTTGACCTCTTCAAGAACCTGTATCTCATCTTTTGCTTTCCTGACTGATTCCTTAGCATTCGCTAGATCAATTATCGCCTGTTGGTCAGCTTTTTGGGCCTCCTTTAACATATACTTGGCGACAGCCAATCGTGCTTCTGTTTGACACTTGAAATACCGCTCATGCGGGAAATTGGTCTTGTGTAAATGATCAGATCGTGTTCCCAGATATACATAGGAATGCTCATCATAAGGTGTAACAGTAACAAAACATTTTGTTTCGCCTGTGGGTTGAATAACTAATTTCCCATCATCCGTTGCCTCCTTGATCTCATACCATTGATAATGATCTCCTGAAACCCACTTGTACAAAACTCTTCCATCTCCATTCATTGTTTGTTCTCCTTATAGAAGCACCTTTTCTCTTCTGTATCGGAATAAGGGCAGTCCTGTACTACCCCAGGATCAAAGTTCGATGGCCAATATGGATCGGCGAATTGCACTCCCAGACGTTTTTGAAGCTTACCTAAACTCTCCCCACAAAGTAAATTACGAAGTAAAGCGCACTTCCCCGCTTTCGCATGGCCTGTATATTTCGAGCACTTAATCATATCGTTACCATGTAATCAGGGTTGCGAGGATCATAATCATGAGGAAAGCCACCTAAAGCACGGGCAACATGATCGCGCATTTTCGGTGAAGGTCCCGCAAGACCTGTTTCCCACCGCGAGATCACTGTTTGAGTAGTACCAATTATACTGGCGAGGTCACCCTGAGAGTAGCCCAGCTCTAACCTGCGGGCTTTAATGATCGTTACCAATTGTGACATATCTTACCCTTCTTTACTTTCTAAGATCAATATGGAATTATCACACTATTCGCACTTTGGAGAAAATCCTTCTTTCTCACTCATATATACATGTTTTTCAGGGTATAGTATAACCTGAAATTGATTTTCACTTTCGAGTATGGAGTATGAGCAGGGTATGAAATATAGTATACAGGATGCGCAGGAATGGGTCTAGGTTCGCCTGTATTGAACGTTCATACTGTTACTAGGGTAATCTATCAAGTAATAGGTAAAAATTGCTTACAGGGCATTTTTCAAAAAGATATTTTTCAATAAAAGAATAATCAATTAGAGAAAATGATACTTGTATAGAAAGTCCCTATTCTCTTTATTGTTTTTTTTTTTTTTTTTTTTTTTTTTTT
>Ga0114946_10000185_pt1 | contig 38003 bp, 36 predicted proteins | sample WalLakDeSediment_FD_88676 | JGI IMG/M metagenome (GOLD analysis project Ga0114946, IMG submission 88676) | Lake sediment microbial communities from Walker lake, Nevada to study Microbial Dark Matter (Phase II) - Walker Lake 11/02/13 Deep Sediment | ecosystem: Environmental > Aquatic >... | reverse complement strand
GGTCTGAATCTAAAAAGCATTGCATTTTAACCTTTAAGAAATGAAATTATTTGATGTATATCCCTTGATAGATGTGACCCCTGTTAAAGCCCTTGGAGCTAAATTATGGGACAATCTGGGAAATGAATATCTGGACCTCTATGGTGGTCATGCAGTCATCTCGGTTGGACACAGTCATCCCCATTTCAATCAAAGATTGAAAGATCAATTGGATAATATTGCTTTCTACTCCAATTCCGTTCATATACCCGTTCAAAAAAAACTGGCAGAAAAATTAGGGGAGCTTTCCTGTTACCATGATTATAACCTTTTTCTTTGTAATTCAGGTGCTGAAGCCAATGAAAACGCACTAAAATTGGCCTCTTTCGTTACAGGGAAATCCGGTTTTATCAGCTTTTCCGGTGCTTTTCATGGACGGACTGCAGGAGCTGTGGTTTTGACCGACAATCCTAAAATCATTGCTCCTTCCAATAAGCGGGATGATGCATTTATTCTTCCTTGGGGAAATATAGAGGAGGTGGAAAAACGCTTCAATAAAGGGAATATTGCCGGAATAATTATTGAAGGAATTCAAGGAGTTGGTGGAATACATGTTCCAAATGAGGCTTTCTTAAAATCACTTGCCATGCTTTGCAAAAAATATGGTGCAAAATTGATTTTGGATGAAGTTCAATCCGGATATGGAAGAACAGGAAGGTTTTTTGCCCATCAATGGGTGGACAGTCTCATGCCAGATCTGATCACTGTAGCTAAGGGCATGGGAAATGGATTTCCCATAGGCGGTGTCTTAATCCATCCTGAAATTAAGGCATCATATGGACTTTTGGGAACCACTTTTGGCGGTAATCATCTGGCCTGTGCAGCAGGACTTGCAGTATTGGAAATCATTGAAAAGGAAAAACTCATAGGCCATGCAGAAAAGATGGGGAATTTTCTCATCCCAGAACTGAAAAAAATTACCGGTGTAAGCGAAGTCCGTGGAAAAGGATTGATGATTGGAATAGATCTGGACCGGGAATCAGGGCCAGTACGTTCTGAATTAGTGAGCAGATACAGAATATTCACAGGTAGTTCAGCCGGTAAGCATACCATTCGTTTGCTTCCACCTTTAAATATTGAAATAAATCAACTATCTTCGTTTTTGGATAGTTTAAAGAAAATTTTGAACTGACAGTTTCTTGAAATTGTCTTACCAACGTAATTATCAGCATGAAATATTTTACCCAGTACGAGTCCAAAAAATTAGCCGATCGTTTAATTGAAAAAGCCCTATACTACAAATCCAATCCACGAATAGATGCTGCTAAAGGTATTGGGAAAAAAATTGGCTGCATTTTTCTTAATCCTTCTTTAAGAACTAGGGCCAGTACACAAATAGCTGCCCTCAACTTGGGAATGGACCCTATTGTCATGAATATGGATAAAGAGGGTTGGGCTTTGGAAATGAAAGAAGGAACTGTGATGAACAAAGGCACTGTTGAGCATATTAAAGATGCTGCAGGTGTTTTGGGATCCTATTTTGATATTTTGGCTATTAGGGCATTTCCAGGTTTAACCAATAAACAAGAGGATATCGAGGATTTCATTTTCAATCAATTTATCAAATATTCAGGCGTACCTGTTATCAGCTTGGAAAGTGCGATCCGGCATCCTCTTCAAAGTCTGGCTGATATGATTACCATTCATGAAAATCTTGGCACGATCAAAAAACCTAAAGTGGTTCTTAGCTGGGCCCCTCATATCAAAGCCATTCCTCATGCTGTTGCCAACTCTTTTTCAGAATGGGCAATCGGTTGTGGACATGACCTGACTATCACACATCCCGAAGGATATGACCTTGACCCATTGTTCACTAAAGGAGCCAATATTGAATTGAACCAGCAAAAAGCATTGGAAGGAGCTGATTTCGTTTATGTTAAAAACTGGTCTGCTTATAATGATTATGGTAAAATTGTGACAACGGACAATTCCTGGATGTTGACAGAAAAGCATTTCAAAAATGCTAAAAAAGCAAGGGTCATGCATTGTCTTCCGGTAAGAAGAAACATAGAACTATCGGATGAAATTTTGGATGGGTCCAGAAGCCTTGTTCAAGAGCAGGCCATAAATAGAATTTATGCTGCCCAATCTGTCATCAGCCAGATATTGGGCTAGTTGAAATTATCTGATCTCAAACCTCTAACCTGCCATTAAAAATGATTGTAAGCATAATTAAAGTAGGCGGTAACGTCATCGACTTCCCCGAAAAAATGGAGGAATTCCTTTATTTATTTTCCAGGTTTCCAGGTAAGAAAATACTTGTACATGGTGGAGGGGTAATGGCCTCAAAATTTGGGGAAAGTATGGGAGTCATGCCTGAAATGGTGGATGGGAGAAGAATTACCGACAAGGATACCCTTGATATTGTTACCATGGTATATGCAGGACTCATCAACAAACAGATAGTGTCTAAACTGCAGTCCTTAAAGCAAAATGCATTGGGCATGACAGGTGCAGATGGAAATTTGATCAGGTCAGTAAAAAGGCCGGTCAAAACCATTGATTATGGTTTTGTTGGGGATATCCAGGAAATAAATACAGATTTGATTCAAATTTTACTGGAAAATAACCTTGTTCCTGTAGTTTGTGCAATCACACATGACCAACAAGGACAGCTTCTCAATACCAATGCCGATAGCATAGCTTCAGAACTGGCTACCAATCTATCCAAAAAACACAAAGTCAACTTATACTTTTGCTTCAATAAGTCAGGAGTTTTGATTGACGAGAAAAACGAACAGTCCATTGTACCTTTGATCAATGAGGATATTTATGCAGAGCTTAAAAAAGAAAATGTCATTCATTCCGGGATGATTCCGAAATTGGATAACGCATTTGCTGCTTTGAACAAAGGTGTAAATCATGTTTGGATAGGTAAAGCAGAAAATTTACTGTTGGCAGCAAAAGGAAAACTTTCAGGTACAACTATTGAAAAGCACAGGTACGATCTGTACTGAAATTAACATGGATTTACCTTCGCAAGCGATCTTTGAAGATGCACTGGAATTATTAAAAAATTTGATTGAAACTCCTTCATTTAGTAAGGAAGAAAATAAAACTGCTGATATCATTCAAATTTTCCTTGAAAAGAAAGGGATATCGACCCACAGAAAAGGAAACAATATCTGGGCCTTTTCTTTCCATGAAGACAGGAATAAACCCTATATCCTATTGAATTCCCATCATGATACGGTAAAGCCAAATTCAGGATATAACAAAGATCCTTTTAAGGCTATAGTAGAGGAAGGTAAACTTTTTGGCCTTGGCAGCAATGATGCCGGAGGCTGTCTGGCAAGTTTGATAGCGACATTTTGCCATTTTTATAGTAAGACCATGCCATTTAACCTGATTTTGGCGGCAACAGCAGAAGAAGAAATCTCCGGAAAAAACGGTATAGAAAGCATACTTCAAGAGTTGCCATCTTGTGAGTTGGCCATAGTGGGAGAACCAACTCTGATGCAAATGGCCGTGGCAGAAAAGGGCCTTTTGGTCATTGACGCAACTGTAAAGGGCAAAGCAGGTCATGCTGCCAGAGAAGAAGGAGAAAATGCTATTTATAAGGCTTTGAATGACTTAAATATCATCCGTAATTATGAATTCAAGAAAGTTTCTCCCTATTTGGGAAAAACAAAAGTCACAGTTACCATTGTGAATGCCGGCAGTCAGCATAATGTAATTCCAGATCTCTGTTCTTACACATTAGATGTTAGGGTTACAGATGCATATACTTTGGAAGAGGTTTTTGAAGAACTGAAAAAGGTCCTAAAGGCGGAACTGAGCCCAAGGTCTTTAAGGCTCAATTCCTCCAAGGTTCCTGAGGATCATACAATCCTACAAGTGGGCAAAAGTTTGGGAATTATACAATACGGAAGTCCTACCCTTTCTGATCAGGCCTTGATCCCCTATCCATCTGTTAAAATTGGACCTGGTGATTCAGCAAGGTCTCATACCGCTGATGAATTTATTTTTATCCATGAAATAGAAAAAGGAATAGCAGATTATATTAAAATTTTGGAAACCTATGGAAATAGGTTTTTGGGATAATTAAAAAAACAAACCATGAAACTCTGGCAAAAAAATACCGGCTCAAAAAAGGAAGTTGAAAATTTCACCATTGGAAGAGATCCTGAATTTGACATCATTTTGGCCCCTTTTGATGTTCTTGGCTCAATGGCCCATGCCATCATGCTGGAAAAAATAGGGCTGTTGTCGGCTGATGAACTCAGCGTTTTACTTAAGGGACTCAAAGAAATATATATTGAAATAGAAAAAGGACAGTTCAAAATAGAAGAGGGAGTAGAAGATGTACATTCTCAGGTTGAATTCATATTGACCCAGCGCTACGGAGAAGTAGGTAAAAAACTTCATAGTGGAAGGTCCCGAAATGATCAGGTATTGGTTGACCTCAAACTTTTCTACAGAGCGGCTATCAGAGAAGTCGTTGAAACTTGCCAGGAATTGTTTGATATATTGATAATGCTTTCAGAAAAACACAAAACAGAGCTGATGCCTGGCTACACACATACCCAATTGGCCATGCCCTCTTCTTTCGGATTGTGGTTTGGCTCTTTTGCAGAGGGCTTGGCAGAAGATATGGTATTGCTCGGATCGGCCTATAAACTGGCCAATAAAAACCCTTTGGGGTCAGCTGCCGGATATGGCTCCTCCTTTCCTTTAAACAGAAGCCTGACTACTGAATTATTGGGCTTTGATGACCTGCACCATAATGTGATCAATGCACAAAACAGCCGTGGAAAAACAGAAAAAACCATAGCCTTTGCCCTTTCTGGAATAGGCGGAACACTGAATAAACTGGCTGCTGATGTCTGTATTTTTATGAACCAGCATTTTGCTTTTATTTCATTTCCTGATGACCTGACAACGGGTAGCAGTATCATGCCTCATAAAAAAAACCCGGATGTTTTTGAGCTCATCCGTGCCAAAACCAATCAAATTCAGGGCATTCCCAATACAGTTACCTTATTGCTTACCAATATGACCACAGGATATCATAGGGACTTACAATTACTTAAAGAGGCCATTTTTCCAGGAATAGACTCCCTTTTGGACTGTTTGAGAATGACAACCTTTATGCTAAAAGAAATAAAAATAAAGCAAAATATTCTTTCTGACAGTTTCTATAAGCATGTTTTCAGCGTGGAAGTAGTCAACCAATTGGTTTTGGAAGGTGTGCCTTTCAGAGATGCTTATAAAAAGGTGGGAATGGACATTGAATCCAATGAATTTCATCCAGATCAGAATAAAGTCGATCATATTCATGAAGGCAGTATCGGAAACCTTTGTAATGAAGAAATTTCAAGCAAAATGAAGGAATCAATACAATATTTTAATTTCGAAAAAATTGAAAAAAGTCTGATTTCTCTATTGGAAGCAAAGTATTAGAATGAAAGTTTGAATTCCAACTTGAGCTCCTCTTCTACCTTTACCAAGCCCCCAAATTTTTGTGGGGCTTCCAATTCAAGCTCCTCAAAACTCAATACCAACTGGGCCAGTACCCCATCAACTGTCCGCTTCAAAATCAGGTCATCGTAAAAAAGTTTTTTACCCACTATGTCAACTTGAAGATCGCAGGAGTAATTCCCATAACTTGATATTAAATTACTTACTTTGACTTTTGCACTGGGAAATTCTTCCGCCTTGATGGTTTTTCTGAAATCCCTGTTCAATAAAAAATTGCCGCAGGAAAAATCTTTTACCGGTATTTCAAAAACCAGTTCTTTCTTCTTTTTGGAATGATCAATAAAAAGCGTGTCCTTTAAACCGTTCTTTTGGAAATCACAGTTGAATCCGCCTATGGAAGTCTGACCACTTACGGTGATCATTTTTTTGGTAACTATGACTTCCCTTTCTTCTTTGTATGGATTCAAAAGAACCAAAAGAACTATTAAAAGGACACGCATGATTTTATTTATATTATTAGAATCCTACAACACCTTCAATCATTAAGCCATTAAATTTACCGCCATTTCTGATATCTGTTGCAGCAAAACCATTATAATTTTGTTGAACATACTCTAATTTGGCAAGTATATTTTTGGTAACAAACCAACCTCCACCAATCTGGATTCTGTCAATGCTAACTTCAGCACCTGAACCAAACAAAGCTCCATCTACCTTATTATAACGTCCTGCTAGATAGTATTGCTCTCTAAGTCCAAATCTATAAAGCAAATCAGTACCAACCTGGGTCCAAGTTCTGTCTACAGTTTCCCCTCTGGCAGCACCAGTGGATTGTTCATAATTACCGAAGAACTCCAACCCTTTGAATTTTATGAAGGGATTGATTACCCATGCAGTAATATTATTGGTCTGATTGGGATTAAATCTACCGGAAGTAAAGTTTGCGGCGGTACTGGCCAAGGTGTTTTCCATAACCATATAGTACCTAGAACCCGCTCTGTCACCTCCCCATAGTGTGTTTCTTTGCGAACTTTTGGTGGTATAAATGGAACCTGTAAGTCTAAACCTCAGATCATCACTTAATTGTTTATCATAACCAAACTTACCAATAAAATTCATACTTCTGTTTGCAGGATTGGTTACACCACCTTGAATTTCCCCACCTGTAATACCTACCAAGGCCAACCAACCATTGGATTGGAAGAATAAATCACCTCCAATTTCAGTAGTAAATGCATCCATGATATAGTTTTCCACAAATGGATTGTACAAGGCATTTCCATTGTCCGATCTTCTAAAGTGAGCATCACCATAGTTGATCTCCATATGACCTACACGCAGGGTCAGGTATTTATTGAACCAATCAAGCTCTCCAAGTCCAAGGAAATCCAATTTATCTACTTGAAGGTATCCACCCTTAACCCAGGTCTCAGGATGGTGTCTTGAAGAAAGATAGGTGATCAAATTTAATCGTAATCCATCTGCCAAGGCAACATCAATGTTCAGGTTGGCGGTCGCCAAGTTGGTACCGGAACCAATTTCAATCAATTGATTGGTGTTTACGTTATTCGCATTGAATACCGCGTCCGCGGTGTTGGAATGGCTTAAGCTCTGAAATTGTTGGGTGAAATTACCACCAATTCTAACTCTCATTCCTTCATAAGCTACGGTGTCTTCTTTTCCTGTTTCGAAGATATTTAAACCTCTTTGGTCATAAGGTCTCCAGAATTGCATATCTCTCTGTAGTCCCTGGGCTAAACCGGAAAATGAAATCCCGATTAATGCTAGCGCTGTAATTATGTGATTTTTCATTGTTGTGGGTATTTTAATTTATAGGTTGAAATATTGTTTTGAATGAAATTTTGATTTCGTCTCTTGTTTTTACTGTTCCCATCAAAGCGGTGGGCGGTTCTACTGAAAAATCGGTAAGCTTGGTATCGAAACTGCCTTCAAAAGTGAATTTGTTTCCATTTTGGCTTACTTTAACTGGAAATGATGCCGGTTTAGTAACCCCTGCAATGGTAAAGTCTCCTTTTGCCTGATAAGTGCTTCCACTACCGGTAATTTCTTTCAGAGTAAACCTGACATCTTTGTTTTTCTTGGTATCCAATGCTTTGTAAGCATTATTGTCCAGGCCTTTTGTTCCACTTTTCAAGGTTTCGGCTTCCATGCTAACCGAAAGGTTTTGTATTCCTTTCAATTGATTGCCTTCCAAAACAAAGTTCCCCTCGCCTTTGGCTGTATTGGAGGTCATATCCCAGTCATGAAGGGTTGAACCTCCGGAAACCTTAAGCTCTGAAGCGGGAGCTAACACGTATTTTGTTTGCGCTGATAGAGTCCAATTGAATGACACAAGAATCAATACTATGAGTCCTGACGTCCATAACTTTAATTCATTCATGTTAGTAGAGGTTAGTAATTAGGACAAATTTGGATAACAAAATCTCAATTAAACATGACGAAAATCATATTTGACTATGATTAAAGGCACAACTCAAATTCAGATAAAAAAAGAGAATGAAAAAATGGCTTTCCCTGAGAAAAGCCATTGAAAATTTCGAATTTTAATAAAATTCAAGATAAATTAGTTAATAAATTTTATGAAAATAATTTCTGCAGAATTTTATATGTAATCAAATAGGTAGGCTTTACCCCATCCATGCCCAAAGCACCTGAAGCAAGGGTACTTCCTGTCTCCAAAGGATTATCTGAAGCATAGTAAGCATAAAGTACTTTCACATTCTTTTTGATGCTTTGTCTGATTTTACTTTCTGATTGAATCGCTTTTTGATAATGCGCTCCTTCCATTTCCAAGCCTATCGCCTTCCAGGAGGATTCCATTAAGTAACTTAAAACATCCTTATTCTGTAATGAAGTGCCCAGGACGGTAAACATGGTACCTTGATACACACCAAGTCCATATCCTTCAAAATCTTTTTTATTAAGTTCATTGACAAAGGGATAATTATCAGCTGTCCCCTCAAAAACATGACTGTCCGGTATCATGATATCTCCTTTCTTCCCTGTCAAAATCCCCGCTTTACCCATAATTGATGCAGAAAGCACATTAAGTGGATAACTATTGCCATCTTCTGTTTCATAGGGCTTCAACAGTTCATCAAAACATTCATACGCCTGTTCCCCAAATGCATAGTCCATTACCAAAAGGACGGGTCTCTTTTTTTGTTCTTCAGGCAAACTACAACTATGTAGCAATGTTTTCTTGGACATTCCGGCAGTGTCAATGAGTTGTACATGGATATTCGTACCTGAATCGTCCACTATCTCCATAAATCCATTGCTTTGGGCATATTTTAATATTTCTTTTCCTTTATGATTTTTGGAACCAATACTGATATCCATCGCCACCTGTTCAATTTCTTCAAAAGAATTCAGTCCAAGGGACTGGTGACCATATATAGTATTCAAAAAACTATGGAGATTGGCAGAAATAATATGTAAAGGTCTTTCAATCAGACCATTTTCAAACAGAACCTTTTTTATTTTATTGGCCCAAAGTTCTCCATACACGTGATGACCCACTTTCATCCTTAGGGTAGAGGAAAATGAAATTTCTCTATCTTTACCTTCAAACGCCTCATCCATGGCCAGATTACCCAAATGATAGACAACCCTAAAAAGACTGTTGGTATGCGGAGAAGTTTCAAATTTTTTGACGGCTTCGTATGTTTCGTCAAATGTCCTACCGATTACCTGACTGAGATAAGAACATGCCACCTCTTTATCAAAATCCTCACCATTCTCTTCTTTATCGATGATTTTCCCCAACAAGTCCCAATTCAGATCTGTTCTTCCCTTGGCATCTGTACTATTGGATTTGATTTTTTCGGATTCTATAAATAAAAAAGTCAGATGGGTAAGAATGTCGTAAATATCCGACCTTCCTCTCGTCATCTCCACATACATTTGGTCCTCATCCACCCTGTAACAGTTCCTCCTTCTCTTGGCTGGAATTATGGCCGGAAAATTGGAATTTTCATATCCCTCCCTACTGATCAATCGGATATATCTGCACTCCTCAATACCCCTTGGCAGCCTTTCCATTACATACAATAGGCCATCTAACTCAATTTTCTCATCCTGTGCCAATAGGCCGTAAATCTCCGGACTTAGCACCAAAAGTGAATCAACAAGCGACTCCCCGGAAATCCCCATAGGCTTATAAGATCCCCTCATAAAAAGGTGTCTCATTGTGATATAGAGTTTCTCAATGGCTGCTCTGGATTCTTGTGCTCTCGTTCTTTTCATAGTCAATAAAATTATTTTGCAGTAGATAAATTCTACAAAATTAATAAAATTTGACCGTTAATTGAGATTATTTTATCTTTACTATTTTCAACTTCCTGATTATCAAAGGTATTTATCCTTCAAAACCTGCAGGTGATGTACCGTATGTCCTGCAATTATATGGAGCAGTGCTCGAACCGATGCCGGGTTGTTATTCGCCAAACCTGTATGGGAATAAGAAGATGCAGGGATGTTTTTGAACATAGAAGCCAAAGCGTATCTGGACATTTCAAACTCTTCCAAAAGCCGCATCAGGGGCACTTCATTGAACTTTCCTTCTAACACATAGGCATCCTGATCAAAACCAGGAAGGGAATGCTTCTCCCCCCTTGCAATGCAAAGTGCCCTGCAGGCCATTATCCTATCTGTATCTGTCATATGGCCTAAAACCTCTTTTGCTGACCATTTCCCCTCAGCATACGCTAAATTACTTTTCGATTCCCCGAATTTTTCAAATAAATTTCTCACCTCCTCAATCTGGGATAAGAGTAATGCCATAATGTCCTGCCCTTTTACGTTGGAAATATAACCCTCATAATAAGCACCATATTCACCTTCCCTTGGTATCATTTGTTCATTCATGTAATAAAATTTTAAATTCGATGTGTCTACAAGTAAATTTAAAGTATTATAAGAGAAACCATATCAATAATGAAAAGAATAATACTATTGATTACCTACTTTACCCTTCATTTATCTTACGCTCAGACCCAGCTTATTCACAGGGATGCTACTATTGCAGGTATGGTCAATGAAATATCTTCCGAAAACCTGGAGAAATATGTCAGGGACCTGGCCGGCTTCAGAACGAGACATACCTTAAGTCAAAACAAAGAAAATGAAGGAATTCTGGCCTCTCAAAATTATGTTCTGAACCATTTTAAATCCTTTGAGCCCGCCGCGAACGGTAGGTTAAATTCTTATATTGACACTTTTATCATCCCCGCTGATGGAAGAAGAATTCCAACAGATAGCCAGCTCGGCAACGTGATGGCTACCTTAAAAGGCACTGATCCAAATGATGACCGGGTTTTTATAATTTCAGCCCATATTGATAGTAGGGCATTGGATGTGATGAATACAGATATTGATGCACCTGGTGCCAATGATGATGGATCAGGTGTCGCTGCTGTCATAGAACTGGCTAGGATCATGTCAAAAAAAACCTATCCTGCTACCATTATTTTTGTCATCGTTTCAGGGGAAGAACAGGGATTGAAAGGTGCTGCATATTTGGCTGAAAAAGCAAAAAATCAAAACTGGAATCTGGTAGCCATGCTCAATAACGATATGATCGGAAACAGCTTCTCTTCAGAAACAAACATCAATGACAATACCAAAGTGAGGATTTTCTCCGAAGGGGTTCCTGCTGCAGAAACGGAAAGAATGACGGCCATCCGTAGGTATACCAATGGGGAAAACGACAGCAAATCAAGGCAATTGGCCCGTTATATGAAAGAGATCGGAGAAAGGTATGTGGATCAACTGGAAGTCAAACTGGTCTACAGGAATGACAGATTCTTAAGAGGCGGTGACCATACTCCCTTTGCCCAACAGGGATTTACAGCCATCAGAGTCTGTGAAATGAATGAAAACTATTACCATCAACACGAAAATGTAAGAATGGGAAACGGTATTCAATATGGAGACCTTCCTGAATTCGTTGATTTTGAATATATGAGAAAAATCACTGGAATCAACCTTGCGTCTTTGGCTTCAATGGCATCGGCTCCTTCCGAACCTACCAATGTTGGGATTGATGTAAGAAGACTGAGCAATACCTCAACCCTGAGATGGGAAGCCCCTGAAAAAGGAAAGGCCAGAGGATATTATGTTCTGATGAGAGAAACCGATGCCTCTATGTGGCAGAAAAAATTCTATACTGAACATACTTCTATGACCATTCCCTATTCCAAAGACAATTATTTCTTTGCCATTCAGGCTGTAGGAGAAGGAGGACATGAAAGCATGGCGGTATTTCCACAGCCTATTACAAGGTAATCCTTGATCCTGAATCTGTTTACAAAGGGCAAGGAATACCCGGCACATCATACTTGGTACCTTGTACAGGCAATTCACCAATTCAATTGGTTGAGTTTTCTGATCTAAGAAATCTCACATTCCCCTGCCCTATTCTAGGAAACCAAAATAATCTTACCATTCCTGCCTCCTTTTTCATAGGCCAACAAAGCTTCCTTATATTGTTCCAGAGGATAAGTTGCCTCAATATCCACCTTGACTTTTTGGGAAAGTAAATGGGAAAATACGGTTTTGAATGCTTTTTGGGTTTCTTCAGGATTTAAACTTGCCAGCCAAGTGGTCAACCAAAAACCCTCCACTTTCAGGTTTTTGAATATCAGCAAGCCTGAATTAAGAGGGATATTCTCCAGACTCAATAAGCCAAAAACCATCATTTTACCCCCTGTTTTTAAACTGGCCAAAGCCTTTGCCCCTAAAACCCCTCCTACTGCATCGAATACAACGGCTACTCCCTCCCCTGTTTCCTCCATGATCACTTTCTGAAGTTTCTCCTTCTCGGTATTGATCACCAGATCGGCCCCCAAGGCCTGCAATGTCTCTTTTTGTTCATCTCTTCTGACTGTACAGGCCACTTTAATGCCTTTTTGTTTAGCCATTTGAATGACCAGTTTGCCATAGGCTGAGGCACCTGCAGTTACCAGCACCCAATCCCCTTGTTTTAAACCACTGGTTTCCAACATGCCATAGGCTGTAAGAGGATTGACAAAAGCCTGGCAGGCCACTTCATCGGACATTCCCGGAGGACTTGGAATTACCATATGGGCAGGAACACATACAAATTCCTTCCAGGTACCGATGGATGTAAAAATCACCTTAGTACCAACTGGTATGGAATTATTCTCATCCGAATGGTCTACTATTCCTACTGCTTCGAATCCTGCACTGCTTGGTAATTTGGGAGTAATACCATACATACCCCTGATAAACATGATATCAGAAGGATTGATGTTTCTGGCAGTTACCTTTATTCTGACCTCATGAGATCTGGGCTCCGGTATGGCTGTTTCTTCCAATTGTAAAACATCCTCTGGAAGTCCTGTCGTATGAAAAACTACTTGTTTCATAGAATCCATTTTATTGTTAACTTATACTATTCGAATGGGAAGATATAAAAAATACTCGGTATGCATAACATTTTTCCATTATCAATTGGCATTCAAAACTTAAATTGTTATTCTTGTTAAGGGACATCAAACGAAAAAAAATATATGGATTTATCTGCGTTATTTTCATTAATGAACAAAGTCGCATTGATCACCGGTGCAAGCAAAGGCATTGGCTATAGCATTGCCGAGGTGTTTGCAGCTGCAGGAGCAAAAGTGGTTATAAGCTCGAGAAAACAGGAAGCGCTGGATGAGATGGCAGGCCACCTTCGAAGTAAAGGGTATGAAGTTACCGGAATTGCCTGTAATGTGGGGAAAATGGATGAATTGGAAAACCTGGTAAAAAAGACGGTGGATTTATATGGTCAAATTGATGTTCTGGTAAATAATGCAGCAACCAACCCTGTTTTTGGGCCGGTTCATGACACAAGTTTGGAAGCCTTTGATAAAATCATGGATGTCAATGTAAAAGCCCCTTTTCATCTGATGAAACTTTGTTTTCCCTATTTGATGAAATCTTCCAATGCCTCAGTCATCAACATTTCTTCAATAGGAGGAATTTCACCCGAACCTGGATTGGGTATCTATTCGGTAAGTAAAGCAGCGCTTATTTCCTTGACAAAAGTATTTGCAAAGGAATGGGGTGATCACAAAATACGGGTCAATGCCATTTGTCCCGGTTTGATCAAAACCAAATTCTCAGAGGCACTTTGGAAAAATGACCAAATAGTTGGCCAAATGATGAAGATGCTGGCCATTAAGAGAGTTGGACAATCTGAGGAGATTGGGTCTGTGGCACTTTTCCTGGCCTCCACTGCATCATCCTACGTAACAGGGTCCATTTTGACTGCCGACGGAGGATTTACCATTTAATTTTAACTTATGGAATTTATTGCAACAGGAATATCCGGTAAGTTAAAGGAATTACTTCCAGCCTACGAATCATTTCTGAAGGAAAATATTTTTCCTATTGAAAAGGAATGCGTATACGGTTCTTTTAAAGCATCACTGCCCAAGCTCAATGCCTTAAGACAATTGGCAAAAGATAAAGGATTATTTGCCCCTCACCTGGAAGAAAAAGAAGGAGGTTTGGGACTAAGCTTAACAGAGTTCGGTAAAATTTCTGAAGTGTTGGGCAAAAGTCCTATAGGGCATTATGTTTTCAATTGCCAGGCCCCGGATATAGGCAATATGGAACTGATGCATAAATATGCCAGTAAGGAATTGAAGGAAAAATACCTCAAGCCTTTGCAGCAGGGCGAAATCAGAAGTTGTTTCGCCATGACCGAACCTCAACATGCTGGCAGCAATCCGGTACATCTTTCTACTTTAGCTGTAAAAGAGGGCAATGAATATGTTATCAATGGGCATAAATGGTTTACCTCCTCAGCTGATGGGGCTGCATTTACCATTGTCATGGCAGTTACTGATCCACAAAACCCAAACCCTTATCAAAGGGCCAGTATGATTCTGGTACCTTTGGACAATCCTGGTTATCAACTGGTAAGAAATATTCCGATTATGGGAGATGTAGGAGAAGACTATATGTCCCATGGGGAAGTAAAGTTTACCGATTGCAGGGTGCCGGTCAGTAACCTTATTGGGGAAGAAGGACAGGGTTTTGTACTTGCCCAAGAGAGATTAGGCCCGGGAAGGATACACCATTGCATGAGATGGATCGGAATCTGCGAAAGAGCCATTGAACTGATGTGCATTCGGGCTTTGCGCAGGGAATTGGATCCCGGTAAACCATTAGCGCAACAACAGACCATTCAGCATTGGATTGCCGAGGCCGTGGCGGGAGTAAAGGCCTCAAGATTGATGGTATTGGCTACTGCCCATAAAATTGATCAGGAAGGTGCAAAAGCTGCGAAGGAAGATATTTCTACTATCAAATTTTTTGTATCAGATGTTTTGATGAAGACTTTGGACAAGGCCATTCAGGTGCATGGTGGCTTGGGAATTACTGATGACACACTCCTTTCTTTTTGGTATAGGCATGAAAGGGGAGCAAGAATATATGATGGTCCTGATGAAGTGCACAAAACTGTTCTGGCTAAAAGAATTTTGAAAAATTTTGCCGGGATATGATCAATAAAGAACCAAAAGGGGTTGAAAATATATTTCCCTATCTGGCTAGCATGTTGGATCTTGACCCCAGTTCAACTGTGATTACCCAGTTTAAAGGTGGTTATTCGAATCTTACTTATTTAATTAACTCCCCTTCTGGAGAATATGTTCTCAGAAGACCTCCCTTGGGATTGAAGATAAGCAAAGCCCATGATATGGCGAGGGAATTTAAGGTGCTTCAGGCTTTGTCAAAAGCGGGATATAGTAAAGTCCCAAAACCGGTGATCTGTTGTGAAGATGAATCCGTAATCGGGGCTCCATTCTTTATTATGGAGAAAGTGAAGGGTTTGATTTTGAGAAATAAAATTCCGGATGGTTTAGAGCTCGGTCCTGATTTTTTCAGAAAACTAAGCGGAAACACTGTAGATGGTCTTTTGGAACTGCATAGTCTGGATTTGAAGAAATCAGGTCTGGGAGATTTGGGAAAACCTGGAGGCTATGTCAAAAGACAGGTTGTAGGTTGGTCGGAAAGGTACTTCAATGCCAAAACAGATGAGCTTAAAGAAATGGAAATGGTCAGTGAATGGCTTAATGAACATATTCCTTCCCAGGAAAACGTTGCATTCATCCATAATGATTATAAGTATGACAACCTGGTTTTATCCGGTGGTGATAATCCGGAAATAAAAGCGGTTTTGGACTGGGAAATGGCCACGGTAGGTGATCCCTTAATGGATCTGGGGACCTGTTTGGCTTATTGGGCAGAAGCAGGAGATCCTGATATCCTCAAAATGTTCAACCTGAGTTACCTTCCTGGTAATTTTACAAGAAATGAAGTACTTCAACATTACCGATCAAAGAGTCCCTTAAATCTAGAAAACATCCTGTTTTATTACGTCTTTGGACTTTTTAAAGTGGGGGTGATCGCCCAACAGATATATAAAAGGTTTACCCTGGGCTTTTCGCAGGACCCTAGATTTGCCGGGCTGATCCATGTTGTGAATGCCTGTGGTAAAACTGCTCTGAAAAGTATCCAAACAGAAAAAATATAAGGTTATGAAAATTAACAAAGTATGTATCCTTGGCGCAGGTACCTTAGGAACTAGAGTCGCCCTTCAATCTGCACTTTCCGGCTATGAGGTTGCGGTTTATGATATCTATCCCAAAGCGTTGGAAAACTCCAAAAAAACCATGGAGAAAATAATTCGATCATTGGCAAAAAACAGTGGATTGGAAGCAGAGGCAGGACTAAATGCCATAAAGGAAATTACTTTTACCGACAATGCCAATGTGGCTGTAATGGATGCGGATATCATCAACGAAAGTGTTTTGGAGAATGTAGCTGTTAAACAGGAAGTATGGAATCAATTTGGAATCATTGCACCTGAAAAAACCATTTTTACTACAAATACCTCATTTTTGCTTCCTTCCACTTTTGCTGAAATTTCAGGAAGACCGGCAAGGTTTTGTGCCCTTCATTTTCATGATGTATTTTATGCCAAGGTGGTGGATATTATGCCCCATAAAGGAACGGATCCTGCACTTATCCCCATTTTGATGGATTTTGGTAGAAGTTTGGAACAGGTGCCTGTTTTTGTCAAAAAAGAAAATCCCGGCTATATTTTCAATAGTATGCTGATGGCTTTTATTGGAGCCGCCGGTAAACTCATTACTGGAGAAGTTGCCAGTATTCAGGATATTGATAGGTCCTGGATGGTCAATTTTCATATGCCCATGGGGCCATTCGGGATTTTGGATTCCATTGGCCTGGACACGGCTTGGCATGTTACCCACAACATGCCGGATAAGGCATCTCAGTCATTTGCCGCATTCTTGAAAACTTATATTGATGCTGGAAAACTAGGAGAAAAAACAGGGGAAGGATTCTATTCCTATCCTCATCCCACTTACAAAGATCCGGATTTTCTGAGTTAAAAATCTGCATTGCTCCCCTTTAAAGATAAAATATAGGAAGCCATAGTTTTTGCATCTTCTACGGAGATGTTGGGGTGCGGGTCCATGACCGGGTATCCCCAGGCCCCTGTACTTCCATGGATAATTTTTCTTGCCAAATGTTCCATGTAAACCTCTTGGATAGGGTATCTTTTCGCTATATCCTGAAAAGCAGGCCCTTTTGACCTGTTCTCAGTCCTATGGCAATCGTAACAGTCAGCATAGGCTATCAATACCTCTCCCCTTTTCACCAAATCCAATTCCAAGGGCTCGTCTGTACCAGGTATAGCCCGAATATAATTTTTGCTGATTTTCTCAGTTGATGATTCAATTTCAGTCTTTCCGGATTGCCCACAGGCTGTTCCCAGAAAGCAGAAAATCAGACCAAATAATTCTGGATATTTCACTTCATAAGAATTAATGGTGTATTAATTAGAAACTGTAATTGCTACCAGCGTGGCGGCAAGCAAAACAACCCCCATAACGGCAATCAATGGAATGGAAGTCAAAACTCCCCTTCTATCTCTTTTATAGTCTTTTTTCTTGGCCTGTACAATGTCTTCAAAATGAATATCAACAGTCGTATCGCTCTGCATTTTAATCGGAATTCCAACCAAATGATTTTCATGGATCTGAATAATGGCAACTTCCAGGTTGCGATTCGTTTTCAATCTTATCAGGTATTCTTCTCCCAATTCAAAATGTCTGTTTACATTAGGATCTGTATAATCCACTGGTTTTTGAACATCATATTCCTTTGAAAAATCCCTATAGCTAACGCAGGAGAACTGTCCCGGAATTAAAACAATACATAATATGAAGGCAAAACTTTTCATTTTTGTAATGAGCCTATTTTTTTCAAAACCCTATTATTCTACATGTTTTTCAGCAATAACAAGCATTTCAAAATCCTCTGTTGTTAAAGTGTCGTTTCTGGAAAAATCTCCTAAACGTGCACCAAATATATCTATTTTAGTAAATCCTAAAGATTTCAGCATCCAACATATTTCACTTGGCACATAATACCTTTCGTTGCTTTTAATTGTTTTTTTATTTCCGGAATCATCAGTAAATTCAACTATGGAATGGTCTCTAAATGTCATCAAATCAAAAGTATTGCTTCGATAGGTGGTTCTGTTCGTCCCATCTTCTTTATTGGTGAAGGCTTCAACAGAATGGTAAAGTGGAAACAGTCCATTGAGTGTAGTGAAGATGAACTTACCCTTATTTTTCAATGATTTGGTAACCTGTTTTAATATTTCAAAATTCATTTCATCAGTTTCCATCAAAGGAAATCCCCCTTCACAAAGCATTATGGCAACATCAAATTCTTTGCTGAAAGGAAGATTCCTGGCATCTTCTTTAAGGAAGTTGATTTTAAGGTTGAGAAGTTCTGCTTTTTCCTTTGCCCTTTTCAACTGTGATTCTGATAGATCGATGCCTGTAATATTATAACCCCTTCTTGTCAATTCTATACTATGCCTGCCTGTTCCACAGCCAACGTCCAATATTTTTAAAGTTTTATTAAATCCAAACTCCGTTTCCAGGAAATCACATTCTCCTAATGTGCCTTGAGTAAACTCTTCTTGGTCATATTGCTGGCCAAAGTCCTCAAACATGACTTCATACCATTGTTTCTTTTGGTTCCCCATTTTTTCAAAGGTTTAATATTTATGAATATAAACTAATTTAATAACTTGTCAGAATAAAAAAAGCAGTATGATTTATGACCTTAATTGTAAGCAGGTGATATTTTTGTTATCAGCGTTACTACTAATTTCCTGCTCAGGAAACAAAGAAGGCGATAGTGAAGCAACGAATAAGTATAAGGATCAGATAGAAAAATCTTTTCAGGAAATCAAGTTGGAATCTTTTGGATACCTGGATGAAGTTGTGGGCTGTGGTTGTTATTTGGCGACAGACAGCCTTCAATTTCGACAACAAAATTTTATTTATGCAGAAAAGTACGGGCTTCCGGATAAAAAAGATTTTGGCTTCATCAAGCTGGACAATCAACTGATTCGATTGGAAGTTCTTTCTGTAGAAAACAAGTCAGAGGAATCTTTGAGAAATGTAAGGTTGGGAAATGATCAGGTTGAGGTTTGGTTGAGTATTAATTTAAGGAAAAGCGAGGAGCCTGAAGTATTACCAGTAACAGGCAATATTCAAATACATTTCGAAGGGCGATTACCCTTGAAACAAAAGGTTTTTGGAGTTTGTGGCTGTTAATTCAAAAAAAATAATTTTTCCGGGAAATAAAAAAAACCGGTTTAAATGCCTGTAATCAGCAATTAAACCGGTTTTAAGTCTGCTATTCAGAATATCTTATACCTTTTTAGGAGGGAGATCAAAGGCAACAGCATTGTGTTCCAAATGTCCACGATGTGATCCGTCACAAAAAGGTTTGTTTTTGGATAGTCCACAACGGCAAAGTCCTACCAAGGTTCTTCCCTGAAGTCCATAAACATTGCCCTGAGCATCCACAATTTCGAAGTCACCTTCTATTTTCAAAGACCCATTTGAATTAACAGTAATTTTAGTATTAGCCATTTTTTAAAATTTAATGTAATAATGAATTAACGACCTAAATTAAACAATATAAGACAAAACTTTAAGGATTGACCAGTTTAATTGACTTTCGGAAAATATCCAAATAGGAAAATTTTGACAGTGAATTGTCCAATAACCCAAAGCTTTCCAAAGAACTTATTGTTCGGCCCCGGGACAAATTGGAAACAAAGAAGGAAACTATTGAAATCAATCGCATGGAGTTTATGAATGGGATGAATAAATCAAATTTTAGGGTAATGTTAAACCTGCATCATCTCAAAGGATTTGCTGGAACACCCTCAAATGTAATTTTCACAGGAATTATCCTGCCATCCTCATCAAACTCCATTTTGTCAATACAGGTGACCCTATGATTTCCGTTGGTTTCTCCCAAGGGTCTTCTATGATAGACTATATAATACTGATCGGACTGGGGTTCGTGAAGGACTGAATGGTGCCCTGCTCCTGTGGCCACATCCGGATCCTGTTCCAGTACCACTCCTATGCGTTCAAATGGGCCAAAAGGATTATCTGCTATCGCATAGGCCACTTTATAGTTTGGACCGGTCCATCCTCCCTCAGACCACATAAAATAATATTTGGCATCCCGGATAAACATAACCGGACCTTCTACATAACTTTCCGGAGTTACCTCTCTGTAGTAATCCCCATCCTCAAAAGGCACTAGACCTGTGAAATCCTCTTTCAGTTTGACCACATTGCATTTGCCCCAGCCACCATAATACATCAGAAAACTGCCGTCCTTATCCCTAAAAATAAACTGATCAATAGGTTGGGCACCGTTTACAATTTCATTGATCAATGGCTTACCCAACAAATCCTTGAATGGCCCCTGCGGCTGATTGGCAACTGAAACGCCTATCCCCCCTACTTCTCCCTCATGTACATCATTGGCTGCAAAAAATAGGAAATATTTTCCTTTATTTTCGATCATCCCCGGTGCCCACATGGCAGAATCCGCCCAGACAACCTCGGCAGTATCGATGATTCTTTCATGCTTGGTCCAATTAACCAAATCGGGAGAGGAAAAGCAATCCATAAAGACCTGTCTGTCGAATTTGTCGGAGTAGGTGGGATAAATCCAGTAAGTATCTCCGTAAATAATCGCTTCAGGATCGGCATACCATCCTTCGAAAAGGGGATTTCCGGAAAATTGTACAGCTTGTTCCTGTGTCTTTTCCTTACAGGAAATGAGCAAAGTCAGCAATAGAAAATAATGTAGAATTTTTTTCATCTGTGAGCTTTTGGTTTTTGGATTGCTTTAAAATACGTCAATTTCAAAGATCCAACAAGCGACCAACCATAATCCCCGACTGTGACTTATTGCCTTTCAAGTAATCATGTAAAGGTATTTCTGAAATCTCCACTTTCATGTTCTTCGTCCCGGCATGCAATAAATGAATTCTCCCCTCCTTTTCTATGGCAAATCCCACATGTACTATGTCCAGGTTCTGCATGGAGGTGGTAATGGCAATCAGATCACCTGATATGATTTTTGTTTCTTGATTGAAAATTTCTTCTTTGGAGATATAGTGATAGGTTCTTTTGCTGATTTCAGCTTCAGCTTCCTTTAGCCGCTTCACAAAATCAGGATTTACTAACTGTGCATAATATTGAGGATTTGAACTCATAAAGCTTGGGTTATTGGCATAAACCTTACCTCCTATTTCCTTGGTGACATCTTTTATTATTCCCTTCTGTTCATTCTGATAAATCCAGTCCGAGAAATAATGTAATCGGGATGGATAGTCCTTTCTGATTCCATCCTGATACCTGAGAAATTCCAGTTCCCGCGCATAATCCTCAAAAGAAAATTCCCCCATTTGTGCCAACCTTGCCAAAGTGACGACAGTTTCCAGATAGGTGGTGCAGTCCAGGCCCATGAGATTGATCACCAGTTTTTCTTCCCCGGGAAGCTCCAAAGTTTTCTCCACATAAGGCGTATTGAGAAACCATTTCCCGATTTCGATGATGCGTTCATTGGGAGACTTTTCCGAAAGGTCCATTTCAGAAAGTTTCACCAGGTAGGTATCAAGCCGTTCTTTGCTTTCGGAGGTGCAAACGGTTTGACTATTTGCTGCAAATGGTATGAGGAAGAAGAATAAAATTGGAATCAGGCGCATGGAATTTGGGGCTTTCAATTCATTACTGAAATGTAAATTTAATTTTAGAAAGAAGGCCAAAAAAGAAAATTTAAATTCTTTGCTGCAACAATTAAACCGAAAACAGGAATTCTTCAGCGGACATTATCGGGAGTTTGGCAGCTTTGAAACGTTTCTTATCACGGGTGATAATGATTTTACAATTCGCTCCAAGTGCTGAATAATATTGCAAACCATCTTCAAAATCGGAGAAATTGTTATCATTCAAGGCTAAATCAATGATTTTATCAGTAAGTGGAATTATAGATACCAGCACTTTAAATCTCCTAAGGATATCTTTAGCATCTAATGGATTCAGAATTTTAGAAAGGACGTAATTGGCATTGGCAATTGAAAGAGAACTTATATATAATTCTATCTTATTTTGATCTGCCAAAGAAAATAACTTAGAAGCGCTGTCATAAAACACCCTCCTTTTTGCTAAAAGGTCCAGAATAATATTTGTGTCAACCAGTATTTTTTTCATTTATACTTCTCCAAAAGATATTCAGTGTATTTTTCTTTGTAATCAAAACCCTCCTCAAGTTCTATTACACCACTGAGGCTTTTTACCAAAGGGGTAATTTCGATTTCTTCAGGTTGCCTGTCACTCACCAAAGAAGCAAGATAGGATTCTATCAATTTTGAGAGACTGATACTTTGGGACTTTGCATATTCCTTTGACTTTTCGATGATTTCCTTGTCCAGATTTAATGTGAGTTTGGTATCCATGATCTTTAATATTTACGTGTAAAAATATAAAATTTATACGTGAATTTAAAATATTGAAATTGCTGAATATTTTTAAGAAAGCAAATTTTAAGATTTAATCAACCTCCACTCCTGCATCACCAATCCCATCACTACCACTACTTCAGCCAAGAAATAAGCAACTCCCAAACCGTTCAGTTCGGCAAAGAAAAAATAAACCAGACTTAAGGTCAGACAACAATAGAGGAAATTATTTAATTGATCACTAGTCTATTTACGAAATAATAATGAATAGTTGATTATTAAATGATATATGCTCTGCCACGGCAGACAGGTTCGCGATATATAGTTGAAATCCGCAACTGCGGACAGGTATGCCTTTGGAGATATGAAGTTGATATATACTTCGCGATATAAAGTTGAAATATGCCTTAGGCGATATAATTTCCTTTATCAGCCCTGATTTAACGAAAGACAGCGTTTTGTCCTGGAATATTATATCTATCCTATCCCGAATCACTTCGCTCTCGGGAACTTCGATTCGATCCCAATTTAGTATCAAAAAATATCCAGTATCAACAAATATCTATTTCTATTTTATTTCAATTTATTTCAACGGTATTTCTACTATTTTTCAATTAAATATCCATTAATATCAAATATCTATTTCAACTATATTTCAATGTATTCCAACCATATTTCAATTTATTTATAAAGCACCATATGCAGCTTCCTTAAAACCTCCACAGGAAATTTGATCACTTTCCTATTATAAGTCATCAATCCATTGGTCTCTACTTCCACATCGGTGGTTTGGGTGTAAACGGCAGCAGCAAGGCCTTTTGGTATCAGTTCCTGAAGATCAGCAATCAGAACTTTATAACGGGCCAATAATTCTTCCTGGGTTTTGAAAGACTGGTAGCCCCAATTGTCCTTGTCCTGCCAGGTATGTCCTTCTACAGGCAGGCCTAATCCTCCATATTCTCCCAAAACAAGCACATTTACCTTTCCAAATAAATCCGGGGAAGGCATCACCGGATCTGGATAATTATGCACATCAAAGATATCCCCTGTGATTTTGATACCTTCCATTTCGAAATTGCCGCCTGAAGCAGAATTGACCAATCTTGTAGGGTCATATGCTTGGGTCCATTCAGTGATTTCTTTGGTTTTGAACTGGCCCCAGGCCTCATTAAAAGGTACCCATACTACAATGGAAGGGAAGTTATAATTGGCATCTATAATGGCTTTCCATTCACTTTTGAAAATTGCCTCTGACTCAGCGGTCCTCACCTTATCCAAGCCCTTTCGGTAAATTCCAGGTTTAGGTTCCCAAATATTTCCCATATCTCCGCTGGGCATATCCTGCCAAACCAGCATGCCCATCTTATCACAATGATAATACCAACGGGCAGGTTCCACCTTCACGTGTTTCCGGATCATGTTGAAACCCATTTCCTTGGTCTTTTGTATATCAAAGGCCAAGGCCTCATCTGTGGGTGCTGTATATAGGCCATCAGGCCACCACCCTTGGTCCAATGGGCCGTATTGAAAAAGTGTTACTCCGTTTAGCTCCATTCTCTGCATTCCCTGATCATCCAGTCCAATGGAAATCTTCCTTAATGCCCCGTAACTTTTCACTTTATCGATAATCTTGCTTCCCTTTTTCAGTAATACTTCAAAATCATATAAATGAGGATTATCCAAAGACCAGGCAATTGGATCTTTAATGGTCAGTTCCATGGTTTCATTTCCTTTTCCAGAGGCTTCACCTTTCTTGTATCCTTTGTCATAGGCTGTAATCTGGTAACTTAACCCGTTATCTTCCCCTGCCGCTTCAATGGAAATTAAAAACTTTCCATTTTCCCAATCAGGTGTTGTTTTAACATGCTTAATGTAAGATTTCGGCACCACTTCCATCCATACCGTTTGCCAGATACCGGTGACTGGTGTATACCAGATTCCCCTTGGCTTATTGACCTGCTTACCTCTGGGTTGTGGTCCCTCATCGCTGGGATCCCATACCCTTACAACCAGGTCCTGTGTCTGACTACTGGACAAATAATCGGTAATATCATAAGAAAAGGGATCATAACCGCCTTTGTGGATTCCAAGAGAGCGCCCGTTTACAAAAACTTCTGATTCCCAATCCACTGCCCCAAAATGCAATAAAACCCTTCCTTGTCGGTCTTTCTTATCAATCTTAATGGTTCTTTTATACCATAATTCCTTTTCAGTTCCCACTGCTTTGGCAACCCCTGATAAATAGGATTCAACAGGAAAAGGAACTGTAATTTTTCCTTCAAAATCACTTGGGATGGCTTGACCTTTATTCAAAATGGCATAGTCCCATTGTCCATTAAGGTTTTTCCAATTAGGTCTCATCAACTGCGGTCGTGGATATTCCGGAAGTGGAAGGTTCTTATCAACTTTTTCTGCCCATGGACTCAGGATAGGATCGGTGTTGATTTGTTGGGAATTTCCGATTTGGGCTATTGTTAAGAAAATGAGAAACAGGCAATTGAATTTGTTCATGGGTTAATTTGGTTATGGTCTATAAAAATAGGGATATTGATTGAACTTCACCTATATCATTACTTAAATTCAAACCATAATTTGATTCCAAAAGGAGTGTCTCCGCTATGGCTGACCGCCCTGATTTTGTTCCCACTCGGCCCCATGGAATCAGGTCCGGCAAATTTATTTCCAATAGGCGAAATCTGATGCAGAAAAGATAGATCTCCTTCAGGCATATTGGGTGTCACACCAGCTGTTGCAGGAGGAGGATTTTCCGGATTGTATAGTTTAAAAAACAGACCGGGAGTATCTGTAAATATATCAATGGATCCCTCTTCCGTGTGGAGTTCCATGGCATAAAGACTGGCATGATAACCTTTGAATTCAGGATATACCAAATTGTCGTAGCTATATCCTGTCATTGTATTGTTATAATCCTTTTGCCATAAACCGAATTCGGCTCCTTTCATCCTGTTTTTCCAAACCCTGTATGGTCCCTTACCTACCCAGGTAATCCCTTTTACTTTTTGTTCCGGATAGGAGAAAGACAGTCCCAAATAGTCAATATCCTGTCCGTTAAGAAAAGGTCCCAAAGCCTCAAATGAAAGCAGTCCTGATGGATGTACTTTCCACACAGTTTGTTTTGGATAAGAACTGTATTGGGTAATCACTTTGATATTCCCTTCTTCATCCATTTCCCAAACTACTTTTTCGATAGCGGAATCGACTCCCACCACAACAGGGCCATCTTTTAAAGAAAAGAGTTTTTCACCTTTATTTACCTGTAGTAATGTTCCATCCTTTAGACTGAATACATAGCGCATTTCCCCGGCGTTGACAGTTAGTTTACCGTTCACATCTTCCATCTCCATCATTTTTGATGATTCAGATAGCCTTGTTTTCAGTTGTCTTTGTACAAACTGTCCAGCACTGGATATTGCCCAGCTCCAAGTGTAAAGCTCTCTTCCTTCCCAGTCAAAGGCTACGACCTTCAAAAAATCCGCGTTGGAAACCGGAAGGTCTATACCCAAGTTGATTTTTCCGGTTTCATCAGGTTGAATATCCGGCAAAGACACTTCTCCCTTTTTGATTTCCCTGACTCCCTTAAACCCATCTATTGTGTGCAAACTCCATGTGATGCTACATCCTTCCAGTGAATTGTATAGGTATTTGTTTTCTATCCATAAATCCCCCTTAAAATGCTGATTCATGGTAAATGGCTTAATCTGAATCGGTGACCAGATATTTTTTATTGTATAAAAACTACCTTCTTTTTCTTTATAGGGTCCGAGAATGCCGTCCGGCGCATGGTTGCCATCGGCATCCAGTTCACCGTTTCTGTCAGTTCTTACCACAGCCTCATCCGCAAAGACCCATAGGAATCCACCCGTTGCCACAGGATTGCGCATAAAGTCATTCCAATAATCCTCCAAACCGGCTCCATGCCCCCCATCATACAGCCCATGCATGAATTCAGTCGGCATAAAAGGTGTCTGACCATGGGTCAATCTTTGGATTCCCGCGTTGTATCTAAAATAATGATGGGTATCCATACCGTTTCTGATCAGCCAGGGATAGATGACAGGCCGTTTTTGGATATCATATTCATGGAACCATTTTTCATTTTCAAAATCCCATCCGCCTTCATTTCCATGGTCCCAGATTACCACAGAGGGATGATTGGCATCTTTTAAAACTGTTGCTTTAATCACTTTTGGGCCTATTTCGGTATCATAACCTTGCTGCCAGCCCGCTACCTCATCCAATACAAACAATCCAAGGGAATCACATAAATCCAAAAACCTTTCATCAGGAGGATAATGGGACATGCGAACGGCATTCATGTTCATTTCTTTCATCAATAAGATATCCTCTTTGTGGTTGGCATCACTTAAAGCACGTCCGGTAGTTGGATAAAAGGAATGCCGGTTGACTCCCTTAAAAATGACACGTTGACCATTTACATAAAGGCCATCCTGTTCCCTGAGCTCTACTGTTCTGAAACCTATTCTCTCTACTTTTTCAAAAATAGTCTGATCATCATTTCCTTTTAGTGAAAATTTAGCCAGATAAAGTGTGGGGTTTTCAGGATTCCACGGTTTGATCCCTTCAACTTTTCCCTTTATCCAGGTTTCTTCCATTAATTGACCGGAATTTATTTTTCCAATAGACACTTTTCCCTTGATGTCAAGAATTTCAACCTCCACTTTTCCATTTTCAATAGGGTTTATCAAGTCCAAAAGTGCCTCAAAAGTACCATCCGCTTTTGCATTTATGGCTATCCTGTCAAAATAGCTATTAGGAAGGACTTCCAGATAAACAGGTCTGAATATGCCGCCAAAAATCCAGAAATCTGCCTCCCTTTCGGCCTTGTTAACAGATGTATTGGAAGAGTGCTTCGCCACTTCCACTTCAAGAATATTTTCCTCACCGAACAATAAAAAATCCTTTATCAAATAACTGAACCGGTAAAAACCACCCTGATGTACTTCTCCCACTTCTTTACCATTGATTTTTACCCTAGTATCTGTCATGGCCCCTTCAAATATAATTTTGATGGTCTTGCCCTGCCACTCTTCCGGAATTTGAAATTTATGTCTATAATACCCTGTTTCCTTGCCCAAAACCCTATTGGGATTGTTATGGTCATGTCCATAATTATAGGTTCCAAAGCCATGCAGTTCCCAATTGGATGGAACCGGTATTTCTGCCCATTCATCCGCTCTCCTGCCCTCATTGACCATAAACTCCCAATTCACCGTATGGGCTGCATCTACTCCTGACAAATAATATCTTGAATAAACATGGGCATCCTGTCCCCTAACCTGAAGGGAAAAAAAAAGTAAAATCAATAGCAGAAAAACATTTCGAGTCGAGGCAGAACTTAAGATGTTTCGATTTGAAGAGAGAAAAGGGTTCATTTTTTCATGCTTTTGAGAGAATGTCAATTGTATATACCTAGGCTGACAAAACATAATATAATACCCTAATTTAATTGATTACTTTTGCTTAGACAGCTTTTTATGTTAGAATACTTTCTATTTTTCAGCATTATACCCATCTTATTCTTAGTTTATTTTTAAATTCAAAAAATAATCAGAAAAAAATAAATCCACTCGGAAACTTTTCCGTACTTCCATCCAATTACAGCTTGGATAATTATGGGAATTATTGAATTTTAAGCCTTCATTAACCTTAAAAAAATGAACAGGATATATTTGATTATTGGTATTATTGTTTTTTTTTCAGTTTGCTCCTGTAAACCAAGCTCCAACAATAAGAGTCATGAAAATTGGACCTATTTATTTGATGGAAATAATTTAGAAGGTTGGAAGACTGTCGCAGGGGAAGCGTCCTTTGAAGTCAAAGATTCCGAAATTATAGGATTTGCGAAGGCAAATACACCCAACACTTTTTTGATTACAGAATGGGAATACGGTGATTTTATACTGGAACTGGATCTCAAAATTGAGGATATTTCAAGTAATTCCGGAATAATGGTCAGGGGTCAGTTTGATCCCCAGGCCAAAGATGGTAAAGGACTGGTTTTCGGCTATCAAATCGAAGCTGACCCTAAAAAACGGGCCTGGTCAGGAGGATTCTATGATGAAGCCAGAAGGCGTTGGTTGTACCCCCTGGACCTTAACCCAAAGGCCAAAACCGCTTTTAAATTGGGAGAATGGAATACCTATAGGATTGAGGCCATCGGAAAGGAAATTAAAACCTGGATCAATGGTCAGGAAGTTTCCTACGTGGTGGATGATATGGACTCTAAAGGATTTATTGGTTTGCAGGTTCACAGCATAGATAATCCAGAAGATGAAGGAAACAAAACCTATTTCAGAAATATCAGAATACAGACAGAAAACCTGATCCCCACTCCCTTTGAAGGAGATATATTTGTAGTCAATACAGGATTAAACGAGCTCACCGAATTGGAAAAACAAAATGGCTGGAAACTGTTATTTGACGGTAAATCCACGCATGGCTGGAAAGGGGCTTATAAAGAGACTTTTCCCGAAAAAGGCTGGCATACCAGAGATGGCGTTCTCATGGTGGAAGCTGCAGATGGTGGGGAATCGTCAAATTTTGGAGATATTGTTACTGTTGAAAAATTCAGTGCCTTTGACTTGGCTTTTGACTTCAAAATGACAGAGGGGGCCAATAGTGGGGTCAAGTATTTCGTCACCCTTTCGGAAGCAAATACAGGTTCAGCAATTGGACTTGAATACCAGATTTTGGATGATGAGAGGCATCCCGATGCCAAAATGGGCATTGAAGGAAACAGAACCCTGGCATCTCTCTATGATTTGATCAAAGCCGAAAAACAGCCCCGTTTCGTCAAAGGGCCAGGGGAATGGAACAAAGGGCGGATAGTGGTCTATCCTGACAATAAAGTGGAACATTACCTCAATGGCTTAAAGGTATTAGAATACGTAAGAGGTTCCTCTGATTATAGGGCATTGGTAGCCCAAAGTAAATATAAAATCTGGGAGAATTTCGGAGAAGCAGCAGAGGGACATATCCTATTGCAAGATCACGGGGATGAAGTCCATTTTAAAAATATAAAAATCAAAAAATTTCAATAAACCCTAAAATCATGGATAATAAACCAAACAACAGAAGGGAGTTTCTGAAAAAATCAACTTTGGCGACGGTAGGTATATCTTCATTAGGTGCGCTTGGCTTCTCTGCCAAAAGTTACAGTAATATTATTGGTGCCAACGAGCGCCTGAATGTAGCCATTGCCGGTCTGGGAAGAAGAGTAGGAGCATTTTATGATCCAATCGCAAGGGCCGAAAGCAATGTGAATTTACATACCCTTTGTGATGTAATGCTTTCCCAAAGGGAAAAAGCGGCCATCAGTTTTTCAAAATATATTGACTATAAACCTCTTCTTGAAAACAGTATCCTAAAGGTGATTGAAAATAAGGAAATCGACGTGTTGATCAATGCTACTCCGGATCATTGGCATGCCCCTGGCACTTGGATGGCTGTAGCAGCAGGAAAACATGTGTATGTAGAGAAGCCCTGTAGCCACAATCCAAGGGAAGGTGAATTGTTGGTTGAATTCAAAAACAAATATAAAAAGGTAATTCAAATGGGGAACCAACAGCGGTCTTCCTTTCATACCATAGAGATTATTAAGGATATCCATAACGGGGTAATCGGTAAACCTTTCAGGGCGGTTGCCTTTTATAGTAATGGCCGTGGGCCTGTTCCACATCAGGTAGAACAGGCGCCTCCTACCGGCTTGGACTGGGAATTATTCCAAGGTCCTGCCCCAAGAAGGAAATACACCCATGATACATGGGATTATAACTGGCACTGGTATGATTGGGATTATGGAACTGCTGAGACAGGCAATAATGCCACCCATGAACTGGATGTGGCGAGATGGGCTTTACAGGTTGAATTCCCCAAACATGTCAATGTGGACGCGGGTAAATATCATTTTGTAGATGATGGTTGGACAATGTATGATACCATGTATGCCTCTTTCCAATTCGAAGGGGAAAAAACCATTGTATGGGATGGCAAGAGCCGAAACTCCTATAACACTTATGGGGCTGACAGAGGCACCATTATATTTGGCACAGAAGGCTCTGTATTCGTAAACCGTAGTTTATATAAATTATATGACCGGGGCGGTAATCTGGTAAAAGAAGTCCAGTCCCGTGGCGAGGAAGGAAGCACCAATCTGGGTGGCGGAGGAGATAACACGACTGACCATGTGGTCAACTTCTTTGAAGCCATCAGAGGAAAACAAAAGCAAAATTCAACCATAGAAGAAGGAGCAGTAAGTACCCTGCTCTGCCATCTGGCCAATATATCTTACCGTTTAGGAGAAAATTTTGACTGTGATCCTACCAACGGACACATCAAAAACTCTAAAGGAATGGCACTTTGGTCACGCGATTACGAAAAAGGCTGGGCACCTAAAATCTGATTCCACTATTATCTTTGAAAAAAGCCTTTGGGATAAATTTTCCAAAGGCTTTTTTTTGACCTAAAATAATCAATCCGGATCCGGAATCACTATTTGAATTAAAAAAATATCTGATTATCCGCAATCTTGCCAGTTGAAGAAATTAACCTGAATATAGTGTTGTTTCCGGGTTAATATCGATCAATAACTTGTCCGCCGTGGCGGATCCAACCCGCCTGCTGCCGGCAGGTATCAATGAATATCTAAATAGATAAAATCCAAGTTTTAATTGGCTAGTGGCACAATAGCGGATATACATAAAAAAATAAAACGAAATCGTTTGCATCAATAATTGAAGAATGGTAATTTAAAATAATTATGGATGAATTAATTTTATCTTTAATTCTCAATCCTTTTTCTCTATGACAATTTCAACCCAAAAAAAACAATTTGATCTAATCAATGAAGATTTTTTATTGAAAAACAATTATGCAAAAATTCTTTACCATGGATATGCAGCTGACCTTCCTATTATAGATTACCATAACCACTTACCTCCTGAGCAGATTTCGCAAAACAGAATATTTGAAAACATCTCACAGGCATGGTTATACGGGGACCATTATAAATGGCGCGCCATGCGTACCTTAGGCGTCCCTGAAAAATACATTACAGGCGATGCCTCCGATAAAGAAAAATTCCAAAAATGGGCAGAGTCAGTACCCTATACAGTTCGAAATCCCTTATTTCACTGGACCCATTTGGAGTTAAAAAGGTACTTTGGTATAGATAGATTTCTCACCGGGGAAATTGCTGGGGAAATCTATCAACAATCTTCCGAAATGCTAAATGGTTCTGGGTATAGCACCCGAAGATTGCTTGAAAAAATGAAAGTGGAAGTTGTCTGCACCACAGACGATCCCGCGGATGATCTGCAACATCATCAGAATTATGCCAATAAACCATCCAATTTCGGTCTATTTCCTGCTTTTCGTCCGGACAAGTCTTTTGCCATTGAAGACCCTGACATTTTCAGGCAATATTTGAAAAAATTAGGCACCGTTGCGGGGACAGAAATCAATAACTACGATGATCTTTTGCATGCCCTGCAAAAAAGGGTGGAGTATTTTGACCTTCATGGAGCCAAACTATCTGACCATGGATTGGAACAGCTCTATTTTTTCAAAAACAACAGCCATGATGAACACAAGATCTTTCAAAAAGTAATTTCAGGAATTGTTCCTGACCAAGAAGAAATTGCTTATTTCAAATTCAAAACCTTATTGTCCCTGTGCAAAATGTACCATGCCAAAGGATGGACCCAACAATTCCACTTGGGGGCCATGAGAAACAACAATACCAGGATGTTCAGGCAATTGGGTCCGGATACAGGCTTTGACTCTATAGGGGATTATTCCCAGGCTACTGCCCTTTCGGGATTTTTGAATGAACTGGATAAAACCAACCAATTGACCAAGACCATTCTATATAACTTAAATCCCGGAGATAATGAAGTTTTTGCTACCATGACAGGAAATTTCAATGACGGCTCTGTCAGGGGAAAAATACAGTTTGGCTCGGGTTGGTGGTTTTTGGATCAAAAAGTCGGTATGGAAGCACAGATCAATACCCTCTCCAATATGGGATTGATTGCTACTTTTGTGGGCATGTTGACGGATTCAAGAAGCTTCCTTTCCTTTCCAAGACATGAGTATTTTCGAAGGATTCTTTGTAATTTATTCGGAAAAGATATGGAAAATGGTGAATTGCCCCAAGATGAAAAGTGGATTGGAAAAATCATTCAGGATATCTGTTATTACAATGCCAGGGACTATTTTCAATTTCCAAACCTGACTAAGCGATGAAATTATTCTCTGTAAAAAATAAAAAAATCATTATCACAGGAGCAACGGGTGTACTTGGTGGAACCATAGCAAAGCATTTGGCAAAAGAAGGAGCTGTGGTTCTCATCATCGGAAGAACAGCCTCCAAAGTAGAACATTTGGTAGAGGAACTGAGAAAAGAAGGAAGCAAGGCAGATGGTTTTTTGGCAGATGTTACCAATGAAATGCATGTGGAAAAAGTAACACAACAGATCAAAAACAGGTATAAAACGATTGATATATTGATTAACCTGGCCGGAGGCAATATACCGGAAGCTGTTGTCAAGCCTGAGCAAACCATTCAGGATGTTTCTGCTGATGCCATTAAAAAAGTAATGGATCTGAATTATCAGGGAACTTTCATTCCCATCAAATATTTCTTTCCGCTTATGCTGGCCAATAAATCCGGTAATATCATTAATATTTCATCCATGGCGGCCAGCAGGCCCATGACCCGGGTAGTGGGATATGCCTCTGCAAAAGCAGCCATTGATAACCTTACCAAATGGCTCGCTGTAGAATTGAACCAAAAGCATGGACCAAATTATAGGGTAAATGCCATTGCTCCGGGATTTTTCCTGACTGAGCAAAATAGGGCTTTACTCACAGAGAAAGACGGACAGTTGACCCAAAGAGGAAATCAGATCATAGCGCATACCCCCATGGGAAGATTTGGAAATCCAGAGGATTTATTGGGAACAATTCAGTGGCTCTGTTCAGATGCTTCAAAGTTCATCACAGGAACCATTGTAGCTGTTGATGGTGGATTTTCCGCGTATTCAGGAGTTTGAAAGTACAATGTACAAAGTACGATGTACCAAGTACCAAGAAGATTGGAAGAAGCCTTGAGGTTTTTAGAAACTACCCCAATTAATATGGAATCTCAAACCTACCCTAAGCCAAGTCTCATGTCTCAAATCTCATATCTCATATCTCAAATCTTAATAAAATATGACCTATAAAATGGAACAGACCATGCGGTGGTATGGTCCCAAAGATCCGGTGAGCTTGGCGGATATACGTCAGGCAGGTGCCACAGGGATAGTCACAGCGCTTCATCATATTCCCAATGGGGAAATCTGGAGCAGGGAGGAAATCCGACTGAGAAAAGATAAAATTGAAGCTGCCGGATTAACCTGGTCAGTGGTAGAATCTGTTCCTGTTCATGAAAATATCAAAACAAGATCTGGTGACTTCAAAAGATATATCAAAAACTATAAAACCACAATAGAGAATCTCGCTGCTGAAGGAATCCATATCATTTGTTACAATTTTATGCCCATTCTGGATTGGACAAGGACCAAACTGGCCCATCCCCTTCCCAATGGAGCTAAAGCCCTCAGGTATGAGAAGAAAGAGGTGATGGCTTTTGAGCTTTTCATACTTCAAAGACCCGGGGCAGAAAAGGAATATTCAGCCGAGGAGTTCAAAATGGCCAAGGAATTTTTTGATAATGCTGCAGCAGATACTTTAAAAAGAATACAGGATAATATTTTAAAAGGATTACCGGGTTCTGAAGAAGGATATACTATGGAGCAGTTTCAAAAGGCATTGGATACCTACAAAGGTATAGGGCATAAGGAACTGGCCAATCACCTGAGGCTATTTCTGGATGAAATATTACCGGTAGCAGAGAAGCACGGGGTTAAAATGGCCATACATCCGGATGATCCTCCTTTTGATATTTTTGGCCTGCCAAGGGTAGTCAGCACCGCTGCTGATATGAGAAGAATGATGAAGGACAATTCGAGCCCGAACAATGGTTTTACTTTCTGTACCGGATCATATGGCGTAAGGGCTGATAATGATCTGCCCGCCATGGTGAGGGAATTCGGGGAAAATATCCATTTTATCCATTTAAGGGCAACCAGAAGAGATGAAGAAGGCAATTTCTTTGAAGACAACCACCTGGATGGAGATGTACCTATGGAGGCTGTCATTGATGAAATACTTCAGGTTCAGCAAAAAAGAAAAATTTCTATTCCTATGCGTCCTGACCATGGGCATCAAATGTTGGATGATATACAAAAACCCATTGTCAATCCCGGATACACAGCCATTGGGAGATTGAAGGGACTGGCTGAAATCAGGGGTGTTGAAGCAGGCTTGATTTATGCGAAAAAATTGAAATGAATTAATTGCCGGTAAGGTCTGAGATAATCTCAGACCTTCTTACCCTCGATAAAGGAACTTTTGAAATCCCCATGTCTATTTCATTTCCAATAATGCCCTTAACTTTTGCTTTTGAAATAATGTAGGTTTTATGGACCCTATAAAATTCCCCAATTGGCAGGCTTTCCTCCATACTTTTCATGGTCATCAGCGTAATCAGTCTTCCGTTAGTAGTATGGATTGCTACATAATTTTCCATTCCTTCTATGTACACTATATCCGCAAAATCTACCCTTTTGAGAATATTATCTACTTTCACATAAAAATGATCCTTTGGCTGACTAGAATTTAAATCAGGAGGATTTTTTAATTTAAACAAATCTCTTGCCTTATTCACAGCTTTCAAAAAGCGGTCAAACGGATAAGGTTTCACTAAATAATCCACCACATCCAGTTCGAATCCCTGCAGGGCATAATTGGGAAAGGCAGTAGTAAAAATTACCAGAGGAGGTTTTTTGAGTGATTTCAAAAAATCAAGTCCTGTAATTTTTGGCATCTGAATATCCAAAAACATCAGATCAGGATTTTCTGAGGAAAGGGCATCATTGGCCTCAAGCGCATTTTCACAAACAGCTACCAGATCCAGAAATTCAATTTCCCTGATGTAACTTTTCAGCCCTTCCCTTGCCAAAGGCTCGTCTTCCACTAGGATGGTTTTAATCTTCATGAGAATCAATTTTAATCCGGAGTTTGACTTCAAAGGAATCAGGAAATTCATGGATTTCCAATTGATACCTATTTGGGTATAGCAGCTCCAAACGTCTTTGGATATTTTTAAGACCTATCCCTCCTACTGTCTGATCTGTTTTCTTTTTGTAGCTATTTTCCTTGGAGTTATAAAAATAGGCCGATAGCACACCTTTTGAAAATTCAATATTGATCTTAACTATATTTGCTTGATGGGTATGGGAAGACAGGTGTTTAAAACAGTTCTCCAAAAAAGGAATCAACAGTAAGGGAGCCACTGAAAAATCCTCCAAACCATCTCCCTTTTCAAAAACTACCTGCAGACGGTCTCCCTTTCTTATTTTTTCCAAATCAATATAGTTTTCCAAGTATTCGAGTTCCTGCTGAATATCAATAGTGGCAGTGCTGAATTCATATAGCTGCGATCTCAAAAGGTTTGATAGTTTGATAAGCGTCTCTGATGCCTTATCAGGGTCAATACGGATAAGAACATAAATACTGTTTATGGCATTGAAAAGAAAATGAGGATTGACCTGGGATTTTAAAAAATTCAATTCACTTTCAATTCTTTCTTTTTCCCTTAATTCGTTTTGCCTTATCGTTTTTCTATTCTCCAAAAATCCCTTGATGGCCAGTAAAATCCCACCTGTAAACACATTGGAAGAAAAGTAAATAAAAAAAATCTGGAAAGATGATGTCTGAAAGAATTTTTCAAGATCCATGTCCAAAGCGATAGAAATTCCAAATTTCATAAAAACTGAAAATAAGGCAGCCAAAAGGAAGAATGCCAGGAAGAATAATAAAACACCTTTGGTCTTCATTAATTTTGGGATGAAGACATATTGGGAAACATAGTACATCCCTGCGTTGGAAATGGTATAAAAACCTGTCACCAAAAGCAAATGATTGAAGTTTTGGTAAAGCCCTTGGTAAGCTGATACCCAAAAAATATAATAAGCAGCCCAAAAGATAACATGGTGGATCTTATATATTCCAAAGAACTGGCCCACCCTATTTAGAAAATCTTCCGCTTTGATTGATATCGTGTTTTTCATTGATACCTCCAATTTACTTTTTCTCCTTAAAAGCTCCCGCCAAAAACAAAGTCATAAATACTATCCCGACTATAAATAATGTCCACCAGATCATTTGATTAAGTTTTTGAATGAAAAATGTTAAGATACCAATTGATGAAATTAAAATTAAGGTAGTAAAAAACAGTAAAAGATTGACCATTCGATTTATTTCCTTGACCAATTGTACCTCCCAGTAGATAAATCAATTTATGTTAGTCCCATACTACTTCAAAACCCTGAAATCTTTCCTATTTTCCTTTTTAATGGATTATCTGCATTTGGTCAGAAATCACTTTCACCTTGTCAATTAAATTATTTTTCTGATTTCCCATCCGGCAATTTTGGACAAACAAAAACAAAAAAAACATGAAAACACAAAAATTCAATTGGCTAATTGTAGGTTTCCTGATGGCTGTGTTTAAAACGTTTAATCTTTCTGCTGCGCCAGAATTGATTTCAACGGACATTATAGGAAAAGGTCAACCCATAATTCTGGTTCACGGTATGGCATGCAGTGCAGCTGTATGGGAGGAATTTGTAGAAAGATATCAGGGAAGTTATGAACTGCACTTGGTGACCATTAAAGGATTTGGAAATAAGAAGTCCGCAGAAAATGAGCATTATCTCAATGAAGTAAAAAATGAGCTGATCGCCTATACAAGGAATAAAAAATTGAAAGATGCTATTTTGATTGGTCATAGTATGGGAGGTTTTCTGAGTTTATGGGCCGCTTCAGAAGAACCTGATTTATTTTACAAAATTATTTCTGTGGATGGCGTTCCCTATTTCCCTGTTTTACAAATGCCAGGAATTACTCCTGAAACTGCCAAAACCATGGCTGAAAGCATGAAATCTTTCATGGCCAAAATGGATGATTCCAGCGCTTTGGCCAATCAAGAAATGATGATAGACTCCATGATAGCTACTGAAGAGAAAAGGGATAAAGTTGTCAAAATGGGTATGAACAGTAATCCAAATGTGGTAGGCCAGGCTTATGGGGAAATGTTTACCACGGATATAAGGCCTTTGATGGGCAAAATTCAAACTCCTGTCCTGGTCTTCGGTTCTTGGGCGGCTTACCAAAATTTTGGTGCGACCAAAGAATCAGTTACCTACGGTTACCAAAATCAATTAAAAGATATCAGGAATGTCCATCTTCTAATGGCAGAAGAAGCTTACCATTTTGTATTCTATGATGAGCCTGATTGGTTTTATGCTGAAGTAAATAAATTTTTGGCCCAAAAATAACAAAGTTTTAGTACAGGTAGGACTTCATATGGCTCATTCACCGTTTATCATAAAAAACGGGTTTTAAGAGATTTTAAAAAATATCAACTCATATTATTCGTTAAAAAACATGAATAACATACAATGACAGGGGT
>Ga0114946_10000184_pt1 | contig 38081 bp, 37 predicted proteins | sample WalLakDeSediment_FD_88676 | JGI IMG/M metagenome (GOLD analysis project Ga0114946, IMG submission 88676) | Lake sediment microbial communities from Walker lake, Nevada to study Microbial Dark Matter (Phase II) - Walker Lake 11/02/13 Deep Sediment | ecosystem: Environmental > Aquatic >... | reverse complement strand
GCAGCCGGCCTGGCCGGGACCCGCGCCGGCCGGCGACGACCCGGCCCGCGCCGCGGTCGCGGCCGGCCTGCGGGCAGGGGACGTGGCGGCGGTCGTGTCCGCGCTCCTGGGCCACGCCCGCTGGCGCGGCGCCGGGCCGCTGGCCCGCCACGCGGCGATCGCCTGGGACGGTGACGGTTGGCGCGCCGCCAGCCCGCCGCCGGCCGACCCGCTGGTCGGCGTCGACGCCCAGTTGGCGCGGCTGCACGCGAACGTCGCCGCCTTCGTGGCGGGGCTGCCGGCGCACGCGACGCTCCTCTACGGCCCGCGCGGCAGCGGCAAGTCGACGGCGGTCCGCGGCCTGCTGCGGCGCTTCGCCGACGACGGCCTGAGGCTGGCCGAGGTGGGCGCCGATCTCGCGGCCCTGCCGCGCGCCTTGGCGGCCCTGGGTCCCTGGCCGTACCCGACCCTGCTGGTGCTCGACGACCTCGCCTTCGAGGACGACGAGCACGGCTACCGCCCGCTGCGGTCGCTGCTGGAGGGGGGCCTCCGCGGTCTCCCGCCGCGGTCGTTGGTGGTGGCCACCTCGAACCGCCGCCACCTGGTGCGGGAGCGCCAGCGCGACCGCCCCGACCCGCTCGACGACGACGTCCACGCGTGGGACACGCACCACGAGCGCCTGGCGCTGGCCGACCGCTTCGGGCTGGTGTTGACCTTCCCGCACGTGGACCGTGAGCGCTACCTGGTGCTCGTATCGGCGCTGGCGGGCGCGGCCGGGCGTGCGCTCGCGGAGGGCTGGGAGCGCGACGCGGTGGCGTTCGCCGAACGCGGCAACGGCTACGCCGGCCGTACGGCGCGGCAGTACGTGACCGAGCTCGTTCAGCGCGACGGCGCGAGCGCGGTGGGCGGCTCGCCGCCGGACGCGACCGGCGGGTAGCGGCTGCCGGCCAGGTCGAGGACCCAGGCCGCCAGGGCGTACACCTCGCCGCGCCGCAGCCCGCGACCGGGATCGGCCAGCGGCAGGCCCATGGCACGGAGGTCGGCCCAGGTGGCGAGCCCGCCGTCCCACCGGGCGCCGTCGATCAGCGTCGCGGCCTGCAGGAACGTCCCGACCATGGCGGCCGCCTGGCTCGGCGCGAGCTCGCCGGCCGTCAGGCCGTGCCGGTCGATCACCCGGCGCCCCGGCGCGTCGTCGCGCAGGGCCCGCTGACCGATGTTGGCGAGCATGTACGAGAGGGCCGTCGGCGGGACGGTCGCGTCGAGCCCCGGGTCGTTCAGGTAGCCGCCGACCGCCAGGCCCCAGCGGAGCACCGTGCGGTAGTCGTCGTAGAGGGGGTGGTCGGATGGTCCGGCGGGCCGACGCGGCGCCACCGGCGGGAGGACCGCGCCGCGGGCCGACAGCCGCGCCCGCACGACGGCGACGGCGGCCGCGTCGCCGACGATCTGCCGCGGCGTCCGGCCGTTCGCCACCCCCCAGGCGGCGGCCACGCCGGCGGCCTCCGCCATCGCCATCCCGAACGGCACCACCCGGGCGCTCGACTGCGCGAGCGGGTCGTAGCCGGCGGAACGACCCACGACCCACAGGCCGTCGACGCCGAGCGGCACCATCATGCACAGGCGTCCGCCGTAGATCTCGGGGAGGCCGTAGACGAAGCCGTCGTCGGTCGGCCGCAGCGTCTGGACGTCCAGCGGATAGCCGCCCATGGCGATGTCGCGGTCGGTGACCACGTGGTCGAGCACGTCGTCGATGGTGAGGCGGCAGACGGCGTCGAGGTGACGCGTCTGGCGCACGTAGAGCGTGTCCGCGACGCCGCCGGCCCGGGCGCGCTCGAAGCCGGGCAGGTCCTCGGCCAGCCAGGCCACGATGCGGTCGACCTCGGCCGCCGCCCGTGCCCGGCCCTCGTCGCGGCTCGCCGGGTCGAGCGGGTCCACCCCGTAGATCAGCAGCGCGTTGACGAGCACCGAGCCGTCGTCCTGCAGCCCGAGGTTGAGGCCCCGCAGCCGCAGGCCCGGGCCCTCGGCGCGGTACGCCGCGGGGTGCCCGCCGAAGTGTCCGTACGCCACCCGGTCGTCGGCGTGGGCGTAGCCGCGACCGCGCGCCCCGATGCCCTGCCGCAACGCGGCCCAGTCGACGCCATCGATGCGGAACACGAGGGTATCGGCCATGCGGGCGTCGAGGCCGACGGCCCCGAACCCCCAGCTGCTGGGCGCCCCGGCCGCCGCCGCCAGGTCGGCGTCGCCGGTGCCGTCGATCACCTGGGAGGCACGCAGCGGCTGGGCGCCCACCCACACGCCCACCACCTGCCCACCCTCGAGCCACGGCCGCGGCGGCGGCTGCGACAGCCGGACCGTCACGCCCGCCTGCTCGAGCAGCTCCGCGAACGCGCGCTCGCCGCGCGCGACGTCGAAGGCGTGGAGGCGCCCGACGCGGCGCCACCAGCGCTCGAACAGCCCGAGCTGGAAGTCGGACGGGGTGACCCGCAGGTCGAGCACGTTCAGGGCGCCGCGGACGAACAGGCCGCCGAGGCGGGGGTCGTCGCTCACGAGCAGCGTGCGCGCGCCCTCCTCGGCGGCGGCGACGGCCGCCGCGATGGCCTCGGGCTCGGCGCCGACCACGATGACGTCCCAGGTCTCCGAGGCGCCGACCTCGGCCCGCGCGGAGGCGGGCAGGCCCGCCCATGCCAACGCCAGGCACAGCAGCAGCGCCCGCCGGCGCCACGCGCGGCGCGACGGCGCCGTCACGCGGCCGCCGCCATGCCGCCCGGGGCGACCAGCCACCCGGCGGCGAACAGGTCGTCGATCAGGGCGACCGCGGCGCGCGGCCGCCCGGCCGCGCCGGCGCCCTCGGCCATCGCCAGGCGGCGGCCGGGATCGTCCAGCAGCTCGCGCACCAGCGACGCCGCTGCCGACACCCCGACCGCGCACGCCCCGCCGCCGGTGCGGAGCAGGAAGCGGGCGTTCGCCTCCTCCTGCAGCGGGTAGGGGTCGACCGCCACGAACGGGCGCCCGCACGCGAGCGCCTCCGACAGCGTCAACCCGCCGGGCTTCCCGACGACGACGTCCGCCGCCGCCATCCAACTCGGCACCGCGTCGGTCCGTCCCAGCCAGCGGAACCGAACGCGACCGGAGCGCGGCACGTGCCCAGGCAGCGCGCGGGCCAGCTCGGGCGAGCGCCCCGTGACCACGGCGACCTCCAGGGGCCGGTCCAGCGCCGCCAGGCCGCGCACGAGCGCCTCGGCGCTCGACCGCGTGAGGCCGCCCGCCATCAGCAGCACGAGCGGTGCGAGCGGGTCGACCCCCAGCGCCGCGCGCGCCTCGGTGCGCGACGGTGGCGCCTCGAAGCGCGGGTCGACCGGGATGCCGGAGCTCCGCAAGCGGTCTGGGGCGATGCCGAGCGCCTGCGCCCGCCCGGCCAGCCCGGCGTCGGCCAGGTAGTAGCGGCGGATCGCAGGGTGCAGCCAGAACCGGTGCAGGGCGTGGTCGGTGACGGCGACGACGTGCACGGGTGGCCGAACCTGGCGCGGCGGGTCGAGCAGCTGGAGCCCGAAGTAGTGGGTGTGCAGGATCGTGGCCGGTCGCCAGGCGTCGACGGCGCGCAGCAACGAACCGCCGACCGCGGCCACCAGCGCGCGCTGGGCGTCGCCGTGGTGCCCGGGCTCGGTCCGATCTTGGAAGCGCCGCCCGACCAGCGCCACCAGGTCGGGGGCGTGACGGGCCAGGCCGAAATAGGCGCGTGGGATGGCCGTTCGCGCCGCCTCGGGCAGGTGATCGAGGACGTCGATCACGCGTGTCTCGACGCCGCGAGCCCCTGCCGCCGCCGCGACGGCCCGCGCCGCGGCCAGGTGGCCGCCGCCCACGGAGGCCGCGAGGATCAGCAGGCGCGAGCGAGGTCCGGCCGTCACGCCTCGAGTCTAGGGCAACCGTATGCGGCCTGGTGGTAGCCGCCTTCACCCGGTCTCAGGTTGGTCTGGTAGCCTGCCGGCCGAGGAGGCATCCCATGCGTCGTCCGCGCGCGCGGTCCGCCGGAGCCCTGATCGCCGTGTTCGGCCTCGCGTTGAGCGCCTGCGAGGTCGACCCGGCCCCCCAGCTGCACGAGCTGACCCTGTCCGGGGCGCTGGAGCGGCGCGTCACCTGGCTCTACGGCGAGCCACGGCGCTTCGTCCTGGAGGGGCAGGAGCGGGTACTGGAGGCGGTCGAAGCCGGGCCCTCGCTCGACCCGTGGTTCATCGCCGCGGCGCTGTCGATCGACGGCGAGCCCGCGTGGGTCGAGGACGAGGTGCCGGCGGTCGAGGCACCGGTGGAGGTGCGGCGCATCCCCCTCACCACCGACCTGCAGATGCGCACCACGCGAGAGACGCGCGCGGTCCTCTACTTCGACGGCAGCGCCTGGCTGATGCTGGGCGAGTTCGACCCGGCCGGCCTCGACGTGCGGGTGACGCCCCGACCCCGCTTCGGTGGGCTGCGGGGTCTGGGCGAGCTGACCAACGCGGAGGCGGACGCGTTGACGGGGGTGCTCGCGGACCTCGGGCAGCCGCTGGTGGTGGCCGTCCTGGCCGAGCCCGAGGTGCCGCGACGGGCGGTGGACGGCGTCGCCGAGGCCCGCGCCACCGCCGTGCACGTCACCGCCGGCCTGCCGACCGACCTCGGCGCCTTCCGTCCGGCGCCGCGCGAGGTCCCGTGGGAGGTGGTCGCCCGCGGGCAGCAGGCGGTCGGCATCGGCGCGCCCAGCTACCGGCTGCTGCGCACGGGCGAAGAGCTGGCGGCGGCCTGGGCGCAGGCCCACGGCGCGGTGCTGCAGCCGCCGCCCGTCCCGGGCGCCGATCTCGAGCGCGAGACGCTGCTGGGCGTCTTCCTCGGCCCCAAGCCGACCGGTGGCTACGGGGCCGACGTGCGCGGCGTGACGCTCGAGGGCGGCGATCTGTTCGTCGACCTGGTCCTGACGTCGCCGGGGGCCGACGCCATGGTCACCCAGGCGCTGACCAGCCCATGGCTGGTGGTGCGGGTGCCCCGCGGCGGGGTCTCGGCGGTGTGGTTCCGCGACCCCGTCGACGGCCGCCTCATCGCGGTGGCGCGGCGCAGCGACTGAACCGTCGCCCGCTCGACGCCGCACGTCTTGGCCCGGCGGCAGGGGAGCCTCAGGTCAACGCGGTCGGGTCGAACAGCCGGCGGTACTCCTCGGTGGCGTAGCGGTCGGTCATGCCGGCCAGGTAGTCGACGACGGCGCGTTCGGCCCCCAGCCGATCGGCCTCGAGCCGGATGGTGGGCGGCAGCATCTCCGGCTGGCCGACGTACGCGCGGTAGAGGCGTTCGAGGATGTGGTCGGCCTTGCGCGTCATGCGGATCTGCCGGTGGTGCCGGTAGAGGTGCTCGTAGAGGAAGCGCTTGAGCTCGCCCAGTTCGGGCGTGAGGTCGGGACCGGTGCCGACGAGGGTGGTCGCATGCGACCGCACGTCGTCGATGCCGGCCAGGCCGGCCGCCTCGATCGCGGCGTGCGTGTGGCGGATGGCGTCGTCGATCATCGTTCCCAGGAGCTCGCGCACCAGCGCGTAGCGGGCACGGTTGTCGAAGCGGGCCGGGTCGATCGCGAGGCGCGCCATCAGGCGACCGGTCACCGGGACCCCGGCCACCTGGGCCGGGGCGAGGTGCCCCGAGCGCAGGCCGTCGTCGAGGTCGTGGGCGTTGTAGGCGAGCTCGTCGGCCAGGTTGACGACCTGCGCCTCGAGGCTCGGCCTCGCGTCGGGCTCCCACGCAGCGTCGGCGACGTCGTACTCGGTCTCGTGCTTCAAGATGCCCTCGAGCGTCTCCCACGACAGGTTGAGGCCCGCGAAGGCCGGGTAGCGCCGCTCCAGCTCGGTGACGATGCGCAGGCTCTGGCGGTTGTGGTCGAAGCCGCCCGCGGCCGCGGCGAGGCGGTCCAGGGTGCGCTCGCCGGCGTGGCCGAAGGGCGGATGGCCCAGGTCGTGCGCCAGCGCCACCGTCTCGGCCAGGTCCTCGTTCAGGCCGAGCGCGCGGGCGATCGAGCGGGCCACCTGTGCCACCTCCAGCGTGTGCGTCAGGCGGGTGCGATAGTAGTCGCCCTCGTAGTTGACGAACACCTGGGTCTTGTACTCGAGGCGGCGGAACGCGCTGGTGTGGATCACGCGGTCGCGATCCTTCTGGAAGGCGGTCCGGAACTCGCTCTCGTCCTCCGGGTGGAGCCGGCCGCGGCTGGCGTCGGCGAACGCCGCGTACGGCGCGAGCGTGCGCCGCTCGGCCTCCTCGAGACGCGCTCGTGTCATCAGCATGATGCGCCATCGTAGCAGCGGGGGGTGGTGGGCGGGGTGGCGGGGGCGCTGCTGGAGCCGTTGGCGCCGCAGGCGACTCCAGGCTCCAGCAGCGCCCCCGCCACCCCCCGCGGCCACGTCGCCGCGCGAGGGGTACCGTGGGCGCATGGCGCAGCTGGATCGGTTTCTCGATGTGGCGCTCGAGGCCGCCTTCGTGGCGGGGCAGGCGACGCTGGCGCACTTCCGTACCGGCGTGGCGGTGGAGACGAAGGCCGACGCCACCCCCGTCACGCTCGCCGACCGCGCCGCGGAGGCCATCATCCGCGGTCGCCTCGGCCGCGCGTTCCCCGACCACGGCATCGTGGGCGAGGAGGGGGGCGCCGACCGCGCCGACGCCAGCCACGTGTGGTGGGTCGACCCGATCGACGGCACCAAGGCGTTCGTGCGCGGCGTGCCCCTCTACGCCGTGCTGATCGCTCTGGCCGTCGAGGGTCGCGTGGAGGTCGGCGTGGCTCACTTCCCGGCGCTGGGCGAGACCGTGTGGGCCGCCAGCGGCCGGGGCGCGAGGCTGAACGGCCGACCGGTGCGGGTTCGCGACACGGCCTCGCTCGCCGAGGCCTACGTGGCGTTCACCGACGCCGCCGCGTTCGCGCGCCACGGCCGCGCCGGCGCCTGGGCGCGGCTGCAGGCGGCGACCGCGTACCAGGCCGGGTGGAGCGACGCCTACGGGCACGCGCTGGTGGCGTGCGGCCGGCTCGAACTCATGCTCGACCCGGTCATGAACCCCTGGGACGCGGGCCCGTTCCCCGTGATGTTGCGCGAGGCCGGTGGCCGCTTCGGCGACTGGTCGGGGCGCGAGACCATCCACGGCGGCGAGGCCCTGTCGACCAGCGAGCGGCTGTGGCCGCAGGTCGAGGCCCTGATCGGCGAGCGCGAGTCGGCCGCGGACGGCTGAAGCTGGCGGCGCGCACACCTGCCGGCGGACCGTGGCTCGCGCCACGGCACGGCGGGGTCCGGCGCGTAGACTGCTCTCATGGACGCCCCCCGCCGCGCCACCGTCACCGTACCCGTCGGCCACGTGTGGGTCGGCGGCGCGCACCCCGTCGTCGTGCAGTCGATGACCAACACCGACACCGTCGACGTCCCGGCCACCGTCGAGCAGGTCGCCACGCTGGCGCGCGCCGGCTCCGAGATCGTGCGCATCACGGTCAACCACCGCGCCGCGGCCGCCGCGGTCCCCGAGATCCGTGACCGGCTGCGCGACCAGGGGCTCGACGTGCCGCTGGTGGGCGACTTCCACTTCAACGGGCACCAGCTCCTGCGCGCGTACCCCGCGGCCGCCGAGGCGCTGGCGAAGTACCGCATCAACCCCGGCAACGTGGGCGTGGGCGAGCGGCACGACGCCAACTTCGTCACCATGGTCGAGGTCGCCCGGGACTACGACCGGCCGGTGCGCATCGGCGTGAACTGGGGTTCGCTCGACCAGGCACTGCTGACCGAGCTGATGGACGAGAACGCCCGCAGGCCCGAGCCGCGCACCGCGCGTGAGGTGATGATCGAGGCGATGCTGCAGTCGGCCCTGCGCTCGGCGGAGCTGGCCGAGGCGAGCGGCCTCGGCCACGACCGCATCATCCTGTCGGTCAAGGTGAGCCAGGTGCCCGATCTGTGGGACGTGTACCGGCAGCTCGCCGCTCGCTGCGACTACCCGCTGCACCTCGGCCTCACGGAGGCCGGCATGGGGATCAAGGGGGCGGTCGCGTCGGCCGCCGGCCTGGTGCCGCTGTTGGCCGAGGGCATCGGCGACACCATCCGCGTGTCGCTCACGCCCGACCCGGGCGCCCCGCGCGAGCGCGAGGTGGAGATCGCGCAGGAGGTCCTGCAGGCCGTGGGCCTCCGCCGCTTCGCGCCCAGCGTCACGGCCTGCCCAGGCTGCGGCCGCACCACCAGCACGCTGTTCCAGGAGATGGCGCGCGACATCCAGGCCTACCTCAAGGCGCGCATGCCCGACTGGCGCGAGACCTATCCCGGCGTCGAGGGCCTCCGGGTCGCCGTCATGGGTTGCGTCGTCAACGGCCCGGGAGAGAGCAAGCACGCCGACATCGGCATCTCGCTGCCGGGCACCGGGGAGTCGCCGCGGGCGCCCGTCTACCGCGACGGCGTGTTCGTCGGCACGCTGCAAGGCGCCGAGATCGTGGCGGGCTTCAACCGCATGCTCGACGACTACGTCGCCGAGCGGTACGGCGGCGGTCGGCGGCCCGCCGACGAGCGCATCGCGCTGCCCACCGGCGGCTGACGCCGGGAGCGGGCGCTCGCCCACGGAGTGGGTGAGGGACGCGTGCTACGGTCGGGAGGCTGACGGGGATTCGGGAGGGCCATGACGGTCGCGCAGGCCATCGCCAGGTGCACCGACGAGACGCGCGCGCACTCCAGCACCTTCTACCTGGGCTCGCGCCTGTTCCGCGGCGAGCGCCGGTCCGCGGTCACCGTCATCTACGCCGTGTGCCGGGCAGGAGACGACGCGGTGGACCGGGCGACCTCGGCGAGCGAGGCGCGCGACCGCCTGGCCGCCTGGTGGGCCGGGATCGAGCGCGCCTACGCCGGGAGTCCCGACCCCGAGGCCGCCGAGGAGGTGGGGCTCGCGTGGGTGCTGGAGCGCTACGACGTGCCGCTGCCGGCCCTCGAGGAGCTGTACCAGGGCCTGGCCTCCGATCTCGAGCCGACCGCCGTGGCGAATCTCGACGAGCTGATGCTGTACTGCCGGCGGGTGGCCGGCGTCGTCGGCTGGCTGGTGGCGCCGGTGGCCGGCTACCGCGGCGGCCGCGAGACCCTCGACATGGCGATGGCCCTCGGCCGGGCGATGCAGCTGACCAACGTGCTCCGCGACGTGGGCGAGGACCTGAGGCTGGGACGCTGCTACCTGCCCGCCGACCTCCTGGCAAAATACGGCGTTTCACTCGAGCAACTCCGTTCTGGAAGGGTGACTCCGGGATACGCGGCCCTGATCGAGGAGCTGGCCGATCTCACCCACCGGCTCTACCGCGAGGGCTGGCGGGGCATCCCGCGGCTGCAAGGCGTCGCGGCGCTGGGGGTGGCGGTCGCGGCCCTGAACTACGAGGCCATCCTGCGCAAGCTGCGCCGGAACGGCTACGACAACCTGAACCGGCGCGCGTTCCTGCGGCCGGTCGAGCGCATCGCGTTGATCCCCCGTGCCCTGCTGCAGCTCGCGCGCGGCGCGCGGTCGTGAGGCGCGGCGGGAGACGAGGAGGGGCCGCGTGCCCGACTACGACGTCCTGACCATCGGTGCGGGCCACAATGCCCTGGTCGCCAGCGCCTACCTCGCGCAGGCGGGGCTCAAGGTGGGCGTGTTCGAGCGACGCCCGATCGTGGGCGGGGCGGTGTCGACCGTGGAGCACGTGCCCGGCTACCGCTTCGACCTCGGTGGCTCGGCCCACATCCTGATCCGCAACACGCCGGTCGTCGAGGAACTGGGTCTGGAGCGGTTCGGCCTCGCGTACATCGACATCGACCCGCTCTTCTTCGCCCCCTTCGAGGACGGCGACCACCTGCTGTTCCACCGCTCCGAGACGCAGACGATCGAGGGCATCGAGGCCCGCTTCCCGGGCGAGGGCGAGGCGTACGGCCGCTTCCTCGACGAGTGGCGGCCCTTCGCGCGGGCGGTGCGCGACCTGTTCCTCGCCACCCCCGATCCCCTCAGGCTCGGCGCCACGGCGATGTCGGGCCGGGCCGTGCCGGGCGACTGGCGGACCGCGCTGCCACGCATCCTCAAGCCCTACGGCGAGCTCGTCGACGACTACTTCCGCGAGGAGAAGGTGAAGGCGCCGCTGGTCTGGATGGCGGCGCAGTCCGGTCCGCCGCCGACCGAACCGCTGACGTCGCCGTTCCTGCTGTGGCACCCGCTCTACCACGAGGGCGGCATGGCCCGGCCGCGTGGCGGTTCCGGCATGCTCACCCAGGCGCTGGCGCGGCACGTGGAGGCCCACGGCGGCCAGGTCCACGTGGGCGCGCCGGTCGACGAGATCCTCGTCGAGGGCGGCCGCGCGACCGGCGTCCGGGTCGGCGATCAGGTCTACACCGCGCGGGTGGTGTTGGCGGGCGCCCACGCCCTCGAGACCTTCGGGCGCCTGCTGCCGCCCGAGCACCGGCCGCCGGCCTCGGCCGGCATGCGCGTGGGCAACGGCTTCGGGGCGATCCTTCGGTTGGCGCTCTCGGCGCCGATCCGCTACCTTGCGCACCCCGGCGACGAGGCGCGGCGCGCGCTGCAGCTGATCTGCCGCGACCGCGCCCAGGTGTCGGCCGCCTTCGGCGACTACCTGGCCGGCCGCCCCGCGGCGGACCCGCCGATCGTGGCGATGAGCTTCTCCGCCGTCGACGACACCCTGGCGCCGGCGGGCGGCGAGGTGCTGTGGCTGTGGGCCCAGTACTACCCGTACCGGCTCGCCGGCGGGCGCAGCTGGGACGACATCGCGCCCGAGGTCGAGGCGTCGATCCTCGACGCCTACGAGGTGTACGCGCCCGGCACCAAGGCGAAGATCGTCGGCTCGCTCTTCCAGCACCCCGCCTGGCTCGAACGCGAGCTCGGGCTCTTCCGCGGCAACGTCATGCACCTCGAGATGAGCCTCGACCAGATGTTCGCCCTGCGCCCGTTCCTCGGCGGGCACGCCTACCGTGCCCCCGGCGTGCGCGGCCTGTACCTCACCGGCGCCAGCACCCACCCCGGCGGCGGCATCATGGGTGCCTCCGGCCGCAACGCGGCCCGCGAGGTCCTCAAGGACCTGCGCCGGCCGGGCGTCGCGCTCGGACGCCTCCTGGGGCGCGTCGGCGGCGAGCGGCCCCGGACGTGAGCGAGCGGCGCGGCGAAGCGGCGTCGACCGTTGGCCCGGCCGACCGCGCCGAGCGCCGCTGGCGGCGGAGCTGGATGCTGCCGGCGCTGGCGGCGCCGGCCGGCGCCGCGCTGTGGGCGCCCGACATGACCTACCTGCAGTTCCACCTCGCCTTCACGCTGCCGTGGCTCGCCTGGCTCCTCGCCGGCGCGATCGCGGCCGTGCGCGGCAAGCGTCCCGTGGCCGGCGGGCTCGGCCGCGACCCCGCCGCCTGGCTCGGGATCGGCGCGCTGTCGCTCGTCGCCCTGGGCTACACCTGGCCGTGGGACCGGGCGCTGATCGGGCAGGGGGTCTGGGGCTATCCGCCCGGCCGCGTGCTCGCGACGATCGGCGGGGTGCCCCTCGAGGAGGTCGCATTCTTCCTCATCCAGACCTGGTTGGTCGGGCTCACGGCGTTCGCCGTCGGTCGCGGCCGGAGGTGGGGCGCCGCGGCGGGCGATCCGTCGCCGATCGGTTCGTGGGTTCGCTGGGGCGCGGCCGCGGCGGCGCTGGGCGTGGCGGGCGTCGGCCTGTTGCTGTGGCCGACCGAGCCCGGTCGCTACCTGGGCCTCGTCCTCGTGTGGAGCATGCCGGTGATCGCGGTCCAGTGGGCCTTCGGCGGCGACCTGCTGTGGGGCCGGCGCCGGGCCGTCGCCCTCGCCGTCGGCCTCCCGACCGCCTGGCTGTGGCTCGCCGACCGGCTGGCGATCGGCTGGTCGATCTGGTGGATCTCGCCCGACCTCACGGTGGGCTGGCGCCCGTTCGGGCTGCCGGTCGAAGAGGCGGTGTTCTTCCTGCTCGCGAGTCTGCTGGTCGCCGGCGGGGTGCTGCTCGCCCTTCACCCGTCCTCGCCCGGCCGGCTGCGGGGCTTGGGGGCAACCCTCGCGCGCCGGCCCTGGCGCGCATGGCTCGTCGTGTGGGCCGTCACCATGGTCCCCACGCCGCTCGTGCCCGAGCTGTTCGCGCCGCTGGCCTACGCCAGCACCTCGGCGCTGACCCTGGCGGTCCTGCTCTACACCCTGCGGCGCCATGGGCGGCGGGCCTGGCTCCTGTTCGCCGTCGCGGTCACCTTCGGCGTCGCGGTCGAGGTGTTGGGCGAGCGTACCGGCTTCCCGTTCGGCGCCTACGCCTACCTGGCGCCCGGGCCCGCCCTCTTCGGCGTGCCGCTCCTGGTGCCGCTGGGCTGGTTCACGTTCACGCTCATCGCCCTGGCCGTGGCGCCGGCCCGGCGCGCCCGCTGGATCGCCCCGCTGGCGCTGGTGGCCTGGGACCTGGGCCTCGACCCGCTGATGGTGCGCGAGGGCTTCTGGGCGTTCGAGGTCGGCCCCTACTTCGGCGTTCCGTGGTCGAACTTCGCCGGCTGGTACGTCTCGGGTTGGCTGCTGGTCGCGGCCCTGCTGCGGATCGAGCCGAGCCTCGCGCACGGGGAGGGGGGCGACCTGCGCGCCGTGTACGTCGCCCAGGCGTTCCTCATCGGCGTCGGCCTCGCGTTCTTCGGCCTCCCGTGGGCGGGCCTGATCGCCGCCGCCGCGATGCTGGGCGTCGCGGCCCTGGGCCTGCCGCGCGCCGCGGCCGCGGGGGGCTCGGGTTGAGCCGCCGCCGACCCGCGCTCCCTGCCGACCGGCGCGGGACCTCGCGGGCGTCGCCGCGCTGGACCGAGGCGGTCGACGGACTCATCGCCCCGATGCTGCCGGGCATCATGCGGCGATCGCTGCGCCGTGGGTTGGCGGGCATCTGGTCGGCCGCCGAGGCGCCGCCGCCCCCGGGCGGGGCGCTGGTGGTGGCCAACCACCACAGCTGGTGGGACGGGTACCTGGCCTGGGCCGTCGCGGAGCGCCATCGCCGGCCGTTCGGCGCCGTCATGGACGACGCGCAGCTCGCCCGCTTCCGCTTCTTCCGGCGGATCGGCGTCGTGTCCACCCGCGAGCCGCGCGCGGCCGCGCGGCGGGCCGCCGCCGGCGCCTGGCTGGTGGTGTTCGCCGAGGGCGCGCTGCGGCCGCCGGGCCCGCTCGGTCCGACGCACGGCGGCGCGGTCGCCATCGCGCGCTGGGCCGGCGTGCCGGTCCTGCCCCTGGCGATCCGCTGCGTCATGCGCGGGGCCGACCGCCCCGAGGTCTACCTGCGGTTCGGGGCGCCCATGCCGAGCGGGGTGGCCCAGGAGGCCGTGGCGGCCGAGCTGGTCGCGCTGCTCGCCCGCCTCGACCGCGACGTGGCCGCGGCGCCCGACCCCGAGGCGCCGGTGCCGGGGTACGCCGCCTGGTGGCCGCCGGCGGCGCGCATCCACGAGCGCCTGGCGCGCTGGCGGGCCTGGTGGGGGGCCCCATGAGGGGGGCCGCGTGGTTCTGCGACGTCGTCCTGTGGCTTGTCATCGCCTTCCTGGCGCTGCAGGCCGCGGTGCTGCTGGTCAACCTCGTCGCCTTCCCGGTCCTCGGCGCCCGGGCGTGGCCGCGCTCCGGCCGCCGGGCGACGCCGCCCGGCGCCCCCCGGCCGCGGGTCTCGCTGCTGGTGCCCGCGCGCAACGAGGCCGAGGCGCTGCCCGCGACGCTGCCGAGTTGGACCACCCAGGGCGCCGATGAGCTGCTCGTCCTCGACGACGACTCGAGCGACGACACGCCGCGCATCCTGGCCGCCGCCGGGGTGCGCGTTCTCTCCTGCGCGCCCTTGCCCGCGGGCTGGTCGGGGAAGAACTGGGCCTGCCACCAGCTCGCCCGGGCCGCCACCGGCGACGTGCTCGTGTTCACCGATGCCGACGTCAGCTGGCGCCCCGGCGCGCTCGACCGGGTCGTCGCCGAACTGAGGGCGACGGGCGCCGGCCTGCTGACCGTGTGGCCGCGGCAGCGCTGCGTGACGCTGGGCGAGCGGCTGGTGGTGCCGCTCGTCGACCTGCTGCTGCTCGCCAACCTGCCGCACCCGCTGGTGCGGGCGCTGCCCTGCGCGAGCCTCTCTGGCGCGAACGGCCAGCTGATGGCCTGGCGCCGCGAGGCCTACGAACGCGTCGGCGGCCACGCGGCCCTGCCGTCCGAGGTGCTCGAGGACGTCCGCCTCGCGCGCCGCGCCAAGTCGCTCGGGATTCCACTCACGCTGCGGCTGGGCGGCCCCTGGGTGGAGACCCGCATGTACCGCGGCTGGCCCCAGGTGGTGGCCGGCTTCGGCAAGAACGTGCTGCCGGCGGCGGGCGGATCGCGCATCGCGCTGCTGGCGGTGGGGGCCCTGAACCTCGCGGCGTACACCCTCCCGTGGCTGCTCGCCTGGTTCGACGCGCGCTGGTGGTGGGTCGCCGCCGGGGGCATCGCGCTGCGCGCCGCGGCCAACGCCAAGGTTGGCCGGTCGGTCTGGGAGGCGGCGCTGCAGCCGCTCGGCCCGGTCGCGTTCGGCGCGGTCGTGCGGCGGGCGCTGTCGCGCGCCGGGTACGCCTGGAAGGGGCGGACCTACCCGTGACCCGGATGCGGACGGCAGGCGCGCGGCGCCCGCGGGTGGCCGTGGTGGGCGCCGGCTTCGCCGGGTTGGCGGCGGCGATCGACCTGGCGCGTGGCGGCGCACGCGTGACCCTGCTCGAGCGGGCGCCCGAGGTCGGCGGCAAGGCGGGCGAGTGGCGCGCCGACGGCTTCCGCTTCGACCTTGGCCCCTCGGTGTTCACGCTGCCCGACGTGGTCGACGCGATCTTCCGAGACGCCGGCCGCGAGCGCCCCTTCGAGCTGCGCCCGCTGTCGCCGATCTGCCGCTACGTCTACCCCTCGGGTCGCGTGTGGGACGTCCACCACGAGCTCGAACCCACCCTCTTGGGCCTCGCGCCGGACGAACAGCGGACCTACCGGCGGGCGCTGGAGGCCGCCCGCAGGCTGTACCGGGACGCCGCCCCGACCTTCGTTCGGGGGCCCGCACCTGGCCTGCTGCGGCTCGCCGCGTACGGGCTGCGGCACGGCTGGCGCGCGGCCCCGGGCCGGCGGCTCCCCGACCTCCTGGCCTCGCTGGGCGTGCGCGGCGACCTGCTGCCGTTCTTCCTGCGCTTCGCGACCTACTTCGGTGGCGACCCCTACCGCGCCCCCGCGGTGCTGCACAACATCGCCTGGGTGGAGCTGGGCCTCGGCGTGACGCTGCCGGTGGGCGGCGTGCACGGGGTCGTGCGCGCCCTGCGGTCGCTGGCCGAGGAGCTCGGCGTCGAGGTGCGGACCGGGGCCGCCGTCGAGGACCTGGCCGTGCGCGCCGGCCGCGTCCAGGAAGTGGTCCTGGCCGCCGGCACGGTCCCGATCGACGCCGTGGTGGCGGCGGTCGACCGCCGCTGGGCCCTGCGGCTCGTGGGCCGACCGGCGCCACCGCGGCGGCATCCGAGCCTGTCCGGCACGGTGGCGCTGTTGGGCGTGCGCGGCGAGACGCCGCGGCTGGCCCCCCACAACGTGCTGTTCCCGCCGGACTACGCCGCCGAGTTCGACGACCTGCGCGCCGGCCGCCACCCGGCCGATCCGACGCTGTACCTGCACGCCTCGGTCAAGGGCGACCCCGACGACGCGCCCCCCGGTCACGAGAACTGGTTCGTGATGGCCAACGCGCCGGCGCTGCCGATGGGTGACGAGCGCGGCGCGCCCGGGGCCGGCCCCGCGCCTGCCGCCGAGGCGCGGGCGCGCACCGATGCCGAGGCCGCCCGACGCGTGCGCGCTGCCCTCGCCGCCCGGGGGTTCGACCCTGCCGACCGCACCGTGGTCGAGCGCGACCTCGGCCCCGCCGACCTCGCGGCCTTCGGCGACCGCGGGGCCATCTACGGGCCGGCGCCCCTCGGCCTCGCCTCGACACTGAGGCCCGGGCCGCGGCTGCCGGGCCTGGTCAACCTCTGGCTGGCGGGCGGCACGGTCCACCCGGGCGGCGGCATCCCGCTGGCGCTGCTATCCGGGCGGAACGCGGCGGCGGCGCTGCTGCGGGCCTCGGCGAGTTGACCCGCCGCCGCCCACGCCCGCTGCGGTCCGCCGTCGCGGGCGCCTCGACGCAGGCCGCAGCACCCACGCCACGCCCTCGAACGGCTGCGGTGGCGCGAAGGCCGACGGCGGCAACGACCGTTGGGCCGTGCGCCTCACGGTGGGCGGCAGCGTCGCCCACGCGCGGCACCAGTCGTCGGCGAGGACGCGCCCGCCGGGGAAGCTGGCGCGCAGCCGGGTCGCGAGTCGCGCATCGAGTTCGACCAGCGTGAGGTCGTCCGGCGCCATGCGGCGCAGGAGCGCCGCCGCCACCGTGCCCGCGCCCGCGCCCAGCTCCACGACGCGTTCGCCGGCGGCACCGCCATCACCCCCGGCCCGGGGGCTATGCTCGGGCCATGAAGCTCTACACGCGCACGGGTGACGACGGCACGACCGCCCTCTTCGGGGGCCGCCGGGTCCGCAAGGACGCGCTGCGGGTGGAGGCCTACGGCGCCGTCGACGAGGCCAACGCGGCCCTCGGCATGGCGCGTTCGCAGGGGCTCGACGCGGAGCTCGACAAGGTGCTCGCCGACCTGCAGCGCAGCCTGTTCGACGTCGGCGCCGACCTCGCGACGCCGCACGACGCCCCGCCGCGGGCGGCCCTCCGGCCGATCGGCGAGGGGGACGTCGAGGCGCTCGAGCGCCTCGTCGACCGCTACGACGCCGAGGTCGAGCCGCTGCGGCAGTTCATCGTCCCGGGGGGGCACGCCGCCAGCGCGGCGCTGCAGTTCGCGCGGGCGGTCTGTCGGCGGGCCGAACGCGCAGGGGTGGCGCTCATGGCCGAGGAGGAGGTCAACGCCGTCGCGCTGCGCTATCTCAACCGGCTCTCCGACCTGCTGTTCGCCCTGGCCCGCGTGGTCAATGCCCGCAACGGCGTCAGCGAGGCCCGCTTCCACGTCCCGCGGCGCGTCGCGCCGGGCGACCGGCGCGACTGACCCGACCCCGCGACCCTTGTCAGGCGGCGTCGCGCGCGGCGAGGTAGTCGCCGAGCGTGTCGTGGCCTTGGCCGGCGAGCCAGCGGCGCAGGCCCGCCGCCATCCGCCGCGGCTGCATGGGACCCTCGTAGATCCAGCCGGTGTAGACCTGCAGCAGCGTCGCCCCCGCCTCGAAGCGGGCGATGGCGTCGTCGGCGTCGAAGATGCCGCCCACGGCGACCAGCGGCAGCCGGGTGCGCGCCCGCAGCTCGCGCAGCACGGCGAGCGCCAGCGGGCCGAGCGGCGCGCCCGACAGGCCGCCCGGCTCGTTCGGGTCCTCGGCCAGCATGTCGCGGCGGACCGTCGTGTTGGTGGCCACCAGCCCGTCGCAGCCGTGGCGCTCGGCCAGCGCCACCACCGTGTCCAGTTCGTGGGCCTCGAGGTCGGGCGCGATCTTCAGCAGCAGCGGCATGGGACCGAGTTCGCCGCGCAGCGCGGCCGCCAACCCGAGCAGCTCCGCCAGCGGCCCCGCCTGCTGCAGCGTGCGCAGGCCGGGGGTGTTCGGCGAGCTGACGTTGAGCACGACGAGGTCGGCGACCGGCCACACCGCGCGCAGCGCGGCCTCGTAGTCGGCGGCGGCGTCCTCGAGGGCGACGGCGCGGCTCTTGCCGACGTTGACGGCCACCGGCGCGTCCGGGAACCAGGGGCGGCTCCGGGCGCGGGAGAGCGAGGCCGCCAGCGCCGCCGCGCCGGCGTTGTTGAACCCCATGCGGTTGATCACGGCCCGCTCGGCAGGCAGGCGCCGCACCCGCGGCCGCGGGTTGCCGGGCTGGGCGAGGGTGGTGACCGTGCCGAAGTCGGTGTGCCCGAAGCCGAGCGCGGGCCACACGGCCGCCGCCAGGGCGTCCTTGTCGAAGCCGGCCCCCAGGCCGAAGGGGTTGGGGAAGTCGAGCCCGAACGCGCGCACCCGCAGGCGGGGGTCCTCCACGCCCGCGGTCCAGCGCAGCAGCCGCAGGGCGCCCGGGTGCTCCGCCGCGAACGTCAGCAGGGCGAACACCCGCGCGTGGATCACCTCGGGGTCGAAGCGGAACATCGCCTGCCGCAGCCAGGGGTAGAGGTTCATCACGCCACGCCCAGCGGTCGCCGGCGGGCCGGCCGCAGTTCGATGCGCGACGGCAGCGCGCGGCTCGGGTTGCGAAGCACGTACAGGACCGCCTCGGCGACGTCCTCGGGCTGCAGCTTCCAGTCGCTGGCGCCCGAACTGCGCGAGAAGGCGGTCGCCACCGAGCCCGGCATGACCGTGGCCACCCGCACCCCGAGGTCCCGGAGGTCGTGCATGAGGGCCTCGCTGAGGCCGACCAGCCCGAACTTGCTGGCGTTGTAGGCGGCGCCGCCGGCGAACGCGTGGGCGCCCGCCAACGAGCCGATCGTGACCACCGTCCCGCCGCTCGCGATCAGCGCGTCCAGCGCGGCGCGCACGCTGTGGAACACGCCGGTCAGGTTGGTGTCGATCACCGCCCGCCAGTCATCGTCGCTCATCTCCTGGATCGGGGCCATGCGGCCGATGCCGGCGTTGGCCACCAGCGCGTCGAGGCGGCCGAAGCGCTCGGTCGCCACGGTCACGGCGGCTCGCAGCGAGGCCGGGTCACGCACGTCGGCGGCGACGCCGATCGCGCCCGTGCCGCCCGCCGCGCCTCGCGCGGCGACGCGCGTGGCGGCCGCCTGCGCGGCGGCCGCGTCGCGACCCGTCAGGACCACGCCGGCGCCGGCCGCGACGAGCGCGCCGGCGATGGCCTCGCCGATGCCTCGGGTCCCCCCGGTGACGAGGGCGACGCGTCCTCGCAGGTCGTCCACGAGGCGAGGCTACCACGCCTGCCCGGCGGCCCCGACCGCGCTCCTGGGCGGGATCGGCGCCGCCCGCGCGGGGCGCCGGCGCGGCGGCGTGGGGCGGCGGCGCGGCGGCGTGGAGCGCCGGCGCGGCGGCGTGGTAGCTTGGGCGCGCCCATGCGACGCCTCACGCTGATCCGCCACGGCCTGACCGAGTGGAACGCGAGCGGCCGCTTCCAGGGTCACTCCGACGTACCGCTGTCCCCGGAGGGGCGGTCGCAGGCGGAGCTGCTCGCCGGCTACGTGGCGACCTTCACGACGATCGACGCGGTGGTGTCGAGCCCGCTCGCCCGGGCGGTCGAGACCGCGCGCATCGCCCTGCCGGGGCACGAGATCGAGCTGGACGATCGCTTGCGCGAGATCGACTTCGGCGCCTTCGAGGGGCGCACCCGCGAGCAGCTCGAGGGCGACCCGCGCTGGCGCGCGTGGGTGGAGGACCCGTTCGTGCTGCGGCCGCCGGAGGGCGAGGCCTACGTCCAGCTGCGCGATCGCGTCGTCGAGTGGCTCGCCGCGGCGCGCGCCCGCTACGCCGACCGGCACGTGGTGGCCGTGACCCACTCGGGGTCCATCCAGATGCTGCTCGCCGCCCTGCTGGGGGTCGAGCGCCCTCGCTGGCGCAAGCGCCTCTACGTGCGCCACACCAGCGTCAGCCACGTCCTCTTCCGGGGCGACGAGGCCGTGATCGAACGCGTCAACGACACGCGGCACCTCGTCGCCGACGGCGAGGATCCGTTCACCGAGTGAACCCGCCGCTGGCCGCCCTCGACAGCCCCTTCCGGCTCAGGCTGCCGGGGGCCGGCGCCGAGCCCGTCTTCGAGGGCACCCTGGCGGAGCTCGCGCACGCCCTGCGGACGCGGCGGCTCGCGCCGGTCGCGGTCGACCTCCTGCTGGTCGTGCGGGAGGTGTTGGCCCGCTTCGAGGCCTTCGCGGCACACGACCTCGACCTCGCCACCGAGGCCCTGCCGGCCGCCGCCGCGGTGGTGGAGCTCAAGGCCCGGCTGCTGCTGCCGCGCCCGCCCCGCCCGCCCGACGGCGACGACGAGGCCGAGCGCGTGCGGGCGTTGGAGGCGGTGGCCGTCCTGGAGGCGCTCGAGCAGGCGATCGTGGCGTTGCGCGAGCGCCGCGAACGCCGCCGCCACCTGCTCCCGGCGCGGGCCTCGACCCCGAGCTACCCACGCCCGCCACGGCCCCTGGGCGTGCCGCTGGCGCGGCTGGCCGAGCTCGCGGCGCGGCTGCGGCCCGGGCCGTACTTCGAGCTCGTGCGCGACCGCCTCACCGTCACCGGCGCCATCGCCCGCATCCTGGAGCGCCTCCGCCCCGGCCAGCGGCGAACGCTCGACGAGCTGCTCGAGGACGGCAGCTGGTCGACCCGCACCGTCTACTTCGTCGGTGCGCTGGAGCTGGTGCGCGACGGACGCTGCCGGATGCACCAGCCCACGCCGTTCGGGCCGCTCGAGATGGAGGGCCGGACCGCCGCCGGCTCGCGCCGCGGCGACACCGCCTGACGCCGGCGCCGGCCGCGCGCGGCGCCACGGGCCGACACGCCCGGACTCAGCTCTCGACGGCCTCCGAGGTGCGCTTCGCCTCGCGCTTGCGCGCGTTCGGGTCGAGGTGCCGCTTGCGCAGTCGCAGTGCCTTGGGCGTGACCTCGAGCAGCTCGTCGTCGGCGATGTACTCCAGCGCCTCCTCGAGCGTCAGGCGCTTCGGTGGGGTCAGCAGGATGTTGTCGTCGCTGCCGGCCGCCCGCACGTTGGTGAGCTTCTTGTTCTTGCACACGTTGACGTCGAGGTCGCCATGACGGCTGTTCGCGCCGACGATCATCCCGACGTACACCTCCACGCCCGGGTCGATGAAGAACATGCCGCGGTCCTGCAGCTTCCAGATGCTGTACGCGAACGCCGCGCCGGGCTCCATCGCCACCAGCGATCCTTGCTGACGCGTCCGCAGCTCCCCCACGTGCGCCTCGTAGCCGTCGAACACGTGCCCCAGCAGCCCCTCGCCGGCGGTGAGCGACAGGAAGCCGCTGCGGTAGCCGAACAGGCCGCGCGAGGGGATCGAGAACGTGAGGCGCGCGCGGGTCTCGCCCTGTTCCAGGTCGAGCAAGCGGCCGCGGCGCACCGAGAGGGACTCCATCACCGTGCCCAGCGCGTCCACGGGCACGTCCGCGACGAGCCGCTCGAAGGGCTCGCACAGCACGCCGTCGACGCTCCTCAGGATGACCTCGGGCCGCGACACGGAGAACTCGTAGCCGTCGCGGCGCATCTCCTCGATCAGGATCGACAGGTGCAGCTCGCCGCGGCCCGACACCCGGTACGACTCGCCGCCGAGCTCCTCGACGCGCAGCGCCACGTTGGTCAGCAGCTCGCGCTGCAGCCGATCGGCGATGTGGCGGCTGGTGACGTATTTGCCGTCGCGCCCAGCGAACGGGCTGGTGTTGGGGAAGATGGTCACCGACACGGTGGGTTCGTCGACGCCCGCGAAGGGGAGCGGCTCGACGCGGGCGGGGTCGCACAGCGTGTCGCCGATCTGGACCTCCTCGATGCCGCTCAACGCGACGATGTCGCCCGCGACCACGACGTCGCTCTCCACCCGATCGAGCCCCAGGTGGGTGTACACCTTCGTCAGCCGGGCGCGCGCCTCGCGGCCGTCGCGGCCGACGCGCACGACGGGGTCGCCGGTGCGCGCGCGGCCGCGCCGGATGCGGCCGAGCGCCACGCGCCCGAGGTAGTCGGAGTAGTCGAGGTTGGCCACCTGCATCTGGAACGGCGCGTCCAGGTCGCCATCGGCTACGGGGGCGTGGGCCAGGATGGCCTCGAACAGCGCCGTCAGGTCGTTCGCCTCGGGATCGCCCTCGCGCCAGGCGCGGCCCTCGCGGGCGACCGCGTAGACGATGGGGAAGTCGAGCTGCTCGTCGTTCGCGCCGAGTTCCACCATGAGGTCGAAGGTCAGTCCGGTGACGACGCCGGGGCGGGCGTCCCTACGGTCGACCTTGTTGATGACCACGATCGGCCGCAGGCCGAGCGCCAGCGCCTTCCTGAGCACGAAGCGCGTCTGCGGCATCGGTCCCTCGGCGGCATCGACCAGCAGCAGGCACGAGTCGACCATCGAGAGCGCGCGCTCCACCTCGCCGCCGAAGTCGGCGTGGCCCGGCGTGTCGACGATGTTGATGCGCTCGCCGTGCCAAGCGACGGCGGTGTTCTTCGCCAGGATGGTGATGCCGCGCTCGCGCTCCAGGGCGCGGCTGTCCATCACGCGCTCCTCGACGTGCTGGTGGGCCCGGAAGGTGTTCGATTGGCGCAGGAGCCCATCGACCAGCGTGGTCTTGCCATGGTCGACGTGGGCGATGATCGCCAGATTGCGGTAGGTCATGCAGGGTCCCTCGTCGCGGCCGTAGCGGTCCCGCCTGGCGCGCCGTGCGGGCGGCGGGCCGGGGGTCGGGGTGTGGTGCGCGGCCGGGGGGCCGCGGGCTCGCCACGACCGGCGCGCATCCTAGCAGACCCGTGCGCCCGCGGGCCCGGTCAGGCGAACGACCGGCCGGTGCCGAGCGCAGGTAGGGCCGCCGGCGCGCCGGGCCGGGCGCTGTGCCACGCCGCGGCGGCGGTGGCCGTGGTAGCGTCCCGTCGCATGCGCGACGCCCCCACTGCCCACCTGCCCCCCGTCGGCGAGGGTGATCCCGCCAAGGCTGGCCAGGTGCGCGCCATGTTCGACGGCATCGCGCCCCGCTACGACCTGCTCAACGCGCTGCTCAGCCTCGGCGTCGACCGCGGCTGGCGGCGGCAGGCGGTGGCCTGGGCGCTCGCCCGGGGTCCGCGCGACGTGCTCGATGTCGCCACCGGCACCGCGGACCTGGCCATCGCGTTGCGACGGGCGGCGCCGGGCGCGCGCGTGGTCGGCGTCGACTTCTCCGAGCCCATGCTCGAGGTCGGCCGGGCCAAGGCCGCGCGGCGCGGCGTCGACGTGCGCCTCGAGGTGGGCGACGGCACCGCGCTGCCGTACCCGGACGCCTCGTTCGACGTCGTGACCATCGCCTACGGGCTGCGCAACTTCGCCGACGTCGACGCCGGCCTGCGGGAGTTCCGGCGGGTCCTGCGGTTCGGCGGGCGGCTGGTGGTGCTCGAGTTCCCCCCGCCGCCGCGCGGCGCGTTCGGGCGCCTGTTCCGCTTCTACTTCACGCGCGTCGTCCCCTGGCTGGGTGGACTGGTGTCGGGCCGGCCCGGGGCGTACGCGTACCTGCCGGCGTCGGTGATGGCGTTCCCCGCGCCCGAGGCGCTGGCCGACCGCATGCGCGCGGCCGGGTTCGGCGACGTCCGTTACCGGCTCCAGACCCTGGGCGTCTCCGCCCTCCACCGGGGGGAGGCCGCGTGAACCGCACGGACCCGGCGCGACTCCTCGTCGTCAACACCGACGCCGCCCTCGTCGATCCCGATTGGGACGTGTTCGCCGCCGAACACGAGCGGCGCTACGGCCTGGCGATCTCGCACCTGAAGAGCCTGGTGCGGGGCCAGAGCTTCGACAACGAGGTCATGAAGGTGCGCGTCGGCGCCGGTGGCTTCTACGTGCAGTCGCGGCGCTTCCCGGCGGCCTTCTACGGCGACACCAGCCGACCGACCGTGCGTCACGTGGGTCCCGAGGAGGCCGGGGTCATCGCCTGGGACGCAGCGGCCCACTACCGCGCCGGCGAGGCGCGCTCGCTCACCTGCGTGTACGGCGACGACGACCCCCCCGACGTCTTCTTCGGCTACCGCATGGCCGGTCGCCGCCGCTTCGAGCTCGGTGCCCTGCGCCATCGCCTGCCGCTGCATGCCCGGGTGCTGATCGAGGGGGCGCCCGGCAGCGAGCTGGTGCCGGGCGGCGCCGGCGTGGTGGTGCTGCAGCGGCTGGCCGACGAGCGCTTCGTGGTGCTCACCGCCCTGGGCCGGCGACCGCCGTTCTCGGGCAGCTTCGAGCCCGAGGGCTGACCCGCATGACCGAGGTGCTGGTGGTTGGCGGCGGCGCGGCCGGCTGCGAGTTGGCCTGGGGCCTCGCGCGGCGCGGTCGGGCGGCCGTGCTCCTGACCACCAGCCTCGACACGCTCTATGCCCTCCCCGCCGACACCTGGCCGGCCGACCCGCCGACCGCGACGCTGTGGTCGCGGATCGCCGCCGAGGCCGCCGGCGACCCCGGCGCGGCCGGCGGGACGGCCCAGCGGGCTGGGCCCCTGCGGCGGGCCGCCAAACGCGAGCTCGAGCGCCTGGAACGCCTGCGCGTCGTGCAGTCGAACGCCACCGCCCTGTGGCGCGTGGGCGAGGAGGTCGTGGGGGTCCGCACCTGGGAGGGGCCGCCGGCGCGGGCCGCGGTCACGGTGCTGGCGGTCGGCAGCTTCCTCGGAGCGCGGCTGGCGCTGGGGCCGGTCGTCGAGCATGCGGGGCGCCTCTCCGAGATGGCCTACGACGACCTGCGCGACGACCTCCTGGCGGGCGGCGTGCGCCTGCGCCGGCACGAGGTCGCGCTGGCCGGAGATGCCGTCACGCCCCCCTACCGCGTCACTTACGACGTGCTGGAGGCCGGCGAGCTGGCGCCGTTGGTCGTCGGCGGGCGCACGGTCGTGGGCGCGGGGCGCGTGCGTCGCTGGCGCGGGCTGTGGTGCGTGGGGGCCTGTGCGGGCGACGTCGGCCTCGAAGCCGCCGCCGCCGCGGGTCGCGACCTGGCGGTCCATCTCGACGGCGTGCTGGCGCTCCGCCGGCCGACCGACGCCCCTCGGGCCTGAGCCCGCCCGCCCGGTCGCGCGCCCCGGCCCGCGAGCTCAGCGGTGGCGGACGACGTGGTCGGTGTCGTCGCGCGGCCGGGTGTACGCCTCGATCTTGTGCAGCTCCTTCGGCGACGCCCAGCGCACGCTGGGGCCGTGCGCGGTGGTGGCGAGCAGACGGAAGCGCGTCGGTGGATCGCCCTCGATGGCCGAGATCACGTAGCGCTCACCGTCGACGAGCACCTCTTCGCCGTGGGTGAAGGTCATGCCCCATGGTAGCCGACCGTGCGCCGCCAGTCGGCGGCGTGCGCCGCCAGTCGGCGGCGGGCGCCGCCAGTCGGCGGCGAGCGCCGCCAACCGGCGGTGAGCGCCGCCAACCGGCGGTGAGCGCCGCCAACCGGCGGCGAGCGCCACGCGGTGTCGGGCTCATGCCGCGGCGGGCACGAACGGGTCGGCGGGCAGTGGCGGTACGAGCCCGATCGCGGCGGCCTCGGCCAACAGGTGGGCGACCGCCGCCTCGCCCTCGACCCCGACGTCCAGCGAGTGGGCGTTGACGTAGAGCTCGATGTGGGCGCGGCGCACGGCGGGCGACAGCTCTTGCGCGTGGCGCGCGACGTACGGCTCGGAGGCGGTCGGGTCGGCGAAGGCGGCCGCGACGCTGCGCGCGACCGCGCGCTGCGCCTCGCGCGCGATGGCGGGGCCCAGGGCGCGGCGCACGGCGATGCCACCCAACGGCAGGAGGGCACCGCTGCGCCGCTCCCACCACGCGCCCAGGTCGGCCAGCCCGACCAGGCCGTGGTCCGCGTAGGTGAAGCGGCTCTCGTGGATGATCAGCCCGGCGTCCACCTCGCCCGCGGCGACCGCCGGCATGATGCGGTCGTAGCGCAGCACGACCTCCTCGACCCCCTCGGGCGCGAAGAGCCTCAGCAGCAGCCTGGCCGTGGTGGTGCCCCCGGGAACCGCCACGCGGCGGCCGCGCAGGTCGACCGCGCCGCCGCCGCCCGCGTCAGGGCGGGCCACGATCAACGGGCCGACGCCCCGCCCGAGCGCGCCGCCGGCGCGCAGCATCCACCAGTCGCACGCGAGCAGCCCGAAGGCGTGGTAGCTCACCTTGGCGACGTCGAGCTCGCCGGCGAGCGCCCGCTGGTTGAGCGCCTCGACGTCATCCAGGTCGACCTCGAAGCGCAGCGGGGTGGCGACGCGGCCGTGCACCAGCGCGTCGAACACGAAGCAGTCGTTGGGACAGGGCGAGAAGCCGAGTCGGAGGGTGGGTCCGGGCGGCGCGCTCATCGTGCTCAGGGTACGGCGCCCCGCCGCCGGCTCGCGTCGGCTAGGCCCGTGCCTGCCGCGGATGGACGCCGGTCGCCGGGGTCTGCTACACTCGGACGCCGCGCGAGGCGCCGCCGCGGACGTGGTGGCGTGACGCGCGAGCCAACGGAGGTGAAGTCCATCGCGAGAGAGATGAAGGTCAACGACCAGATCCGCGTGCGTCAGGTCCGACTGATCGACGCCGAAGGGACGCAGCGCGGCATCGTGGACACCCGCGATGCCATGCGCATGGCCCGGGAGCAGGACCTCGACCTCGTGCTGGTCGGCGAGCAGGCGCAGCCCCCCGTGGCCAAGCTGATGGACTACGGCCGGTACCGGTACGAGCTCCAGCAGCAGGCCAAGGAGACCCGCAAGCGCTCGCGCAGCCAGGACATGAAGTCGATCAAGTTCCGGATCAAGATCGACCGCCACGACTACGAGACCAAGGTGAACCACATCCGGCGGTTCCTCAAGGATGGTCACAAGGTCAAGGTGACGATCATGTTCCGCGGACGTGAGCGAACCCACCCCGAGCTGGGCCAGGAGATCCTCAACCGGGTCGCCGCGGACACCACGCAGCTCGCGGTGGTCGACTCCGCGCCGGTGATCGCCGGGATGGACATGAACATGGTCCTGCGGCCGGCGCAGGCGGCCCAGGCCGTGCCCGTGGCCGCCCCCGCTGCCGTGGCCGACTGACCCTCGCGCGACCGAGCCCCGTCACCCCAATCCGCCAACGGGCGGGCGCCGCCGGTCGCACACCGGCGAACGAGGAGAGTAGGCACGCATGCCGAAGTTGAAGACCCATAAGGGCACCAAAGCCCGTGTGAAGATCACTGGGCGAGGTAAGGTCGTGGCCATGCGATCCGGGAAGCGTCACCTGAACTTCAAGAAGTCAGGCAAACGCATCCGCCAGGGTCGCGTCACGCTCGTCATCGCCAAGCCCGACGCGGAGCGCATCAAGAAGCTCCTGCCCTACGGGTGAGGTCGCGACGAGATGCCTAGGGCCAAGACCGGGATCGTCCGCCGCCGTCGCCATCAGAAACTGCTGAAGCGCGCCAAGGGCTTCTGGGGGCTGCGCAGCAAGAGCTTCCGCATCGCGCAGCAGACCCTGCTGAACGCCGCCGACTACGCCTACCGCGACCGGCGCGACAAGAAGAACGTCTTCCGGCGCCTGTGGATCGCACGCATCAACGCCGCCGCGCGCCTCGAGGGGATGAGCTACTCCACCTTCGTGGCCGGGCTACGCCGCGCCGGCGTCGAGCTCGACCGCAAGGTGCTCGCCGACCTGGCCGTGCGCGAGCCGGCGGCGTTCAAGGTGCTTCTCGAGCGCGCCCGCACCGCCTGAGCGCCCGCGCGCCCATGAGCGCGTCCTGCGGCCGCGCCCTCCGGGGCGCGGCCGTGTACCGTTCCGGCCCCGGGTAGACTGACGCGCCATGCGCCTCATCCTCGGCCGCGAGGCCGCACTCACCGCCTTCCGCCACCGCCGCAGCGCGCAACACGACCCGGCCCGCCGGGAGATCGTCGCCGCCATCCTCGACGACGTTCGTCGGCGCGGCGACGCCGCGCTCGTCGAGCTCGGCGAGCGCCTCGACGGCGTGCGCCTCGAACGCTTCGAGGTCGACGCCGAGGCCCGCGCGCGCGCCGCGCGCGAGCTCGATCCCGGGCTCGCCGCAGCGATCGACGCCTCGATCGACCGGGTGCGGGCGTTCCACCGGCGGCAGCCGGCGGAGGGCTTCGTCGCGGCCGGCGACGACGGCATCCTGGGGCAGCTGATCCGTCCCCTGGAGCGGGTCGCCTGCTACGTCCCCGGCGGCGCCGCCACGCTGGTGAGCTCGCTGGTCATGACCGCCGTGCCGGCCCAGGTGGCGGGCGTCGAGCAGATCGTGGTCGCCACCCCGCCGCGGCGCGACGGCACCGTGGATCCGGCGCTGCTCTACGCCGCCGAGCGCCTCGGCCTGGGGCCGGTCTACCGCCTCGGCGGCGCGCAGGCCATCGCCGCGCTGGCGTACGGCACCGACACCGTGCCGCGGGTCGACAAGATCGTCGGCCCCGGGTCGGCCTGGGTCGTCATCGCCATGGCCATGGTGTTCGGCGAGGTGGGGATCGCCTCGCTGCCGGGACCCACCGAGACGCTGGTGATCGCCGATGGGCACGCCGATCCCGAGCACGTGGCGGCCGACTTGCTGGCGCAGGCCGAACACGAGGGGGCCGAGCCGGTGCTGGTCACCGTCGATCCCGACCTCTGGCCGCGGGTGGAGGCGGCCATCGAGCGGCGCCTGGCGACGCTCCCGACGGCCGCCACGGCGCGCGCGAGCCTCGGCGAGCGCGGCGCCGTGGCGATCGTCGAGGACCTGGACGCGGCGCTGGAGGTGGCCAACGCCTTCGCGCCCGAGCACCTGTGCCTGCTGGTGCGAGATCCCTGGTCATGGGTGGGGCGGGTGCGCCACGCCGGCGGGCTGTTCGTGGGGGAGACCTCGCTGGAGGCCCTCGGCGACTACGCCGCCGGACCCTCGCACGTCATGCCCACGGGTGGCACGGCCCGCTTCGCCAGCGCGATCAACGTGCGCGACTTCCAGCGCGTCCTGCCGCTGGTCGGGCTGTCGCAGGCGGGCGTCGACGCGATCGGGGTGGTGGCCGCGAGGCTGGCGCGCGCCGAGGGGCTCGAGGCGCACGCGCAGGCGATCGAGGCTCGCCTCACCGTCCGCGACCCCGGACGGACGACCGCTTGAGGGGCAGCGCCCACCCGCTCCTGGTCCTGTTGCTGGCGCCGCTGCTGCTCGTGACGGTGGTGGTGCAGGCCTTCGTGGCCGTCTGGACCGAGCCGGCATTCGACGCGACCGGCGGCGCCGGCCTCGATGCTGCTCTGGCCCGCACCTGCCCGGTCGACGCCCTGTTGGTGATGGGCGCCGCCCAGTACGACGGCGTGCCGTCCGGCGCGTTCGAGCGTCGCTTGGCCGGCGCGCTGGCGCTGGCCGAGGCTGGCTGCGCGCCCCGCATCGTCGTCAGCGGCGGCCGACGCGACGGCGATCGCAGCAGCGAGGGGGCGTCGGGCGTGGCGTGGCTGGCCGCGCGCGCGACCGGGGTGGACCTGATCGCGGAGACGCGGGCCGCGACCACGGTCGAGAACCTGCGGTTCAGCGCCGACCTCGGGGCCGGGCTCGACTGGCTGGTGGTGACCGACGACTTGCACGCGCCGCGCGTGCGCTACGCGGTCGCCCGCCTCGGGCTCGCCGCCGAGGTCGTCGGCGTCCGCACCCGCAGCGGCAGGCTCGCCTACGCCGCCCGCGAGGTCGCGGGGGTGATCGCCTACCGCCTGGGCGCCTTCCGCTGAACCACCCTTGGTGGCGTGGCGCCCACCGGCGGGCCGCGCCGCAGCCGGGAGCGGGCGCCCGCGACCGACGACCGCACGACCTCGAGGAGGATCTCGCCGTACATCCGTAGGCGCTTGATCACGCCCCGCCAGGCGCCGAGCTTCTCCTCCTTCATCACCTGCGAGACCCCGGGTAGGGGGACGTCCACGGTGCGCCAGCCGCTCCGGCGCGCGTGCTCGGAGATGGCGATCTCGACACCGTAGCGCGAGTCGCCGAGCCGCTCGACCTCCAGCAGGCGCTCGCGCAGCAGCCCGCGCTGCCCGTTGAGGACGGGCACCAGCTTCTGCGCCAGGTGGGTGGGCCAGCGGCCTCCCACGAACACGCCGCGACTCATGTCGGCCTTCCCGGCCAGCACCGGACGCGCCAGCGCGCGTACGTGCCGTGGGCGCAGGCCCGTGAGGTCGGCGTCCAGCAGCACCAGCACGCGCTCCTTCCGGACGCGGGCCCCGGCGGCGAGCGCGCCGCCCTTGCCGCGGTTGCGCTCCAGGCGCAGGACCTCGGCCCCGGCGGCGGCGGCGACCTCGGCGGTCGCGTCGCTCGAGCCGTCGTCGATGACCACGACCGGACCGATGGCGGCCGCGCGCGCGACCGCCACGACGCCGGCCACCGTGTCCTGCTCGTTCAGGGCGGGGATCAGCACGACCGCGCGGGCGCCGGCCGTGGCGGTCTTCATCCGAACAGCAACCCGCCGAGCTCTTGCACGGTGATGAGGACGATCAGGAACAGGACCGACGCGATGCCGATGAAGTGCAGCATCTCCTCCTGACCGGGTCGGAAGGGCCGCCCGCGGAGGGCGACGACGGTGGCGAGCAGCATGCGTCCGCCGTCCAGGCCGGGGATCGGCAGCAGGTTGAACACCGCCAGCGAGAAGTTGATCAGCGCGGCGAGCAGCAGGACCGGCGCGACGCCCACCTGGGCCGCCTGCCCCACCAGCGTCACCATGCCCACCGGTCCCGCCACGTCCTCGTTGGGGCGTCCCGACAGCGCCGAGCCGAACCCGCGCGCGAAGCCGGCGACCATCTCGGGGAACAGCCGCACCCCGAAGCCCGCCGCCTCCAGCAGGGCCTCCCCGAACCCCACTGGCGCCACCTCGACGGGCGCAAGCTGCACGCCGAGCAGCGGGCGCTCACCGGACGCCAGCCCGGCCGGCGGCCACGGGGTCGTGACGGTCCGGCGCATGCCCGCGGCGTCCTCCAGGACCAGTTCGAGGCCCTGGGCCGACCGGATCGCCTCGACCGCCTCGGCCGGAGTGGGTTCGCGCACCCCGCCGATAGCGACCAGCCGGTCGCCGACGGCGACACCGAGGCCCTCGGCGATGGAGCCCTCGGCCACCCCGACGACCACGGCGCCGCGCACGTCGGGGGCCACGCCGCTGACCAGCTCGCGGTAGCCGGGCGCCAGCGTGACGGCCGCGGCGAGGAGCAGGATGCCGAGCCCGTAGTTGGCGATCACGCCGCCGATCAGCACCCACAGCTTGTGGTGCAGGGGCCGCACGGCCAGGCCCTCGTCCGGGTGCTCGAGGCGCCCGTCCTCGGCGACCCTCGGCGCCATGCCGGGCAGGTCGACGTAACCACCGAGCGGCAGCAGCGACAGCCGCCATTCGGTGCCGCGCCAGCGCCAGCGCGCGACGACCGGCCCCATCCCGATGCTGAACGCGCGCACCGGCAGGCCGACGCTGCGGGCGTTGAGGTAGTGCGCCAGCTCGTGGACGAGCACCGCGCTCATCAACACCAGGAGGAAGACCGCGGCGGTCAACACGGGGCGACCTCGGCCGCGGGACGGGAGGGGCGGGCGCTCATGGCCGCAGTATGGCAGAGACCAACGTCCCGGCTGGTGGTCCCGCCCACCGGTCGGGTCGCGGGGCCGCTCGCGACGCCGGCCGCATCACGCCTCGCGCTGCTGGAGCCAGCGCACGACGTCTCCCTTGGCGAGCAGGCCCACGACCCGGCCATCGCGGCCGAGCACCAGGAGCCGGCCGGCCTCCGCCGCCGCCAGGCGGCGCACGGCCGCCTCCAGGTCGTCGTCGGCGGCGACCGTCTCCACCGGGCGCAACAGGTCGCCCAAGGCGGCCTCGGGATCGGCCCCATCGAGGTCGGACGCGCGCACCCAGCCGATCGGCGCGCCCGCCGCATCGAGCACGGGGTAGGCCGTGTGCGCGCGGAACGCCCGCAGCCGCCGCAACTGCTCGACCGACCAGCCCAGGTCGACCGCGACCGGGTCACGCGTCATCGCCTCGCGCACCAGACGCCCCTCGAACGCCCGGCGTGCCCGGTTGGCCGCGACCTCGGCGCGGCCGGCGGCGTCGATGAAGAAGGCGATCGCCACCAGGAACACCTGGATCGACAGGACCCCGTAGACGCCGAGCGCGATGGCGACGACGCGGCTGACGGCGCCGGCGATGCGCGTCGCGCGGGCGTCGCCCACGAGCAGCGCGAGCAGCGAGCGCAGCACCCGGCCGCCGTCGAGCGGCAACGCGGGCAGCAGGTTGAACAGCGCCAGGCCGGCGTTCGTGAGCGCGAGGTAGGCCAGCACGAAGGCGGTCCCGCCGCTCACCACGCCCGCCTGCAAGACCCACCACAGCAGCAGCGACAGGGTCGCGCTGGTGATGGGTCCGACGATCGCGACGACGGCCTCGGCGCCGCGCTTGCGCGGCACGTCCTCGAGCTGCGCCATCCCGCCCAGGAACCAGAGCGTGATGCGGTGCGTCGTCACGCCGTACAGGCGCGCCGTGATGGCGTGCCCCAGCTCGTGCACCAGCACGCTCGCGAACAGACCCAGGGCGGCCGTGATGCCGAGCAGCCAGGGCGCGGCCCCAGTGGACAGCGGCGCTGGATCGACGTCGACCCCGAGCTGCCCGAACAGCGTGGCGAAGCCGGGCACCTGCGTGCCGATCAGCCACGCGAACAGCGGCAGGATCAAAGCGAACGAGGGATCGAGCTCGACCGGCACGCCGAACGGCCGGAAGGGCAGGCGCCAGCCGCGGCCGGTCATGTGGGCGACCCGAGCCGCGCCACGGCGGCGTGCGCCGTCGCCCGGGCCTCGCCATCGATGGCGCCCAGCGTGCCCCAGGCGACGGGCGCCCGGTCGGCCGTCTCCAGCACGGCCTCCAGCACCCGGGGGATGCCGTCGAAGCGCAGGCGGCCGGCGAGGAACGCCTCGACCGCCACCTCGTCGGCCGCGTTGAGCCGCACGGGGGCGTCGCCGCCGGCCTCGCCGGCGGCGTACGCCAGCGCGAGCGCCGGGAAGCGGTCCGTGTCCGGGGCCTCGAAGGTCCATTCGCCCACCAGCGGGAGCGGCTCGAGCGGCACGGGGGGCCGCGCCGGGGCGGTGATCGCGTACTGGATCGGCAGGCGCATGTCGTGCGGGCCGACCTGCGCCTTGACGCTGCCGTCGCGGAAGCGCACCAGCCCGTGCACCAACGACTGCGGGTGCACGACCACCTCGATGCGGGCCAGCGCCAGCCGGAACAGGAACGCGGCCTCGAGCACCTCGAGGCCCTTGTTGAACAGGGTGGCCGAGTCGATCGTCACCTTCGGGCCCATCCGCCAGGTCGGATGCGCCAGCGCCTGCGCGGGGGTCACCGCCGAGAGGTCGGCCGGCTCGCGCCGGAACGGCCCGCCGGAGGCGGTCAGGACCAGCCGCTCGATCGCCTCGGGCGGCTCGCCCAGCAGCGCCTGGTAGAGCGCGGCGTGCTCCGAGTCGACCGGCGTCAGGCGTCCGCCGTGGGCGGTCGCCTCGGCCCACATCAGGGGCCCGGCGCAGACCATCGCCTCCTTGTTCGCCAGCGCCACGTGCCGGCCGGCGCGCAGCGCCGCGCGCACCGGGGCGAGGCCGCGGAAGCCGGGCACGGCCGCGACCACCGTGTCGGCCTCGAGGGCGGCGACCTCCTCCACGCCGGCCGGGCCCACCGCCAGGCGCGTGCCCGGCGGCAGCTGTCCCTCGACCTCGCCGACGACCTCCGCGTCGCAGGCCACCAGCCGCGGGCGCCAGCGCCAGGCCTGCGCGACCAGTTGGTCCGATCGGCGGCCCGCGGCCAGGCCGACGACCTCGTACCCCTGCCACGCCGCCACCTCGAGGGTCTGGGTGCCGATCGACCCCGTCGACCCGAGCACGACCAGCCGCCGTCGCTCGGGGGCGTCGGGGAACGGTTGATCGAGGGGGTCGCGGGTCGCGGTCACGCGCTCATCATGCCACGCCTCGCCCGGCCCCCCCGCCGCGAACGGCCGCCTTGCGACCGTGCTGGACGGGGCGTCCGCCGCCCGACCTGGTAGATTGGCGGCAAGCCGTGCGCTGCAAGGCGCCGCCGTCGGCGCGCGCGCCCGCCGGGCGCGCGCGCCCGCCGGGCGCGCGGCGGCGCGAGGGTCCCGGCCAAGGAGGAACCATGCTCGTTCGTGACTGGATGACCAAGGATCCGCACGTGGTCCCTCCCTCCACCCCGGTGATGGAGGCGATGCAGCTCCTGCGGGACGAGGGGTACCGGCGGCTGCCGGTCGTCAAGGACGGCAAGCTCGTGGGGATCGTCACCGACCGCGACCTCAAGGAGGCGACGCCGTCGAAGGCGACCTCGCTGTCGGTGTACGAGCTGAACTACCTCCTGTCCAAGCTGACGCTCAAGGACGTCATGCGCGCGCCGGTCATCACCATCGGTCCGGACGAACCCATCGAGCAGGCGGCCCTCACCATGGAGACCCACCGGGTGTCCGGCCTGCCGGTGATCCTCCGAGGCGAGGTGGTCGGGGTCCTCACGATCACCGACCTGCTGCGCGCGTTCGTCGACTTCCTCGGCCTGCGTGAGGGCGGGCGTCGCGTGATCGTCGAGATGCCCGACGAGCCGGGCTCGCTGGCCAAGGCGGCCGCCGCCGCGCCCCCGTCGAACGTCGTCGCGGTCGTGACCGCCGGGGTCCGCGAGGGGCACCGCCGGAGCCTGGTGTTCCGGGTCGTCGGGGAGGACGCCGACGGGTTCGCCGACCGCCTGCGGGATCAGGGCATCACCGTGAGCGACGTGCGATGAACGTGGCCACGGGCGCGCCGGCGGACGCCGAGGCGCTGGTCGTCGCCGCCCGCGGGGGCCGGGTCGCGTCGAGCCCCTTCCTCTCTCCGCGCGAGGCCGACGCCCTCATCGCCGCGCTGCGCGCGGCGGGCGTCGGCGTGAGCGTGCACGGCGGTCGCACGGGTGCCGACCGGCGCGTCGTCAGCGCCCACCCGCCGGAGGTGCCCGAGGCGGGACCCCGGCTGACCGCCGTGTGGTACGCGGGCGCGACGGACGGCGACGGCGTGCGTGCCGCCGCGCGCGTCGCCGGCGTCGAGGCCGGCGTCTTGGGCGACGTCCTGGTCGATGACGAGGGGGCCTCGGTCGTGGTCCTGAGCGCGGCGCTGCCGGCCCTCCTGGGCCTGCTTCCCGCGGGCGTGCCGGGCGCCGAGGTGCCCCTCGCGCGGCTGGCGCAGGGCCGCGAGCGGACGCGCGCGGCGGTGGTGCCGTCGCTGCGGGTCGACGCCCTGGGTGCGAAGGCCTTCGGTGTCTCGCGCAGCTGGTTCGCCAAGGGCATCGCCGCCGGGCGGGTCCACGTCAATGGCAGCCAGGTGGGCAAGAGCGCCGAGGCCGCTGCGGGCGACGAGGTGTGGGCGGATGGCCTGGGCCGCTTCCGCGTCACCGCGGTCCACGGCGAGACGCGGCGCGGCAACCTGAGGGTGACGATCGAGGTCGAGCAGGGCTGACGCGGCTGGGTGGCGTCTAGGGGCGATATCGTTCACCTGGGGTTGACTGGGTGCAGGACGTAGGTTGGGTCGTGCCGAGGCCGGGTCGCGCGAGGAGGAACCAGCGCGAGGTCGCGACTCCACGCGTAGTGTGAACACGTCCTAGCCCAAGGAGCCCCAGATTCTCGCAGGGCTCCCGGAGTTACCGTGATGCTTCAGGCGGGCCCACACACGTCTACAACGCTCATCCTCCGGCGTTCACGGCTCGACACCAGCGCTGTCTCCAGGACCCGCTGCACCCGGTACCCGTCCACCAGCGACGGCTCCACCACGCGATCCTCGATGATCGAGTCGACGAACAGCCGAATGCCGACCGGGTGCTTCGCGAAGATCTGAACGACCTGATCCCAGACACCCGCATCATCGTCGACTCCCTCCAGCAAATCCTCCGGGATCACCAGTGGGCCGCCCTGCTGGTCGTCTTGGGCCCCCCAGATGCGCCAGCCGTTCGCGAAATCGGAGGTCACCTGTGTCGTGCCTCTCTCACCCCGAAGGAAGACCTCCCACGCCAATCTGCGCTCTCCCAGGTGGGTGACGGCGCTGGCTTCGAGCAGCCCATGGCTGCCGTCCTGGAAATGGACGCTCAGCAGAGCCGAGTCGTTCGACGGCATGCTCGGCCCGCCCTCGGGATCGACCCTTTCCACGAAGTTCATCACGCTGCCGTCGACGTCGCGGATGGGCCCCACCAGCCAGTGAGCCAGATCGATGACGTGCGAGCCAAGACCTCCTAGGGCGCCGAGCCCATGGCGACGATCCCACGCCCAGTGCTGCTCCGCACTGCGCCCGAACCCGGCAATGAAGGAGAAGCGGCTCTCGAAGATGCGGCCGAGGTACCCCGTATCGACCAGTTGTCTGGCGTACCGCAACCACGGAACCCAACGCCACGTGAAGTAGGTCATGTGCTTGACCCCGGCCCGCTCCACGGCGGACACCATCTCCTCGGCCTCGTTCGCGGTCATGGCCAGGGGTTTCTCGCAGACGACATGCAGGCCGGCCTCCGCCGCAGCGAGGCAGATGTCGTGGTGCGCATTCTCTGGCGCGGCGATCACGATGGCGTCGAGTCTTGCCTCTGCAATCATCTCTCGATGGTCGGTGAACCACGCCGCGACGCCGTGCCTGCCGGCGAACTCCCTGGTGCGCTCGGCACTCCGCCCACAGCACGCGACCAACTTCGCCTGGGGGTGACTCTCGATGGCGGGTACGTGCATCGCGTCGGCCCACCAACTGGTGCCGACGATGCCCATGCGGATCTCCCTCATGGTCGTACCTCCCTGGTTCTTGCCAAGCTGGTCCTGCCGTGATCGTTCCTCAGTCTAGTCTCAGTCTGTTTCATCGCGGCTTCGGGCTGCAGCAGCCGGGCATGCGCGGCGAAGCCCACTCTTCTTGTCTGGAGGAAGGATGTACCTGGGATCATGAAGCCTACGGGAGTTGGGACGCCGGCGACTTCATGTCCGAATTGCGGCTAGGAGGTCGCCTCGGGCGGCGGCGTCGCCGTCACGTCGGCGCGGCGGAACGTGCGTACGCCGGTGCGCGTGATGCGCATGACCGCCCGGCAATGCGGGTCTGGGCACATCACCAGGTCGTCGCTGCTCATCCAGTCGTTCGCATCGGTGACACGCTGCTTCGCCGGGAGCAGGGGCAACACGGCGGCCAGCGCGTACATGCTGAAGGTCCGGCCCGCGGGGATCGACAGGTTCTCGCCCGACACCTCGAAGAAGTCGCCGACGTGGTGGTTGCAGATCGACTCGAGGCCCGGCTCGACCGAGACGATCTCGACCCGCAGGTCGTAGAGCCGGAAGGTGCGCTCGCGGGCGCTCACGGCGCCGCCTCGTTGAGCCCGTACCGCATGACCCGTCCGTGGCGGCCGTCGCGGTCGCGCTCGAGCGCGTAGACCCCGCCGGGGACCTCCGGGAACGCCGCGCGTGCGCGCTCGAGCCGCAGGACCTCGGCGTCGTCCAGCGTCAGCACGTGGCGCAGCTCGAGGTGCCGCGCCAGGTGACGCCGCGAGCGCACGCCGACGATGCAGGCGCGCACGCCCGGCTGGCGCAGGCACCAGGCGCTCGCCACCGTGGCGACGTCGCTGCCGCGCGCGTCGGCGACCGCGCGCAGCTCGCGCAGGATCGCCTGCAGCGCATCCCAGCCGCCGAGCTCCTCGACGACGAGCAGGTACTTCACCAGCGAGCGGTTCTCGGGCGTGCCTCCGGGCGCGGACCGGCCCAGCCAGGCGTCGGAGAGCAGGCCGCCGGCGACGCTGCCGTAGGCCAACAGGTCGATGCCGTGCGCCGCGGCGAGGTCGGCGAAGGCGCCGCGGGTGCGCCGGTCGAGCAGCGAGACCTGCGCCTGCAGCGAGGCCACCGGGACGCCGTGGTCGAGGATCTCGGCGAGGCGGGTGCGATCGAAGTTGGTGAGCCCGATCTCGCGGACCTTTCCCTGCTGGCGCTGGTCGAGCAGCGCCTCGAGGGCGCCCAGGTAGCCGGGGACGGCGAGGTCCCACCAGTGGAACTGCACCAGGTCGAGCGCGGGTACGCGCAGGCGTGCCAGCGATCGGTCGACCGCGCGGGCCACGTCGTCGGCCGTCAGCGTCGGCAGCGCGGCCAGGTCCGGCACCAGCTTGGTGTGCACCCGCACCTCGTCGGCGAGGCCGTGCGCGGCGATGAAGCGGCCGAGCAGCGCCTCGACGCCGGTGTAGATGTCGGCGGCGTCGAACACGCGGAAGCCCGCGGCGGTGTAGGCGTCGAGCACCGCCATGCCGTCTTCGGCGTTCGCCCCGTGACCCTCGGCCAGCTGCCAGCAGCCGAGGATCACGCGATCGAGGTAGGGGAGGGGCATGGGCGAGGATACCGCGGGCGCCGTGCGTGTCGGCCGGCGGAGGTGGTCTTGCCCCGCGGTCGGGACGGGCGGCGCCGTGGCGCACCGCCTCCGCGGGCCTACGTCTGCGTCCGCACCCGCTTCCCGCCCTCCTTGCGCCGCGACTTGAACACCAGCCGGAACGGCACCTCGGCGAAGCCGAGGTCCTCGCGGATGCGGTTGATCAGGAACTGCTCGTAGGAGCGG
>Ga0114946_10000183_pt1 | contig 38126 bp, 39 predicted proteins | sample WalLakDeSediment_FD_88676 | JGI IMG/M metagenome (GOLD analysis project Ga0114946, IMG submission 88676) | Lake sediment microbial communities from Walker lake, Nevada to study Microbial Dark Matter (Phase II) - Walker Lake 11/02/13 Deep Sediment | ecosystem: Environmental > Aquatic >... | reverse complement strand
CGGCGGAATCGCAGCCTACAAGGCGTGTGAGGTTGTAAGTAGGCTCAGCCGTCTGGGTGCCCGCGTCTTCGTGATCATGACGCGCGCGGCGACCAAGCTGGTGGCGCCGTTGACCTTCCAGACGCTTTCGGGCAACCCGGTGCTCGTGGAGCTCCTCGAACCGCCCAAGGTTTGGAACGTTGAGCATATTGCCCTAGCGGAGAGCGCCGATCTGATGCTGGTCGTGCCGGCGACGTACAACATTGTCGGCAAGATGGCCAGCGGCATTGCCGATGACTTCTTGTCGACGGTGTTGGCTGCAGTGACCGCACCCGTCCTCCTGTGCCCGGCCATGAATCACAACATGTACGCCAACCCCATCTACCAGTCAAATGAGCTCAAGCTGCGGAGAGTCGGCTATCATGTGCTGGAGCCCGAGACCGGGCGGCTGGCGTCCGGTGCCGTCGGGCGGGGGCGCCTTCCGGATCCGGCGCGGATAGTCGACGCTGCGCTCGCGCTGCTCCAGAGGGCGACCGTTGAGGCTGCCGCGCCGGAGAGCGCGGTCGGTCTTCTGGACTATGCCGGTGTGCCCGTGCTGGTCACGGCCGGGCCGACGCGCGAGTTCTTCGACCCCGTCAGGTTCATCAGCAATCCCGCCAGCGGCCGCATGGGGTTTGCCGTGGCTGCGGCGGCGGCCAGGCGGGGAGCCCAAGTCACTTTGGTCACCGGACCGGTGGATCTGCCGAGTCCGGCCGGCGTCACGTTGCAGGCAGTGGTTTCCGCCGATGAAATGCTGGAAGTGGTCGAGCGAGAATTCAGTGGCCGGGGATTGCTCGTCGCGGCCGCTGCAGTCAGCGACTACCGGCCCCGGCAGTACCACCCCCAGAAGGTCAAGAAGGGACCGGATTCCGTGCAGGTGGAGTTGGAGCGCACTCCGGACATCCTGGCCGCGGTCTCTGCTCGTCGCGGCGATGCGGTGCTGGTCGGGTTCGCTGCCGAGACGGCCGATCTCGTCGAGCACGCCCGGGAGAAACTGGTCGCCAAGCATCTCGACCTAGTGGTGGCCAATGACATCACAGAGCCCGGCGCCGGATTCCGGACCGACACCAACCGTGCGGCTCTGGTATGGCCCGACGGCACGGTCGAAGAGCGAGATTTGGAGGCCAAGGATCAGCTGGCCGAGCACATCTTGTCGTGCGTGCTGCCGCTCGTCAAACAGCGAATGGCCGCAGCTCCCGAGGCCCCCGCTCCAGGATACTGATGTTGTCCCAGGGCCGTTTCGCATCGGTGTTGGTGGACGCTGGCGGACCGGCGGCGCGACGCCCTTTCGATTACGCTATCCCGGGAGAACTAGGTGATCATGTTCGGCCGGGGACCCTCGTTGTAGTGCCGTTCGGCTCGCGTTACCTGCGCGGCCTGGTGGTAGACCGCCATGACTGCCCGGCGGTGCAAGAGCCTCGCCCCCTACAGGGGCTCTACAGAGCCTCTGAGCACGCCGATCCCCGGGCATCCGAGCTTGCCGCGTACGTTGCCGGCCACTATGCCTGCAGCGAGATCGAAGCTTACCGGGCAGTTCTGCCGGCCGTCATCGGCGGCAGGAGTGTACGCGCCTGGGTGCTCGGCGCCCAACCCCCGCCTGAGCCGGGCAGCCTTGCCGCCGAACTCCAGGCGGTATACGGCCTCGTCCGTGAACGGCGTCGAGTGACGCTTACCAACGTTGCCTCCACGCTGGGGCTGACGCGGCGCGAGGCTGGCCATCGCCTGGGCCGGCTGGTGGCGGCCGGCCTTCTGGAGAGCGGAGCCGCGACCGAGAAGCCGGTCGCGGCGCGAGGTCGCCCGCGGTTTGTGCCTGCGGCCGGTGCCCCCGAACGCCGGGACGAACTGCGCCGAGCGCGCGCTCCGAAGCAACTGGCCGTGTTCGAGGAGTTGCTGGCCGTCGTCGGCGCCGTCGAAGCTGAGGACTTGACGGGCGATGCTGCTTCCGTGCGGCGGTCCTTGAAGGCCTTGGTGGCCAAGGGCTTGGTGGTCACGGTGAACGCGCCGGCTGCCGCAGCGGGCCCAGCTGAGCTCGAGAGCCTTGGGGGCTCAGCGACCCCACTTACACCAAGCCCGGCCCAGCAGGCGGCGATTGAAGCGATCGAACAACGCCTGTCCTCTGGGACCTATGGCGAGTTTCTGCTACATGGTGTGACGGGGTCCGGCAAAACAGAGGTCTATCTGCAGGTGATCGCCACCGCCCTAGCGCTGGGGCGTCAGGCGCTGGTCCTGGTGCCGGAGATTTCCCTGACCCCGCAGGCCGCGGCGCGCTTTGAGCGCCGCTTTGCGGGGCAGGTGGCCTTGTTGCACAGCGGCCTGCCGGCTGGCGAACGAACCGCTGCCTGGCGCCGGCTGCGATCCGGCTCAGCGCGCATTGCGGTGGGGCCCCGGTCAGCCGTGTTCGCGCCCCTGCCGCAGTTGGGACTGGTTGTCGTTGACGAGGAGCACGAGTCCTCCTACAAGCAAGAGGATATTCCGCGCTATGACGCGCGGGCGGTCGCCAGGTACCGGGCGGTCTTGGCGGGAGCGCCAGTGGTGTACGGCAGCGCCACGCCATCTCTTGAGCTTTACGCCCGGGCTCATGGTCTGGTACAAGCCGCCTCTGATGCCTCCGCGCTGCCAGCGGAGCTGCTGAGCATCCCGGGCAGGTTGGACGAACGGCGCCTGCCGCGCTGTGAGCTGGTGGATATGCGCGACGAGCTCAAGTCGGGCAACCGGAGCGTCATATCCCACCGGCTAGCCGAAGAGCTGGCCCTGCGTCTTGAAAGAGGGCAGCAGTCGATTCTCTTCCTCAACCGGCGGGGCCTCTCCACGTTCGTGCTGTGCCGGGAATGCGGTCGCGTTGAGCGCTGCCCCTCCTGCGATGTTTCGCTGGTCTTTCATGGTCAGGAGAATGCCCTGCGCTGTCACTATTGCGGCTACTCAATGCTCCCACCGACCACCTGCGCCGGCTGTGGTGGCACCAGGATCCGCTACTTCGGCGCCGGTACGCAGCGAGTCGAGCAGCAGGTCAGCGAGCTCTTTCCGGATGCCACCGTGGCTAGGCTCGACTCGGATGTTGCGGAGCGCCGGGGACGCGTGGAGGCCACGTTCGACGCCTTTGCCCGTGGACGAATCGACGTTCTGGTGGGTACGCAGATGATTGGCAAGGGCCTTGACGTTCCTGCCGTCACCTTAGTCGGGGTCGTTGCGGCCGACATCTCCCTCGGATTCCCCGACTTCCGTGCCGCGGAGCGGACTTTTGGTCTTGTGACCCAGGTTGCCGGTCGCGCGGGTCGTGGGGATGACGAAGGACTGGTGATTGTCCAAACCTACAATCCAGACCACTACAGCCTAGCGCACGCTATGAGCCACGACTATGCGGGCTTTGCGGCCGAGGAGCTCGAGTTTCGCAGGCAGCTCGACTACCCCCCGTTCGCTCATCTGGCGATCGTCAGATTGAGCGGCGAGTCCGAGGGGCTGGTGCACGAGGGCGCGATCCGGGCCGGAGAGATGACCCGAGATTTGCTGGCCGGCGCGGGTGGCCAGGCTGCGGTCTTAGGTCCCGCGCCCTCGCCTCTGTACCGGTTGCAGGGCCGATATCGCTGGAATATAGTCATAAAGGGCAAGAACCGGACGCTGCTGGCGGCCTCCGTCCGTGAACTGCTTGACCAGCTCCAGGCCGAGTTGGGGGCAGGGGTGCGGGTTGGCGTCGATCTCGACCCGCAGTCGGTTCTGTGACCCTGGCCGGCGCCGGTGCCGGGTGGACGACCCGCTCGCTTCTGGCACCGGCAACAGCAAGCGATACGTGACTAGGAGGCGTCTGATGCCCCTCATGCCCCCCGAGGACCTTGAAGAGCAGTTAGCCGCAACGGCGGCGAGCTCGGAAAGTGCGGCGGATGAGCCGATTTGCCAATACGGCGAACTAGTGCTCCGCCAGAAGGCCAAGCGAATCACGCGGATCAACGCTGCGGTTCGCGCTCTTGCCGAGCGCATGGCCGAGGCCATGTATGAAGCCAACGGCGTTGGCCTGGCAGCTCCTCAGATAGGTGAGGCGCGGCGCATGGTGGTTGTCGATATCGGGGACGGGCTGATGACCCTGATCAACCCGCGCATCATCCACGCCGAGGGCAGCGAAATCGGGGATGAAGCCTGCCTGAGTGTCCGAGGTCTCGGTGGTGAGGTCGAGCGCCACAGCCGTGTTCTGGTGCGGTACAAGGACCTTGACGGCAGGGAGCAGACTATCGAGGCCGAGGGGCTTTTGGCTCGGGTCTTGCAGCATGAACTTGATCATCTCGACGGTGTGCTGTTCATCGACCGGGCCAAATCGGTCGAGAGGATAGACGCGCGCGAGCCGGACGCTAGCTTGAGCGTGGTGTTCGTAGGTACGCCCGACTTTGCGGTACCCAGTCTTCGAGCAGTTGCTCAGTCACACCACCAGATCAAACTGGTGGTGACCTGTCCGCCGCGCCGCGCCGGCCGGGGCATGAAGACGGCGCCCACAGCCGTGATGAGCGCGGCCCAGGAGCTGGAAGTGCCGGTGGCGGCGGTAGAGCCGAGTGATGCCAGCGGTTTGGCTGGCCTGCTGGCCGGGGTGCAGCATGACGTGCTGCTGGTGGTGGCCTGGGGCGGCATGATCCCGGATGAGGCGCTCGCCCAACCTAAGTTGGTGGCCCTTAATGTGCATCCGTCCCTGCTGCCCAGATGGCGCGGTGCGGCGCCGATTGAACGTGCGATCATGGCAGGCGATGACGTGACAGGTGTGACCATCCAGTACATGGCGGCAGAGATGGATGCTGGGGACATCCTGCTGCAGGCGGAGCTGCCTCTACCCAGAGAGGCCACCAAGGGTGAGATGGTCGAGATACTTGCTGAGGTGGGTGGCGAGTTGGCGGTCATGGCGTTGGCTACCGTGGCCGCGGGCCAAGCGCCGCGGGTGGCGCAGGACCGGACCGGCATCACCTGGGCGCCGAAACTCACGGCCGACGATGAACGTATATCCTGGCAGGCCTCGGCGCGCGAGGTAGTGGATCGGGTGCGGGCACTCTCGCCTGTGCCTGGGGCCTACTTCTGTTTCCAGGGTCAGCGGGTGAAGGTGCTGCGCGCCTGGGAGGGTGAGCGCCCAGCGGCGGATATGTCCGGTGGCCATGATCCGGTCGCTGATCCGGCACCGGGCACCATTCTCGACTGCGGCCAGACCTCATTCTTAGTTGCCGCGGGTCAGGGTGGCGCGGTCTGGCTTGAGCGGGTCAAGGCGGCAGGCTCGCGCGAAACCACCGGCGCGGCCTTCTTGGCCGGTCGCCGGCTGGCGCGCGGCAGCGTGCTTGACCAAGAAGGAGGAGCCTGATGTTCTTTTGGTACGATACGAGCTTCCTATTGCTAATCCCGGCAATGCTTCTGGCAGTCTACGCGCAGAACAAGGTGGCCTCAACCTATAGCCGCTATGCGCAACGGGAGACGGCGGCCGGTATTCCCGGGAGCCGCGTTGCCAGGGAATTGCTGGATAACTCGGGTCTTAGCCATGTGGGAGTGGAGATGACCGAGGGACGGCTCACCGATCACTACGACCCGAAAAAGAAAGTGGTCCGGCTGTCACGCGACAACTACACCAGGGCTTCTGTGGCTGCGGTATCGATAGCGGCGCACGAGGTTGGTCACGCTGCGCAGCACGCCGGCGCCTATGCTCCGTTGGCCTTGCGCAACGGTCTCGTTCCTGTAGTGAACCTCACAAGCACCTTGGCCTGGCCGCTGTTCTTCATCGGCCTGATCCTTTACAGCCCGATGCTTGTTGACCTTGGTATCTGGATGTTCGTCGGTGCCGTAGCGTTTCAGGTCATCACCCTGCCGGTGGAGTTCAACGCCTCCAGCCGAGCCGTCGCCCTTCTCGAGCAAGGTGGCTACCTCCAGCCACCAGAAATCGGAGCCGCCCGGCAGATGCTCGGGGCCGCCGCTCTAACTTACGTGGCAGCCATGGCGGTGGCAGTCAGCCACCTGCTGCGCATGCTTGTCCTCCGCGGCAGGCGACGCTGACTTGGTGGTCTACGAAGTCGCCACTCTGGGCTTGGTCCTGATGGTCGCCGGCTTCTTGCTCATGACGAGGATCAACGTGCTCCGAGCTTGCGCGCTGCCGACCCTGCCCTGGCAAGTCTACCGCCTGGCGGTCGATCGTCCACTCCGGCAGAACCACGCTTTAGAGCACGCCACCCTCAACGTGCTGGCCCAGAGATACGGGCCGCTGGAGTTGCGCGGCAATGCGGTGAGCGCCGGCTTCTTGCTGCGCGGCTGGATCGACCCGGAGCAAATCGCCAAGGCAGCCTATGAGGGGCTGGCGCGCCTCCAGTCGGGAGAGCGAGAGCTTGCGTATCACCCGTCGTGCGGTACCAGCATCGGCTCCGCGGAGCTTCTGGTCTGGCTGGCCCTGGGGCTGGCTGTGGTTTCTATGGGTAGATGGACCATTCCCGGCCTGCTCTTTCTGTTGGGTCTGACCTGGCTGGCCGGTCCGCTGTTGGGCCGGTTGGTGCAGACCAGGATGACCGTCAGTGCTGAAGTTGACGACCTCGTCATTGCTGGAATCACCGCCAAACGTCTTCCCGCAAGTCGCCGGGCTTCGCCCCCTCGGGATAGTGCCTTCTGGGGCGAAGCATTGGTGATCACCGGGCGTCGCGGGCTGCTGGAACCGGCAGCGAAGCGTCGCGCGCCCGAGGGCAGCCGGTGAGCGGGGAGGGGCTGCCGGCGCGCAAGGCGGCTCTGCACACCATCTACCGCGTCAACCAGCAGGGCGCGTGGTCGAACATCCTGATTGAGGGCGAACTAGGCCGCACGCGCCTGCAGGGCCCCGACCGTGGCTTCTTTGTCCGGCTGGTCAGAGGCGTGCTGGAAAGACAGGGTGCCCTCGACTGGGCCTTGGGGCTTTACCTTCACCGTTCTTTGTCCGGGCTTGAGCCCTGGCCGCGGGAGTTGCTGCGTCTGGGCGCATATCAGCTCCTGTTCACCGATGTGCCGGAGTTTGCCGCCGTCGACACCACCGTCGCCCTAGCCAAGGACCTTGTGGGCAGGCCAGTGTCAGGCTTGGTCAATGCGGTGCTGCGGCGCCTGGCCAGGGAGCGCGCCCAGTTACCTTGGCCGGACAGCAGGGTTGACCCTCTGGGACACCTTTCGATCAGAGAGAGCCACCCGCGCTGGTTGGTCGAGCGTTGGGTGCAGCGATTCGGGGTCGAGGATTCGGTGGCTCTTTGCGCCGCCAACAACACCCCGCCCGTGCTGACTGTGCGCACAAACTTGTTGCGTACCTCGCGTCGGACCTTGGCGGCGACCCTTGCCGAGGCGGGTTATGTGGTCCGGGAGAGTGGGCTGACGCCAGAGGCGCTCTATCTGCAGGGTGAAGGTGACCTGCGCACCCTGCCAGCCTATCGGGAGGGTCTGTTCATGGTGCAGGATGAGGCGTCGATGCTTGCCGCTCGGGCGCTCAACCCGCTGCCGGGCGAGAGGATTATCGACGCCTGTGCCGCGCCCGGGGGCAAGACGACCCATTTGGCCGCTCTGGCCGGCGACCAGGCTCAGATCCTGGCCATCGACATCAACCAGACCAAGCTCTCGCAGGTCAAGGCCCGGGCAGCCCGGCTGGGACTCGAGTCGATCAGCACCATGCATGGCGATGCGCGCCGCCTCGGAGAGATAGCTGCTGCCAGCTTTGACGCAGCTATGCTTGATGCCCCCTGTTCCGGGCTAGGGGTGATAAGGCGTCGACCGGAGCTGCGCTGGCGCCGGCAGGAGGGCGACCTGGAGCACCTCCAGGGCAAACAGCTCGAGTTGCTCGCCGGCGTAGCCACCGCGGTAAGGCCGGGCGGCCGAGTGGCTTACGCGGTTTGCAGTTTTGAGCCGGAGGAAACCGAAGATGTACTGCTGGGCTTCTTGAGCTCTCGGGCCGGCCGTGGCTGGCGGATGCACGGTGAGCCGCAGGTCCTGCTGCCGCATCGCGACGGCACGGACGGCTTCTTCTTCGCCGTCATGCGGCGCAAGCAGGTCTAGCAAAGAGGGAATGGGTGGCCGGAGGCGAAAGAGCGTAGCGTTCAAAACGGTTACTATGCTGCGGCGAGGGAGTGGCGAGACTAGTTGAGGCTGGAGTTGGCCGGCAAAACCCACCGGGGCCGGGTGAGGCCCACGAACGAGGATGCCTTCTATGCCGCGCTAGCTGGCGACGACGATGCCGCGTGCCTTTGTGTGGTGGCCGACGGTATGGGAGGGTCCAACGCCGGCGAGGTAGCCAGCGACATGGCTGTGGCCATCATCGCGGAGCAGGCGGAGGCCTGGCTTGCTGGCAAGGGCTCTTGCCTGCGGCACCGCGGGGGGGGTGAGGCGTCCGAGGCGCTGGCGCAGGCGGTATTGGCGGCCAACGAGTGCGTCTATCAGGCGGGTCGTGAAGACCCAAGCAAGACGGGCATGGGAACAACGGTTACGGCGGCGCTCATTGCCGACAGTGTGATGAGCCTTGTGCACGTTGGCGACAGCCGGGCTCTGCTGATTCGTGCGGGCGCCGCAAGACAGCTGACCTCCGACCACTCTCTGGTCGCCGAGTTGATGCGCAACGGCGCGCTGACTGAGCATGAGGCCGCATCTCATCCCCAACGCAACATCCTGACCCGGGCCTTGGGCACTGATAGCCGGCTGGCCCTGGACATCCACGAGCAAACCCTGGCGGTTGGCGATGTTGTGCTGCTCTGCAGTGACGGCGTCACTCGCCATATCTCGGATGAGGACTTCGTACGGTTGGCAGGCCAGGGCGTTACGCCCGACGAGATTGCCTCCCAGCTGATTGCCTATGCGCTTGAGCAGGGCGGTCTGGATAACCTGACTTGTGTCGTCGTATCCTGCTTGGGGGGAGCGGCTAGCCGTGATCGGTAGGCTTCTGGGCGGTAGATACCGTGTACTGGAGATGGCCGGCACCGGAGGCATGGCTGTGGTGTACCGAGCCCAAGATGAGCTATTGGGCCGCGACGTCGCTGTCAAGGTGTTGCGTGAGCAGTATGCTTCGGACGAGGTCTTCCTCAGCAGCTTCCAGCGCGAGGCCCGGGCGGCGGCGGCGCTGTCGCATCCGAACATCGTCAACGTCTATGATGTGGGCATTGACGACGGTACACACTACATCGTGATGGAGCTCGTCGAGGGCGCCACCCTGAAGGAAGTCGTCACCTCGCAGGGCAGGCTGACCCCACGGTCCGCTCTCGGAATCGCCCGCCAGATTGCGACCGCTCTGGCCGAGGCGCACAACCGTAAGATCATCCACCGGGACATCAAGCCGCAGAACATCCTGATCACCCGGGACGGGTTGGTCAAGGTGGCCGATTTCGGCATCGCTAGGGCGCAGTCAGTTGCCCAAGGTACGATCTCCAACTCGGACTCGGTCGTCGGTTCGGTGCACTACATATCGCCTGAGCAGGCCAAAGGGCATGATGCCGACGCTCGCTCCGACCTGTACGCCTTGGGGGTCGTGCTTTACGAGATGCTGACCGGTCAGGTTCCGTTCGCGGGTTCAAGCCCGGTAAGCGTGGCCCTTAAGCATCTAGAAGATGCGCCCAAGCCACCCTCGGTGCTGGCCGATGTGCCCAAGCCGGTGGAGGCCGTGGTGCTCAAGGCCTTGGCCAAAGAGCCCCTGGACCGGTTCGCTGACGGTAAGGCAATGGTCAAGGCTATCGGCGAGGCCGAGCGGGGTCTGCCCGCCGAACCAGATGTCGACGAACAAGACACCCTGGCGAACCTCTCCACGAGGGTGGTGCCCTCCGTTGGTGGGCCGCTCCGTGCGGCCAGCCAGAGGCGGCGCCTGATCAAACTGGCGATCATCGCCAGCTTGGCCGGCGCGCTCGTGTTGGGCGGGGTTCTCATCTTTAACAGCATTGTGGCCTGGCTCAATCCACCTGAGGTCCGCGTGCCGGAGGTCGTGGGCCTAAGCCGGCTGGCCGGCATTCAGATGCTGCGGCAGGCTGGGTTGCGAGTTGTCGAGCAACCACCGCAATACCACGGAGAGCCGTCTGACACGATCATCATGATCGATCCCGTGGCCGATACTCTGGTCAAGCAGGGCAGGGAGATCATGGTCTGGGTCAGCCTGGGGCCGCGGATCGGGTACGTTCCCGACGTGGTGTCGGCGACCGAGCGCGAGGCCTCCGTCACCATTGAGAACTACGGCCTGGTCGTCGGCGATGTCACGCGTCAACACGATCGGACGATTCCCGAGGGCTTCGTCATCGACCAAAACCCAAAGGCGGACATCCAGGTGCCAGCGGGAACGCCAGTTGACCTGGTGATCAGCTTGGGACCCGAGCCGGTCAGCATCAGCATGCCGCCTATGCGAGGCGAGCACATCACCGACGCCCTCAACACCATCAGGGCGCTCAAGCTCACTGAGGGCGTCGTCGTCGAGCGGGAGAGCACCACCTACCCTGTGGGCTCGGTCATGGAGCAGACACCGCCAGCCGGCCGCACCATCAACGAGGGCCAGCGCGTGGACCTTGTGATCAGCCGCGGCACGCTGCCGGCCAGAGTATACAACGACCGCTTCGAGATGCCTGTCACCCTGCAAGGGGTGCAGGAGGTCAAAATCCGCCTCCTGGTCGACTCCAAAGCCGCGCGCTGGGTGTACTGGCGCAACCACTCGCCGGGCGAAACCGTCAGCTACACTGTGGAGTGGACGGGAGCCGCTGCCAGGCTGGAGATATATATCATCGGGCCAGCCGGAACTCAGAAGCATGACAGATTCCTCCCGAACTAGCCATTCGTGTCAGCCCGTCGGGCTGGTCACGAAAGCCATGAGCAACTTCTGCGAGGTGCGGTTGCACGGGGAGCAGGTTCGCTGCCAGTTTCGAGGTCGGCTCCGGTCATCGGCCAGCCGAATCCTGACGGGTGATCGGGTCCTCGTTGAGCGCCTGCCGGATGGTCACGGACTGATCACCGAACTATTGCCTCGCCGGACGAAGCTGACTCGACCGCCTGTCGCCAATGTTGACTGCTGCATCGCGGTGCTGACCACCAAGGCGCCGCCGCTCAATCTCGATCTGGTCGATCGCATCCTCATTCTTGCTCAGGACGCCGATCTCGACATTGTCATGTGTCTCAATAAGCTGGATCTCGCCACGCAGGAGGAGACTCAACTGGTAACTGCGTCCTACCGCGCCTCCGGATGGCCTCTGATCATGACCAGCGCCATCGACGGGACCAACCTCGAGCTCCTTGCCGCTCAGCTTGAGGGCCGGGTGGCTGTGTTGTCAGGACAGAGCGGCGTCGGCAAATCAACCCTGCTGAACGCAATTTCGCCGGGTCTGGATCTGGAGATGGGCGAGGTCTCCGCCAAGGGGCAACGGGGACGCCACACAACGCGGGCGGTCGAATTGCTGCGGATTGCCGGCGGCTGGGTGGCCGACTCGCCGGGCTTCGTGCGGCTCGATCTCCCGGCCATGGAGCCGGCGAAGCTGGCTGGATACTATCCAGAGACGGATCCGTACTCCGGTCAATGTCGCTTTGCCGATTGCGTCCATGACGCCGAGCCCGGCTGCGCGGTGAAGGAGGCTGTGGCAGCCGGCGAGATCAACGAGGGGAGGTATCAACGATACGTTGGCTTCCTACACGAGTTGCAGGCCAGGCGGCGTTACTGAACCGCTGATCGCCGCCTCATTGCTGGGAGCGGACCACACTCGGCTGCACGAGGCTGCTGCGGCCGTGGCGACCGCAGGTGTTGACTACCTGCATGTGGATGTTATGGACGGGGTCTTCGTACCTAACTTGGCATTTGGTCCCGGCGTGGTAGCCGGACTGCGTAACATCGGGGTGCCGATCATCGCCCATCTCATGGTGGACTGCCCCGAGAACCACGTCGCCAGCTTCGTCGACGCTGGAGCGCACTGCGTCACATTCCACCTTGAAACCACCGCTCACCCCCACCGCCTATTGGCCGAGATACGGCGCCTTGGAGCCCAGGCTGGCCTAGCGCTCAATCCTGGCACGCCCCTTGCCTTGGCCACCGAGCTGCTCTCAGAGCTGGATTTGCTGTTGATTATGACGGTCAATCCGGGCTTTGGTGGTCAGAGCTTCATCCGCTCCGCGCTGCCCAAAATCAAGGCTGCTGCAGAGCAGCTAGCGGCCGTCAACGACGCGGCGCTCCTAGAGGTCGATGGCGGCATATCGCCGGCAACTGCCGGAAGCGTGTGGCAAGCCGGCGCATCCGTTCTGGCCGCCGGTTCCAGCATCTTTGCGGAGGCCGATCCGGCAGCGGCCCTTGCCTCATTGCGAACCGCGGCCACAGCGGATACAATGTTATCTGGGTAAATTCAAAACAATCGAAGTTCCGCGCAGCTACATCCTTCAGGACACGGTGAGAGTACCCGTGCGGGGTGCTCGATTCCGGACCGGCGGTGTGATCGTCTGACGATCGAGCCCGCGAGCCGTGAGGCTGATTTGGTGTGAAGCCAAAGCCGACAGTAAAGTCTGGATGGGAGAAGGGCGTGTTTCGCGGGGGCACCCTGGCAATGTCAGGATCCCCGGAGCGCTCGCCCGGGGATGTCTTATTTCCCGGCGGTTCTTCGAGCTCGGGAGGTCAGACGAGATGAACCGAACGAACCACATTGCCAAGCCGATGGGTAAGACTCGCCTATGGACTCGCATCGGTGTACTCACGGCCATCGCCTTCGTGCTGATGTACCTGGAGGTGCACATCCCGCCGTTTCCGCCATATCTGCAGTACAACACCGGCGATGTGCCCGCGCTGCTGGGCGGCTTCGCCATGGGGCCGGCAGCCGGTTTTGCCATCGTGACCGGACGCAACATCCTGTTCCTGCTATCCGGCAAAGACGAGGCAGGCATCATCGGCACCGCCGCCAGTTATGTGGCCAGTTTTCCGCTAGTGGTGGTGGCGGCCTGGGTTTACAGCAAGATGCACTCGCTGCGCGGTGCGGTCATCGGCATGGCTGCGGGCCTTGTCGCCACGGTGGTGGCCGCGTCGCTTGGCAACTACTTTGTGTTCTTTCCCGCCTACGGCATACGTGATCCTGCGGTACGGCAAAGCTTGATCTGGAGCGTCGTGGTGCCCTTCAACACCGTCAAGGTCCTGTTGAGCGGCACGATCACGTTCCTGCTGTACAAGCGGGCTCGAGCTTGGCTTCACTGACGGGCGTTGTCGGCGGAGGAGCGTTGTCGGACCTGCTTGTTGAGCAGATGATGCGATCAAGTCGGCTGGGTTCTCTCAGCCGGGGACCAGCGTGAAGAACCGCCGGGGTTGCAAGACCCCGGCGGTTTGGTTGTTGCGTAGGCCAATGCTGCGTCCGTAGACGCGGGCAGTGCTAGATCGCGCGCGTTACCTTGCCTGAGCGCAGGCAACGGGTGCAAACGCTAACCCGCTTGGGCACCCCGTTGACCAGGGCCCGCACGCGCTGCACGTTGGGTGAGAACTTCCTCTTGGTCCGGATGTGCGAATGGCTGATCATATGTCCACTACGCGGCGACTTGCCGCACACATCGCATTTCAAAGCCATCGTCTACTCTACCTCCGTCACGCGTCAGGCTGCTGCATTGGGCCTTCGCGCTGGTTGCTCCTGCGTTTGCGTCTGCCCACGAAAGTGGCGCGCACAACGCATAGATTGTATCATCGGCCTGGCGGGACGGCAACTACCCCAGGTGAATGGCCGGCGCGAGGCGGCCGCAAAGAGGATTAGCTGCCAGGACACCGAAGCCTTTCCGACGTTATAGGACGGCGGCACCCTGATTGGTGCGCGAGCCGGAGTGCGGGAGGACGGCAATGCCCAAGGAGTACGTAACTGACAGCGGCAAGATCACGATATCGGAAGAGGTTGTGGCAACCGTTGCCGGTGTCGCAGCGACGGAATGCTACGGAATCGTGGGCATGGCTTCCCGCAAGATTAAGGACGGCATAGCCGAGCTGCTCGGCCGAGAAAGCTTGAGCAAAGGCGTGGAGGTCGAGCTTGACGGTAACAAGGTCAAAGTCCGTCTGTACATAGTGGTTGGCTACGGGACTCGGATCTCCGAGGTGGCCAAGAATGTGGTTGAGCAGGTTAAATACAAGATCGAGAGCAGCACTGGCCTTGAAGTGCAGCATGTGGACATCCGGGTGCAGGGCGTCAAGGTTGGTAGCCTCAAGTAGGAGTATGGATCAGTGACAACAGATCGACTCAGCGGTGAGCTTCTGCGCAGGCTGTTGATCAGCGCCTCGGTTGAGCTTGAGGCGCATAGGGCCGAGGTCGATGCGCTCAACGTGTTCCCAGTGCCAGATGGGGACACGGGAACCAACATGAACCTCACCGTCCAGGCGGCGATACGCGAGCTGCAAAAGTGCAACAGCGATACCGTATCCGAGGTTGGCAAGGCAGTATCGCTGGGCTCATTGATGGGCGCCCGCGGCAACTCGGGTGTGATTCTGTCGCAGCTGTTTCGGGGCATGGGCCGCCGTATGGAGGGACATGACTCACTGTCTCCCGCAGAGCTGGCGGCGGCATTTCAGTCTGGAGTGGACACGGCGTACAAAGCGGTGATGCGGCCGGTGGAGGGCACCATCCTGACCGTTGCCAAGGAGATGGCCCGGAGCGCAACCAGGGCTGCCCGGGACGGGGGGGATGTGGCTCAGGTGATGCAGGCGGCCCAGGTCGGCGCGGAGGAGTCTCTGGCGCAGACGCCGGACCTCTTGCCCGTCCTCAAGCAAGCCGGCGTGGTTGACGCAGGCGGTAAGGGCTTGCTGATCATCATTGCGGCCATGACGCGGGCCCTGCTTCTGGGCGAGGAGCTGGAGGCGCCCGTTCTCGCCACCGCGGAAGCCACAGCGGTCGACCCGCATGAAACCCTCGAGACGGGGACAGAGTTCCGGATTGACGCGGATTTGGACGACATCGAGTTCACGTACGATACTCAGCTGTTGATACGCGGCCACGACATCGAGCTGGAGACCATCCGCTCGCAGCTGACGGAACTGGGTGACTCCATGCTGGTTGTTGGCACAGCAGAACTCGCCAAAGTCCACATCCACACGAACCACCCCGGTCAGGTGCTGGAGATCTGCCTCGGTCATGGCGATCTGTCCGACATCACGATCGACAACATGCGAGAGCAGTACGAAGCGATCAAAGAGCGCCGGGCGGCTGGCAACGGGGAAGCCGAGCCAGCCGAGCCAGCTGAGCAAGCTTCGCCGCCGTTTCTGATCAGCAACGTAACCGAGGCGCCCAAGCAAGTTTCGGTGGTCACCGTAGCCGTGGGTGAGGGGCTGGAGGAGATTCTGCGAAGCTTGGGAGCGGAGATTGTGGTCAGCGGCGGGCAAACTATGAACCCGAGCACCGAAGAGCTGGTAAGAGGGATATCTGCAGCCAGGGCTCCGGAGGTCCTCCTAGTGCCCAACAATACTAACATCCTGATGGCCGCAGAGCAGGCCCTTCAGCTGGTGGACAAGAAGGCGCTGGTTGTCCCCACCCGCAACATACCCCAGGGTATCGCGGCCATGCTGGCCTATAATCCGCAGGCCACCCTGGACATCAACCGGCAGCGCATGGTTTCGGCCATGGGGGCTGTGCGGACAGGTGAGATCACCTACGCCGTTAGGAGCACATCCTACAATGAATTCCAGATCGACCAAGGCGATGTGTTGGCCATCGTTGACGACGAGATTATTGCGACCGGATCCGACCCGCAGGCGGTCTTGACCCAACTGCTGGAGCGCCTGGTAGACTCGGACATCGAGTTCGTGACCATTCTCTATGGAGCCGACATCACCGAGGAGCAGGCGAGGGCGGCGGCTGAGGCGGCCGCGGAGCGCTATCCGGGCGTCGAGCTTGAAGTGCACCGGGGTGGACAACCGCTTTTCTACTACCTCGTGTCGGTGGAGTAGAGAACCCTCAAAGTTTGCCCTTGCCGGTTTCGGCCCTTTACAGAGGGCTGACCCCACCGTTGCCTCCGTAGCCCGCAGGCTTTTGGGACCATGCGCGCGGTGGAGATGGTATAATCGATGACGGCGGGCGAGCGCCGGGGGGTTGCCGAATTGCGCGTTGTGGCAGGTCAAGCCAAGGGCAGGCGTCTGCGAGCGCCGCGGGGCGCCGAGGCTCGCTACACTTCGGATTTTGTCCGCGGCGCTCTCTTCAATATCCTCGCCCCGATGGTCGACGGGGCCAGCTTCCTTGACCTCTTTGCGGGTGTTGGCTCAGTTGGCCTCGAGGCCGCAAGTCGCGGTGCCGGCGAGGTGGTGATGGTCGAGCGGGACGCCAAAAGGGTCGCCTACATGGCCAGGAACACCCGCGAAACAGGCCTCAGTGATGCGTGCCGCATCTACCGCCAGGATGTCTTCACCGCAGTCGATATGTTGCGCCGACGCGGCGCGCACTTTGACGTCATCTTTATGGATCCCCCCTATAATCAGACCATGGCCCGTGCAGCCTTGGGGAGGGTTGCTGGGGCCGGACTGCTCAATTCAGCAGGCGTGTTGGTCGTCGAGCACAGCCGGCGTGAGGACATGCCCGCTCAAGCGGGCAGGCTGGAGCTGTTCCGGCGCGAAGACTACGGCGACACGGCCCTGTCGTTCTACAGGTGGGCACAGCGAGGAGGCGAATAACATGCCCAAAGCTATTTGTCCAGGCACCTTCGACCCGGTTACCAACGGACACCTGGACATCATCCGGCGTGCGGCTCGGACCTTCACGCATGTTTACGTGGTGGTGTTCCGGAATCCGGCCAAGGCGCCCATGTTCGAGGTGGAAGAAAGGGTGGCCATGCTGAATGAAGCCACTTCCGAACTGGGCAATGTGTCGGTGGATAGTTCCGATGGCTTGCTGGTTGAGTATGCGCGCAGCGTAAAGGCCCAGGTCATCGTGAAGGGCCTCCGTGCCGTGTCGGACTTTGAGTACGAGTTCCAGATGGCTCTGGCTAACAAGAAGCTTGATCCCGGAATTGAGACGCTGTTCATGGCCACGGCAGCCGAGCACGCCTACCTGAGCTCCAACCTAGTCAAGATGTTGGCCGGCTTCGGGGCCTGCATCGACAGCCTGGTCCCGCCAGGGGTGGAGCGGCGGCTGAGATCGGCCGCTGCGCGACAAGGCGGGCTGCAGGCGCAGTTAGGGGGATAATAGTGGACGAACGCCGGACGGACAACGTGATGTCGATTCTTGAGGAACTAATGGCCAGCATTGAGGCTGCCAAGAAAGTGCCTTTGACCAACCGGGTTATGCTGGACCAAGACGAGGTGTTGGATCTGCTGGAAAGGCTCCGCGATGAGATGCCTGATCAGCTTGCGCAGGCTCGCTGGTTACTGCGCGACCGCGACAAGGTCGTCCTGCAAGCGCGGACTGAGGCGGAGAAGATAGTACGCGATGCGACGGCGCGGGCCGAGGAGTTGTCAAGGGATAACGCGATTACCGAGGCTGCGCGCAAGCACGCCGACGGTATTGTGGAGCAGGCGCGGCAGGTTTCTAGAGAAATCCGGCTGTCGGCCAACGAGTATACCGACGGCCTGCTGATTAAGGCCCACGAGTCGCTCACCGGCGCCGTGCGGGCGATCGAAACCGCTCGCACCGAGCTTCGCAGCCAGGCGGCGGCGAGTCGCGCTAGCGACCGGGGCGCCGCCAAGGCTGGAGCCGGTGCGCGGGGCGGCGATTCGGGGGGCACCAAAGCAAGCGGATCCGCAGAGCAAGGCATCTGACGCTGAGCCTGCCGGGTATTGGCGCACCACGCAGTTCAGCCTGGCGTGAACGACGACCGGAGCAGAGGACGGCGCAAGCTCTTTGCTCTGGGCTTCTTGGTTGTGTTCCTGGTGAGCGCCAGGCACATACCGACCGGCTGCTTGGTCATCAGCCCGGGCGCCGTCCTGCCGCTTGCCGCACAAGTGACAGTGCGACCGCTCGGCAGCCTGCCGTCTGACGCCGGTCCATCTGACGCCGGCGATGTGCTGCTGTTGACCGTGGTCGCCCAACGAGCGAACCTGTACCAGTTGGCCCTGGCGGCGAGTGGCTTGAGCGGACCGGCCACGATCATGCTTGAGTCGCAGATGACCCCGCCTGGCATGAATCCTTCTGAGCACATTGGTGCCGGCCAGGCACAGATGAACGAAAGCAAGGGTTTGGGGGCCTACCTTGCGCTGCGCGAGGCGGGTGAGTCCGCTGACTGCGACGGCCGCGGCGCCCGCGTGCTGGCCGTGTATCAAGGTGGTAGTGCAGCCGATGGTCAAAGCCTCCAGGTCGGTGATCTTATCATTGCCGTGAATGGTTCCAGCGTCGAGCTTAGCGGCGATGTGGCCGCCATCCTCCGGCGACGCTCACCCGATGATGTCGTAACCTTGACGGTCGTGCGCCAAGTTCGGGAGCAGGCTATTGGTGTGCGCCTGGGCAACGCGGTGTCGGGAGCCCAGGAGGCGATGCTTGGCGTTATGTTGCTCTCGGAGGAGCCGCGTTTCCGGCTGTCACGCCAGGTAGTCGTGGACACGGCCGGCATCAGGGGGCCGTCCGGCGGGCTGGCCATTGCCCTAGCGGTGTATCAGGCCTTGGGGGTGGAGGACATCCTCAGAGGCCGGATTGTGGCCGCGTCGGGATATGTCCGCCGCGATGGAACCGTCGGCCCGGTCGGTGGTAGTGAGCTTAAGGCAGTCGCGGCAAGCCGGGCTGGCGCAGACATCCTATTGGTCGCCCGGGGCAATGTGGAGCAGGCCGCCGCCGCCGCGCCGGGCCTCATGATCGTGGGGGTCGACAGCTTTCAGCAGGCACTTGAGATTCTGCGCCGTGGTGTGAACCGCAACTGAGTTGACGTCCCGCCAACGTGTGCCGCGCGAGTGAACCAGCCAGCTTGACCGGGTCAGGCCCAACCGTCATAATGAAACCTGGTCTGGGGAGGGTCGGCCTGGTGAAGATTGATGTCCGTGGGTTGCTGGGTTCGCCCGGTGAGCAGCGCGCGCATCGGGCTAGCGTTGCTGTACGGATCTTGCGACCAGCTAGCAGCGAGCTTGCGGTGGACCCCGCTGAGGTTGATCTGACCCTTACGGCTACGCCGCAGGGTGTGCTGGTCCAAGGTACCATCAACGCCGTCGCCCACCTAACCTGCGGGCGTTGCTTGATCGCGTATACGGAGAGTGTCGAGGCCGAGTTCGCCCACTTGTACGTGATCAGGTCGGGCCCGGACCCGGCGGGGCAGCAAGTGCGCGAGTTCGGAGCCGGCGTCCTTGACGCCGAGTCGGGCGAGGAAGTGCACCTGCCGCTCTCCTCGGATGAGGACTTGGACACTTCGCCCTTGGTTGACGGTTGTGTTGACCTAGGCCCCGTACTTGCCGAGGTGCTGGACCTGGCTTTGCCGATGAAACCGCTGTGTCGCGAAGACTGCCCGGGCCTATGCCCGACCTGCGGCCGATCGCTTGACAGCGGTGGTTGTGACTGCAAGACCGAAGATATCGATCCGCGCTTGGCCGCGTTGGCCAGGCTGTTGCCGGAAGACTCGTGCAAGGGACCCGACGGCGACCCAGATGCGGAGGACGAAAGGAAAGAATAGCAATGGCAGTTCCCAAACAGAAGACCTCCAAGGCCCGGCGGCGCTCGCGGGCGGCCAACTACAAGGCCGTGGCTCCCCAGTTAAGCGAGTGTCCCCAGTGCCACAGCCCGCGTTTGCCGCACCGCCTGTGTCCTTCGTGCGGCTACTATCGCGGGCGCGAAGTGGTCAAGGTCGAAGAGAAATAGCCTGTCAAAAGCAGCTGCCAAGAGCCGCCAGCGTTGTGCTGGCGGCTCTTGGCAGCCGCCATCTGGTCATTGCGGCAGCATTAGCTTGGCGTTATAATGCATGAGTAGCTTATAGCACTTGGTGCTAAGCACTCGTCTTTTTGGGGAGAGTGAGCCGTGACCGAGAAGAGCTCCCGCCAGCATCGGCAATCCCTGCTCGCTCAGTCTTTGTCTGAAGACCCCTTCCTGACCGATCAGGATCTTGCCCGCAGATTCGACGTCAGCGTCCAGACGGTTCGCCTCGATCGCTTGGCCCTTGGCATTCCCGAGCTCCGCGAGAGGCTGCGGCAAGCCGCTGAGAGCATCTTCGGGCGGGTCCGTTCGCTGGCGAGCCAGGAGATGGTGGGCGAGCTGGTGGACATCGAACCTGATGTCCAGGGCATCTCGATTCTGGTTACCACAACTGAGATGGTTTTCGAGAAGACGCGCATTGTGCGCGGTCACTTCCTGTATGGCCAAGCCGAATCGCTTGCGCTGGCGATCGTGCACGCCGACATCGTTGTGACCGGGCTGGTCAACGTCAAGTACAAGCGTCCGGTGCAGGTGGGTGAGCGGCTGATTGCCAAGGCTGAGGTGATACGGCGCAAGGGCAACAAGCACGTGGTTCTGGTTACCATCCGGTCTGGCGAAGAACAGGTCTTTCGAGCCAAATTCGTGGTGGTCGCATTGGAGACCCTGCCCGAAGGTGTCCCAGAACCAGCAGGGCCTGGAGGAAGCCAACTTGCGGATAGTACTTGATCTGATGGGAGGCGACCATGCCCCGCTGGCTCCTGCCGACGGGGCCGCAGAGGCTCTGGCCGCGGAGCCCCGTTTGGAGATGGTCCTCGTTGGCGGCCCGGGGGCTCTGCGGGCCGCTGAGAGCCGGTTGGGTGCCTATAGGGCTCGCGTCGAGTACGTGGAGTCTACCCAGAGCATAGACAACGATGAGAACCCATCCATGGCGGTCCGGCGCAAGAAGGATTCATCGCTCGTGGTTGGCATGAGGTTGGCCGCTGAGCGCCGATCGGCGCTGGTTTCGTGCGGTCCAACGGGTGCTTTGATGGCGGCAGGCCTGTTCACCTTTGGGCGGATCCCTGGCGTACGCCGGCCAGCCTTGGGCAGTCCGTTTCCCAACTTGGCGCAGCCCGGCCGGGCTTGGTTCATGCTCGACATAGGTGCCAATGTCGAGGCTACAGCCAAGGATCTCTATACCTACGCGGTGATTGGCTCCCTCTATTCGGAGATGGTCCTCGGTGTGAAGGCACCCCGCGTCGGCCTGCTCAACGTCGGCACCGAGCCACAGAAAGGCAACGAGGTAACGAGGCAAGCCTACCAGCTGCTTGCGCAGGCCGACCTCAACTTCGCCGGCAATGTGGAGGCGCGCGAGATCTTCGGCGGCTCCGTGGACGTCGTGGTGTGCGATGGCTTTGTAGGCAACGTCTTGCTCAAAGGGTTGGAAGGATTGGCGGGGTCGATCGGAGATGTTGTACGAGCCGAGCTGGGGACGGACAGCCGGTCGCGCGCAGGGGCCTTCCTGGCTCGCCCGTATCTGAGAAGAGCCTTGGGCCGGCTCGACTACTCCGAATACGGCGGCGCCCCCTTGTTGGGTTTGGCTGGCGCCTGCATCAAGTGCCATGGTTCATCGGGAGCCAGAGCCGTGTCCAAGGGAATCGCTCTAGCCAGCCAGTTTGTCTCGCAAGAGGTTCTGGAGGCTATCACAAAGTCGTTGGCGGCGCAGCCGCCTGACTCTGACGAACAGACCAAATGAAGGGTGGGGTAGAGATGGCGAACATCAGGGTAGTTACCGATAGCACTGCCGATATGTCCGCGGAACAGGTCAAAGCATCAGGACTGACGGTCATCCCGCTTAACGTGCACTTTGGTGACGAGGTGTACAAGGACGGGGTGGACATTAGCCCGCGCGAGTTCTATGCCAAGCTGACGAGCAGCTCGACCATGCCACGGACCTCGCAGCCGTCAGCCGGCGAGTTCATGGAGGTCTACCAGCAGCTTGCCGCCGAAGGCGCTGACAGCATCATCAGTGTCCATATCTCAAGTCACCTTAGCGGCACCTTGGCCTCAGCCGAAGCCGCGCGAGGCATGGTTGAGGTTGATGTGGCGACCTTTGACACTCTGCTCTGCAGCCAGGCGATAGCGCGCTGCGCGATGCTGGCGGCCCGTGAGGCTGCTGCCGGGCGCAGCAAGGAAGAGATTCTCAATCTGCTTGAGCAGGCGCGCAGCCAGACCTTGCTTGTCTTCTCGGCGGACACGCTCGAGTTCTTGCAAAAGAATGGCCGCATCGGTCGCGCTCAGGCGGTGTTGGGCTCGATACTTCAGGTCAAGCCGATTCTCTGGATGGACCGTGACGGCATTGTGGCTTCCTACGACAAGGTGCGTGGCCGGGCTAAGGTTCTGCCGCGGTTGGCCGCGGCCGCCCACGAGCACTACGCCGCAGGGAGCGCGGTTGACGTCTCGATCATCCATAGCGAGGCGGAGGACCGCGCCAAGGAGCTCCTCGCGATGGTCAAGAAGGATTTCGAGGTCAGGGACAGCTACATCGGACCGATCGGCCCGGTCGTGGGCGCGCACATTGGCCCGGGTGCCGTTGGCATGATAATCCAAGCCGCCTTGTAGCTGAGGCGCATCGGTACTGTGCTGGGCATAGCCCTTGCTTGAGTGGGGCTATGCCCTCAATCTGGCCGGAGCAGGGTGCTGCGGCCTGGGGAGGGCGAGGTGACCGCGCATGACTGATATTGCGGCAACCGCCAGAGTTGCCCTGGTGACGGGCGGCTCACGGGGCATCGGGTTAGCCTGCAGTGTGGCTTTGGCCGAGGCAGGCTGGTTCGTGGGCATCAACTACCGATCGCGGGCGACTGACGCCGAGTCCGCCCTTGCCCGGGTTAGAGCCGCCGGTGGCGACGGAATGCTGTTGCCCGGGGACGTGGGCGATCCAGATGAGGCGCGGCAGGTTGTCGAGAGCCTATTGGCGAAGATGGGCCGCCTTGATGTCTTGGTCAACAATGCGGGATTGGTTCGCGATGGACTGATTCTTCGCATGGCCGATGAGACATGGGACGAGGTGCTGCGCACCGACCTTGCAGGCCCGTTCTACTTGATGCGGGCGGCGCTGCGCCCCATGCTCCGCCAGCGCTGGGGGCGTATAATCAGCATTGGCTCGGTCATAGGCATCCGCGGCAATGCTGGGCAAGCCAACTACGCGGCCGCCAAGGCCGGCCTGATTGGACTCAGCAAGGCGGTGGCCCGCGAGGTGGCTTCCCGAAGCATTACCGTCAACGTTGTCGCACCCGGGTACATCGATACCGAGATGACCAGTGTGCTGGGCGACGCAGCCAAAGAGGCCCTTCTGGCCGAGATTCCGGTCGGCCGGACAGGCAAGCCGGCGGAGGTTGCGGCTTTGGTACGGTTCTTGGCCGGCGAAGAGGCGTACATAACCGGCCAAGTGTTCGTCATCGACGGTGGGCTTGCGATGTGAACCTGGCTACATACTAGGAGGCGAGCAACTTGGCAGACACTGATCCGATCATGCAGCGCATGAAGAAGCTCATCCTTGACCAGTTGGAGGTAGAGGGGGCCGAGATCGTCCCCGAGGCGAGGTTCATCGACGACCTGGGCGCTGATTCGCTCGATATCGTCGAACTGGTGATGGCCATTGAAGAGGAGTTCGAGCTGGAGATTCCTGATGACCACGCCGAACGGATCGCCACGGTCGCGGATGCGGTGGCATACATCAAGGAGTACGCATAGTCGATGGCGCGATGCCCCGGCACATGCGTCCCTACCCGGGAAGCCGAATAGGGGTGAGCCCGTGTCCGAACCGGGGTTTAGTGAACGGTTGCGCCGCATACTCGCGTCTGCCGGTATTGAGCTCACTGACTGGACAGAAATCGAGGTCGCGCTGACGCATACATCCCATTCGTACGAGTCGGCCACACCCGGTGAACATAACGAGCGGCTCGAGTTCCTCGGTGACGCGGTCTTGGGTCTATGCGTGGCCGAGTCCTTGTACCGGGCCAGCCCCGCCTTGTCACCAGGTGAGATGACGCGCATCCGCGGCGGCCTCGTTGCCGGCTCCCAGCTGGCGCTGATCGCCGAGGAGTGGGAGCTGGGCATGGAGTTGCGCCTGGGCCGCGGGGAAGAGCGTGCAGGAGGTCGCCGGCGGCAATCGAATCTCAGCCGGGCCGTCGAGGCTGTGATTGGTGCGGTCTATTTGGACGCGGGCTACCTCGCGGCAGATCTGCTGGTGCAGGCGATGTTGGGCGATCGGATCGCCGCGGTGATTGCCGCCGACCTGAGCTTGGATTCCAAAACGGAGTTGCAGGAGCTGGCCCAGGAACGCGGTCAGATTCCTGTGTACCGGGTGCTCGGCCGGACCGGCCCTGACCACGCGCCCTGGTGGACCGTCGGCGTGGCGGTCGGCGATAGTGAGGCGGTTGGGCAGGGCACCAGCTTGCAGGCCGCAGAGAAGCAGGCGGCGCTGCGATTGCTCGAGGTGTTACAATGTCAGGGGTACAGCCCGCCCAACCAAGAGCCTTGATAGCTGAGCCGGTTTGCGGAGGGATTCGAGACGCAGCTTAACAGGGTAGAGATTTTTGGCTTCAAGTCATTCGCCGACCGCGTCGTCTTTGATTTCGCGCCTGGGGTGACCGCGCTCGTGGGCCCCAATGGTAGCGGCAAGAGCAACGTGGTGGACGCCTTGCGCTGGGTGTTCGGCGAGCAGAACCCGCGTCTGCTTCGGGGGGTTCGCTGGGAAGAGGTCATTTTTGCGGGTAGCCCTGGCCGTAGGCCGCTGGGCTTGGCAGAGGTATCGGTGACCCTGGATAACTCCACCGGTTCCCTTGACATACCTTACCGTGAGGTCGAGATTTCGCGTCGCTTGCTCCGCTCGGGTGAGTCCGAGTACAGCATCAACCGGGTGCCATGCCGTCTGAAGGACATCCTCGATCTCACTGCCGGCACCGGTGCAGCAGGCGCGGCCTACGCCTACGTCCCGCAGGCCGCAGTGGACGAGATCCTCAAATCCCGCCCTGAGGACCGCCGCGAGGTGATTGAAGAGGCCGCCGGCCTGGCCAAGTACCGTGGCCGCCGCCAGGAGGCTCAGCGTCGCCTGAGTGAGGTGGACGTAGCGCGCGAGCGCCTCCAAGACCTGCTGTGCGAGCTCGACGGGCAGATTCAGCCATTGCTGGCCGAGTCCGAGGCCTCTGCGCGCTTTGTGGCGATTCGTAGTGAGCTTGAGGACCTTAACTGCAAGTTGTGGGCGGACGCCACTGCCCGCCTCGAACGCCGGCGGGCCAGCGGCGCTGAGCGGCTGGCTGCTTTGAACGCCGATAACGAATCCCTGGCGGGTTCGCACGATGAACTCCGCCACGCCATCGAAGCCGCGCGTTCCGAGTTGGTTGATCTGCGCCAGCATTGCGCCCGGGTCGACCAGCAGGTGGCGTCACTCGCCGATGAGGTCCAGCGCCGGGCAGGTCAGCAGGCCGTCTTGCAAGAGCGGCTCAGCCATCTCGAGCGGGAGTCACAGTCAGCAACCGCACGCGTTGCAACGGCTCGGCAGCGCCGGACGACCGTCGCAGCTGAGCTGGAGCTGCTGTTCTTGCCTGAAGCGGCTGCTACCGAAGGCGGCCTAACGCCTCCGGCTGATGTGTGCGCCGCTGCTAAGTCTGATTCGGACCCACCGGCGGCACCTGATCGGTTGCCCGCTCTATCACCCCGCGACCAACTGGAGCGGGGGATAGCCGCTGCCACTGATGTGCTTGACGAGCGCGAAACGCATCTGGCCCAAACGCGCCGGCGCGAGCGCGAGGTTCGCGACGCCCTGGAAGAGACCCGTGCGGCCTATGCGGTAGTAGGGGATAAGGCTGTTGCGGCGCGGGCCGGTTTGGAATCCCTGACGCATCGCCTGCAGCACCTGCAGCGCCGCTGTGCCGAACTTGATTGCGAGGTTGGCGCACTGGCAGAGCAGGCGCGCACGCATGCCGGCTCCGTGGCCGAGGCCCAGGACCGTCTGACCGCAAGCCGGGCCCTGGTGGCATCGTTACGACATGAGCTGGAGTCGGCCGCGACCCAACTGCTGGAGGCTCGCGAAGCCGCTACCCAAACCCGTGCCCGGCTGCAGGTGGCTGGCGAGCGCCTGGCATCGGCAACTGCGGCCCGCGGCACGCTGCCGCTGGCGGCGGCGGCCGCCCAAACAGCACGCTCGCTCGGCAAAGAGGTCGAGCTCACGACCACTCCGCTTGCGGACCTCATCCTTGTCGAGCCCGGATACGAGAAGGCGGTCGGTACCGCGCTGGGCCTGGCTCAACATGCTCTGGTGGCCCGTGATTGGGCATCGCTCTTGCGGACCGTTGAAGCACGCCAGGCGCGGGCCCTCCGGGGCACGGTCGCACTGCTAGCGCGCGAGGGCGGCGAGCGTGGCCAGGCCCCGGATTTGGGCGGAGTCCGTTCGCTGGCCGCCGTGGCCAGCACCCGGGACTCCGATGCTCTGCCGCAGGCGGTGTTAGACGATTTGCTCGCATCCTACGGCGTTGTTGACGATTTTGCCCAGGCTCTCGCGGCCGGGCCCAATCGAGGGGGTCGTGTCGGGATTGTCAGCCGGGATGGTCGCGCCGTGCTCCCGAGCGGGTTGGTGCTCGACGGGGTTGATGGGCAGGAGCCCACGGCTATCGAGTTGGCTCGAGCTGAGCAGCAGCTGGCCAAGGCGCTCAGAGATTTGAAGGCCGAGGCAGAAGCGGCCTCTGCCGCCGAGGCCGAGGCGCTTGGAAGGCATGGCCAGCTGAGCGAGGACCACCGGCGGGCTGTACTAGATCATGTCGCAGCCGAGAAGTCTTGGCAAACGGCGACAGCCGGGAATGAAGCGGCGGCTGCCGCGGTAATGCAGATGAGTGCCAGATTGGACGCTGCCGCCGCCGAAGCTGCTGCTCTGGAGGAGCAGATCGAGCCGGTGCGTGTGGCCGGCAAGGCTGCCGCCCAGGACGCCGAGCGGCTGCGCGAAGAGCTTGGCCGGCGTGCTGAGTCCGCCGCTGCGCTCCGGCAAGAACTGGAGTCTGCCGAGCGAGCGGTATCGGAGGCCCGCGCCGCAGTCCACGACCTCACTCTTAAGCTGGCCAGAATGGACCAGGCGCAGCAGGCCAGGCAGGAGCGTCTGGAACGACTCCGAACCGAAGCCGCAGCTCTTGCGGACGAGGTCACTACGGCTACCCTGACCGCTGAGGCGGCAGTTAGCCAAGTCACGGAGATCCGGCACAAGCTGGAAGCCGCTGAGTCTGAGCTGGCCGGACTGCGGGCCGAGCACGCCGATGCGCGGCAGCAAGCCCGAGACATCGCCGCTCAGGTGGCGGAGACCGAGACCGCCCTTCGCAACCGCAACGCTGAACTGGCACAGGTGCAGCGGGCCCGGAACGATCTGAATGAGCAGATCCACCGGCAGGAGCTGCTCTTAGAACGTTTGACTGGCGAGCAACTCAGTCTCGAGGTCGAGCGCAAGAGCTTGGCGCCGAGGCATCTTGCGGCGGCTACGCCGCAGCAGATATCGGACGGACCGGCTCTGCGCGCCCGCCGGGACGAGCTTGAGGCGGCATTGGCCGACATGGGAACCGTGAACCCGGGGGCGGCGGATCAGGTGAGGCGCCTCCAGGCGCGACATGCCTTCCTGAGCCGCCAGGAGCAGGACCTCGCCGAGTCGGCTCAATCGCTGGCTGCGTCCGCGGTTGAGCTGGAACGCGAGATTGAGGCCCGCTTTCTGGCCTGCTTTGCCGAGACGCGCAGCAGTTTTGCCAGAGTGTTCACCAACCTCTTCGGTGGCGGTCAGGCGGACTTGGAGCTGACGGATCCCGAGTCACCCCTCACCTCAGGCGTCGAAATCCTGGCGCAACCGCCTGGCAAGCGCATGACCAGCCTGGCTCTGCTCTCCGGTGGCGAGCGAGCGTTGACCGCCATCGCCCTGCTCTTCGCGATGCTGACGCGGCAGGCGGCTGGCTTCTCAGTCCTAGACGAAGTCGACGCACACCTTGACGAACCCAACTGCCTGCGTTTTCGCAGGTATCTGCGGTCTCTGGCGTCGGAACGTCAGTTTCTGGTCGTCACCCACAACAAAGCCACGATGGAGGCGGCCGATCTGCTCTACGGTCTGACGATGGAGGAGGACGGCATATCACGGGTTATCTCCGCTCGTCTGACCCAGCAACGCACCGTCCGCTCCGAGGGGGTGGACTGAGTGGGTGGCAACGCGCTATTCTCCGGTCTGACCCGGGCTCGACGCGGTTTTTGGGGGCGACTGGCCGACTTCGCCCAGGGACGGCGGCCAGTTGATGACCAGCTGTGGGCGCTATTAGAGGAAACCATGATTGAATCGGACATCGGCGTTGAGCTCACGCTCGATCTACTAGAGGACCTGCGCCGCGAGCTGGACCGGCAGGCGGACCAAGCGCATCTATTCGAGCTGCTCGGTAGGCGCTTGGTCGAGTTGCTGGAACCGGCCGAGCCGGTTGTCGCCGCCGGCCCGGCCGGTGAACCCGCCGTGATCGCGGTCGTGGGCGTCAACGGTACCGGCAAGACCACATCCATCGCCAAACTGGCGCACCGCTTCGGGAGCCAAGGCCATCGGGTCATCGTCGGCGCGGCCGACACCTTCCGGGCCGCCGCGATCGAGCAGCTCGAAATCTGGGCCAGACGCGCTGGGGCGGACTTCGTCGCCCATCAGCCCGGCTCCGACCCGGCCGCCGTGGCCTTTGATGCGATCAGTGCCGGTAGGGCTCGCGGTGCCAACGTGGTGATCCTCGACACCGCCGGCCGCCTCCACACCAAGAAGAACCTCATGGAAGAGTTGCGCAAGGTAATCCGGGTTTCCGGCCGCGCCCAAGAAGGCGCGCCGCACGAAACCTTGCTGGTCCTCGATGCGACCACTGGGGCCAATGCTTTTGAGCAGGCGCGGCAGTTCGGCGAGGCCTGCCGGCTGACTGGCGCGATTCTCACCAAGCTTGACGGCACAGCGCGTGGCGGTACGGTGTTTCGCATTCGGCGCGAGCTGTCTGTGCCGGTCAAACTTTTAGGCACCGGCGAGGGCCTAGATGACCTTCTGGATCTCGACCCGGCCGCCTTCGTGGATGCTCTGTTGAGACCAGTGGCTCAGGCCGGAGGTGGGGCGTCATGAGCGTGCTCTTTGGTTCGCTGGGCGAACGCCTGCAGGGAGCTTTGAAGAGACTGCGCAGTAGAGGTAAACTTAGCGAGGCCGATATCAACGCCGCCATGCGCGAGGTGCGCATGGCCCTTCTTGAGGCTGACGTGAACTACAAAGTGGCGCGGGACTTTGCGAGCCGCATTGGTGAGCGCGCTGTGGGGCAAGAGGTTCTGGAAAGCTTGACGCCAGCCCAGCAAGTGGTCAAAATCGTTCACGAGGAGCTCACGGGTCTGCTCGGTGGCGTCACTGCCAGGCTGGCGGTTGCCGCACGACCACCGACGGTCATCATGCTCGTTGGCCTGCAAGGCGCAGGAAAGACAACCACCTGCGGTAAGCTGGCCTTGCGACTGCACAAGGAGGGCCGCCGACCGCTCTTGGTGGGCCTCGACACCCAGCGGCCCGCGGCGGGACTGCAATTGCAGAGGCTGGCGGAGTCGCTTGGCGTGTCGTTCTATGTGGCTGAGGCCGGCAGCGACCCCATCGCAGGAGTCAGGCAAGCTTTGACTGAGGCCGCGCGCCTAGGCTGCGATTACGTTCTGATGGATACCGCCGGTCGTCTGCATGTGGACAGCGGCCTCATGGAGCAGTTGGCGGCGGCCAAGAGAGCGGCCGCTCCCCACGAGGTGCTACTGGTAGTGGACGCCATGACCGGCCAGGATGCGGTTCGGGTCGCCGAGGAGTTTAGCGGCGCGGTGGGCATCGATGGGGTGATAATGACCAAGCTTGACGGGGACACGCGGGGTGGCGCCGCTTTGTCGGTCAAGGCCGTTACCGGTAAGCCGATCAAGTTTGCCGGCATGGGCGAAAAGTTGGACGCGTTGGAGCCCTTCCATCCCGAGCGGATGGCCTCGCGGATCCTGGGAATGGGCGATGTCCTGACCCTCATCGAGCGGGCCGAGGAGACGATCGACCAGAAGAAGGCCGTTGAGATGGAGCGTAAGCTCCGCCAGGCCGAGTTCACATTGGAGGACTTTCTCGACCAGCTCAAGCAAGTACGTCAGATGGGCGGCCTGGAGCAGATACTGAGCATGGTGCCAGGGATGTCCCGCAAGAACATCCCTGGCGCCGTCGACGAGTCGGAGTTGGCAAGGACCGAGGCCATCATCAACTCAATGACGGCCGCCGAACGACGCAACCCGTCGATCATCGACGGCAGCCGCCGCCGCCGGATAGCTAGGGGCAGCGGCACCAATGTTCAGGCCGTCAACCGGCTCCTGCGCAGTTACAGCGATGCTCGGCGGCTGCTGCGGCAGATGACCGGTCGCGAGAAGGGCGGTCGGCCGAGCCCCTGGTTCTAGGGTGGGTGTCCGACGGCCGCGGCTTTGCAAGGACAAGAGAATGGAGGCAACAGATGAGCACTAAGATGCGCCTAAAGAGGATGGGTGGCAAGAAGAAGCCTTTCTACCGCGTTGTGGTCACGGACTCACGTAAACCACGCGATGGCCGAGTGATCGAGGAAATCGGCACCTACGACCCGGGGCAGGAGCCTTCGGCATTCACTGTTGATCAGGATCGGGCCCGAGCCTGGCTCGAAAAGGGAGCCCAGCCCACCGACCGGGTGCGTATCCTGTTGACCCGGGCGGGGGTGCTTCAGTAGCCCGGAGGCTTTGCGGGCTCGGGGCTTGCGCCTATGAAGGAACTGTTGACTACCCTGGTGCGCTTGCTGGTTGATGAGCCGGAGGATGTCTCGGTGGAGGAAACCGACATCAACGGGACCATCCGGTACCAGATTCGGGTCGCTGCCGCTGACGCCGGCCGGGTGATCGGCCGCCAAGGGCGGGTGATCCGCGCCCTGCGCGTGGTGATGCGCTCGGTTGCCGGGAGCGCCGACCACCGGGTGGAGGTCGAGTTGGACCAAGAACGTTGATGGGTGGCAAGGGCTGTGCCATTAAGCGTTAAACGCACCATAACCGTGAAAGCTATAGTCACCGAGGAGCTCAAGAGGCAGTTAGGAGCGGAGCTGCAGGGGGCGCTAGCCGGCATCGACGCGGAGCTTGCGCGGCTGCGGGCCTCGCCAGCCGAGGCCGTGGGGGCAGGAGCCGATTCGGTTGGCGGCGATCGGCCAAGTCCTATGCATGCTGAGATAGCCCGCCGGCAAGGACAACGGGAGCAGGTCTTGCTTAAGCTTAAGGAGATCGCTCGGCTCGAGCTAGGCTCGGAGATTGTGCACGGTTCGGTTGAAGGCGACATCGAAGTCAAGACCGGCGACGATTGGTCGCGTCTTTTCTCGGCTGAGATCGTGCTCAGAGACGGAATGGTTGTGGCGATTCGTGAGTAGCTCACGGTCCGCCGACCGCCGTCCCGAGCACCTGACAATCGGGACGATCAGCTCTCCGCAAGGCCTCAAGGGAGCCGTCAAGGTGTTTCCCCACACCGATTGGCCCGAAAGGTTCAAGCAACTGAAGCAGGTCTATCTCGGCAGTGAGGGGCGACCGGAAGGGGCGCCGCGAGCAGTGACAGTGCTGGAGGCCGGTGTCCGTCAGGTTGTTGTGCAGCTGTCCGGAGTCTCGGATCGCGAGGCGGCGGAGGCTCTGCGCGGCACGGACCTCCTGATTCCGGCCGCTGATGCCTTTCCTCTGCCGGAGGGGCACTTCTACCACTTTGAGCTGCTCGGTCTAGAGGTCTGGGACCAGCGCGGACGCTTGCGCGGCACGCTTACCCGCATCTATCCTGGGCCCGCCAACGATTTCTATGGAGTGACCGGGCAGCCCGGCGCGAAGGAAGCATTGCTGCCTGCCGTGCGTCATGTGATCATCGAGGTCGATTTGGCCAACGGTCGGATGATTGTGGACTGGCCGGAGCAGGACTGGGCTGAGAACAACCACGAGGGCAGGGGGGATGGACGTTGAGAATCGACATTGCGACCATCTTCCCCGAGATGTTCCGGGGCCCGCTCGGCGCAAGCATCATCAGCCGCGCCCAAGAGCATGGCTTGGTGACCATCAAGGTGCATGACCTTCGCGATTATACCGACGATCGGCATCGTTCGGTAGACGACTACCCATATGGCGGCGGCTCAGGCATGGTGATGCGGCCGGAGCCGTTCTTCAGGTTGGTGGACGCCCTCGCTGCGACGGACGCGGCAACCAAGCCCTGGACGATACTCCTGTCGGCCGCAGGCCGGCCGCTTGCCCAGGAGCCGGTTAGGCGAGTGGCCTCCCGCGGGTGGCTCCTTTTGCTGTGCGGTCACTATGAGGGTGTGGACGAGCGAGTGGCGCAAGCGCTGGCCGACGAGGAGATCTCAATCGGCGACTACATCTTGACGGGCGGCGAACTGCCGGCGATGGTGTTGGTTGACGCAGTAGTGCGCCTGCTGCCGGGGGTTTTGGGCGACCCGGCCTCCCTGGCCGAGGAGTCATTCTGCTCTGGCCTCCTGGAGTATCCGCATTACACGCGGCCGGCAGCGTACCGTGGGCTCGAAGTGCCCGCGGTATTGACATCAGGAGACCACCGCGCCATCGCTGAGTGGCGGCGGCGTGAGGCGGTTGTCCGGACCGCCATCAGGCGGCCCGAGCTGGTTGAACGGGCCGCGCTGAGCCCAGAGGAGCTGGAACTGGTCAGGAAGACCGGACGTCTGACGCGAGACCGTTAGCATACGGTCTGCCCACCAAGGCTTGACCCGGGCGGTCATGCGGGTTGGCTTCTTGTGTTGTGGTCTGATGTGGTATAATCGCCATGTTTGAGAGGAGGGTCCCACCATGGACCTGGTCAGCATAGTACAGCAGCAGCACCTCCGGCAGGATATACCGGAGTTCCGTCCGGGCGACACGGTGCGCGTTCACGTCAAGGTGGTCGAGGGCGGGCGCGAGAGGGTTCAGGCCTACGAAGGCGTGGTCATCTCGCGCAAGGGCGGCGGCGCCGACGAGACCTTCACGGTACGCCGGGTTTCCTTCGGCATCGGTGTTGAGCGATCGTTCCTGGTTCACTCGCCCCGGTTGGCCAAGATCGAGGTCGTCAGGCGAGGCCGGGTGCGTCGTGCCAAGCTCTACTACCTCCGCGGGCGTCGCGGCAAGGCCGCCCGCATTCGCGAGCGCAGGAACTAGACATTGAGCGCCGGGCCTGTGGCCATGGAAGGCTCGGGTCGGAGCAAGCCAAGCAGCAGACGCGCGGTTCGCGAGATTGCGGAGACGATTCTGCTGGCCGTTGTTCTGGCCTTTGTGGTGCGGGGTTTCGTCGTCGAGACGTTCGTTGTGCTCGGCCCCTCCATGGAACCGACCCTGCATGATCTGGAGCGCCTGTTTGTCAACAAGGTCGGCTATCGCCTGCAATCGCCAAGTCGCGGCGACATCATCGTTTTTGCTTACCCCAAAGACATGAACCGCGACTTCATCAAACGGATCATCGGTCTCCCAGGCGATACGGTTGAAATCAAGGACGGCCGAGTCTATGTGAACGATTCCTTCCTCAACGAGATATATGTGTCGTACCCCGACAACCATGCCAACTACGGCAAAGTCAGCGTGCCTCCGGCGAATGTGTTCGTACTGGGCGACAACCGCCGCAACAGCGAAGACAGCAGGTACTTTGGCTTTGTCCCAATCACCAACATCCGCGGTAAAGCCTTCCTGATTTACTGGCCTGTCAGCCGATTCGGGCTTCCGCAGTAGGCTCGGGTCATGACTAGCGAGCCTAGGCTGGACTGGTACCCCGGCCTGATGGCGCGCACGAAGCGCTTCCTCGGGCGTCACGCCTCGGACCTCGATGTCTGTCTTGAGGTTGCCGACGCACGGGGGCCCCTTTGCTCCCGTTGGGAGGGGCTTGGCTCGATGCTCCCAAGCGTCCCCCGGGTGCTGCTGCTGAACAAAGCCGACCTGGCCGACCCCAACGTCAGCTCCAAGTGGGTTGAGTGGCTCCGAGATGGCGATCAAGACATATGCGCTGTGATGGCGCTCGACAGCTTGTCGCGCCGGGGTCGCTTCCTCGGCACCCTCAAGCAGGAGATTGCCAAGGCCTTGAACCGGCCGCCGGGGGCCAAGCGCCCAGTGAAGGTGGCCGTGGTGGGGTTGCCGAACGTCGGCAAGTCCACGGTGTTGAACCTGCTTGCCGGCAGACGCGGGGCCCCGTCCGGAGCCAAGCCCGGTTTGACGCGCGGCCAGCACTGGGTAGTTGTCTCTCAGAGTCTTTGGCTCCTGGACCTGCCCGGTGTGCTGCCCGCAGTGACCAGGACTGCCAGTGATGTGTTCAAGCTGGCCGCGCTGGGCATTCTGCCAGAGGGTGCGTACGATCAGGTGGCAGCCGCGACGGGGCTCATCGACATGCTCCGAGAGCAGGTTGGGGCTGCCCGGCTGGCAGAGCAGCTGGACATGCAGCAATCTCCGGTGGAGGCTGCTGATTGCCTTGAGTTTCTTGGCCGGCGGCGTGGCTTGCTGCTGCCGGGCGGAGTCGTCGATCTAACCCGGGCGGCTGTGGTGCTGATTGCTGAGTATCGCCGGGGAAGCCTTGGCCGGGTCAGCCTCGAGTCGCCTCCGGTTGGTGAGCCTGATGGGGCTTAGGGAGCCCGACGAACTCCGGGTAGCCAGGATGTGGCGGCATGAGCGCGGTCTGGTACGAGCTCGCGGCTGGAGCGGTGCGGTGGCCGGCATGGACGAAGCCGGTCGTGGGCCGCTGGCCGGCCCGGTGGTCGCCGCCGCTGTCGTGCTGCCGCCCAACCATCATCTGGCGGGGCTTGATGACTCAAAGCGCCTCAGCGCGGCAGCGCGCGGCCGCCTGAGTGAGGCGATCGCGCAGGAGGCACTATTCTGGGCGGTCGCGGATTGCGCGCCTTGCGTGATCGACAGATTGAACATCCTGCGGGCAACCCAGCAAGCCATGCGCCAAGCCCTGGCTGAGGTCTGCCGGATTGCCGATCTTGCCGGCGTTTTGGTGGATGGCCGTCCGGTTCCGGATTTGGTTTGCGACCAGGTGGCGGTGATTGGCGGCGATGCCAAGTGCCCGTCGATCGCGGCCGCCTCCGTGCTGGCCAAGGTTCATCGTGATGCGCTGATGCTGCAACTCGACGAACGCTATCCGCAGTATGGTTTCGCCCAGCACAAAGGGTACCCAACCCCGGCCCATCTGGCCGCCCTGCATAGCTTCGGTCCCTGTGCGGCGCACCGGCGCACCTTTCGGATCAAAGGCGCATCCCTCTTCGATCACCAGGACGAACTGCCATCTCGCTAGCTGACCGTTGCCAGCGCCTGGTCAGCGAGCCCGCCGCTTCCCGCCAGGCTTAGTCACCTAGGCGCCGGCCAGAGAAGCCCTCGCGTCGGCCACCAGCCTCTTTCATCCGCCAGAAGGAATACAGCAGCGCGCATGGAAGGTATCGTATATGGAAGGAGTTGGCATTATGCGTGTGTCTGACGATGGCTCCACTTGCGGACCTGCGCCGGCTGAGGCGGCCCGTTTGGCGGCGGTGGATGCGGCGCGTCGTTCCCAGGTAGGCAGGGATGCTGAGGACTTCGCTCACAGGTTGCTCTTGGAGAGCGGATACGTTCCGATCGCCCGCAACGTTCGCAGCAGGTACGGCGAGATCGACGTGGTCGCCAGAGACGGCCCGACGCTTGTCTTTGTGGAGGTCAAGGCCAGGCGGCTGGCAGATCATGAGGATGCGTTCTGCCAGGCGGCCGAGGGGATTACCCCGCGCAAGCAACGGCGGCTGCGACGGTTAGCGCAATGGTACCTCTTGCGCCAAGGCGACAGCCCCGACTTACCGGTGAGATTCGATGCCGTACTCGTGGACGTGGCTCGTTCAGGTTTCGTACGGCGAGCCCATCTAATTAGGGATGCGTTCTAGCAATGGCCACAGCGCGCACAATCCTGGGCGGGACGATCCTGGGAGCCAGAGCGAGTCTCGTCGAGGTTCAGGCTGACGTCAGGGGCGGCTTGCCGGTACTGGAGATTGTCGGTCTGCCGGACCGGACAGTGACGGAGGCGGCGCGGCGAGTGCGGACCGCGCTCGCCAACGCCGGGTTTAAGCTGCCATCCCGCAAGATCGTCATCAACCTTGCCCCCGCTGAAGTTCCCAAGCGAGGCGCTTCCTTGGACCTGCCGATCGCCGCTGCCATTGGTGTGGTCACCGGGCAGTTGGTGCTGCCTGGGTCGGGCGACCTAGCTTTATGGGGGCAGGTCGCGTTGGATGGGGGAGTTCGTGGCGTTGCCGGCGTACTGCCCTTGGCCCTAGCGCTGCGCCAACGCAACCTACACAGCCTGATTGTTCCGACAGCTGATCAGCCACAGGCCGCGCTAGCTGGCATACCGGTCAGCGGCATCGAGTCTTTGGCAGAGCTAAGGACTCTTGGGCGGCCGGGGGGCGCCCCCGGTGCGACCGGGTTGGCGGCGGGTGAATGTGTGGGCCTTATGCCCGCGTCCGGAAGCGACGAGAGCAACACAGCCCTCGCAGCAATTATTGGCCTTGAGGGCCCTTTGCGCTGCCTAGAGATCGCTGCCGCCGGCTGGCATCATTGTCTGATGCTGGGCCCTACGGGGGTTGGCAAGAGCCTCTTGGCCCGGGCGCTGCATGCCCTATTGCCTCTACCCGGCCGCTCAGAACTGCTCGAGCTGGCATCCCTGGCCAGCGTGTCCGGTGCATCAGAACTGGGCTCGGCGCGAGAGCTTGGCAGGATCCAACGCCCGCTCCGCGCGCCTCCTCCGGCAGTGGGCTTGCGGGCCATGCTTGGAGGGGATAGGCCTCCGTACCTTGGCGAGGTCAGCCTAGCGCATGGTGGGCTGTTGCTGCTGGATGAGCTGGGGCACTTTCGACCAGATGTGCTACTGGCGCTTTCAGGGATCTTGGCCAAGGACTTCACCCGCCTACCGGCCACCAAGGGTATCTGCGCCTTGCCGGCCGACTTCCTATTAGCCGCGACCAGCAACTTGTGCCCGTGCGGCCGGACAGGCTCGTCCGAGCTTTGCAGCTGTTCTGGACAGGCGCTGCGGGCCTTTCGCCGCCGTCTGGGGCGGGCTCTCTTAGACCGGATCGACATGCACATCGAGGTTGGCGGCCCCGATGCTCAACAGCTTGAACAAGCTTTCACGGCGGACTGGGAGCAGGCGTCGACTTTCGACGGGCACCTTGATGACATGGTCCGCGTCCGGGCTCGCATCGAAGAAGCCCGTCGCAAACAGGTTGCACGGTACGATCAAGGGTGGAATGGCACGTGCGGCGAGCTTGAGTTTCGCGCCCACGGTGCGATATCGGAACCGGCTGCTCGGCTGGCAGCCAGAGCCGGCGATGAGCTTGGGCTGTCGCCACGCGCGGTGGTCAAGGTCTTGCGTGTGTCAAGGACGATCGCCGACCTTGCGGGTAGCGCGTCAGTGCAGGCTGAGCACGCCGCCGAGGCGCTGACCTACCGGTCTAGGCTACCCAGCCCCACCTAGCCGGGAAGCGCCTGCATGCGGCCTGTTGCCCCCGAAATCTGGCGCATTCGGAGGTTGCCGCGTGACCCGTTGCTGCCAAGGGGCGCTGCACCGCCCGTCGTCGCCAACCTGGCCAGGTTAACTGCTCTCCGAGACCTATCAGGAGATTGCGACGCTGTTGTTTGAGAACGCGGTGGCCGCGCCCCGCGAAACATAACCTCGGGTCCATCGTAGTAGGTCAGTAACAAGAGGGCGGGGCCTGGGCTTCTGCTGCGAACGCGCCCAGGCGTGCTTGACTCCCAGGAGGAGTGCCTGTGCTGCAAGCCATACTCGCTGCCGATGTCGGCAGCACAACCACTAAAGCAATCCTGATTGAGCAACGTAACGGCCGCTATGAGATTACCGCTCGCGGCGAGGCCCCAACCACTGTTGAAGCCCCACACCAGGATGTGATGGTCGGAGTGGTCAACGCCATCGACCGCGCCCAAACGGCGGGTTCGCGGCGGCTCTTGGATGACAGCATGGTCCTGATCAGGCCGGCGACCGACCACGGAGTCGATTTGTTCCTGGCGACCAGCAGTGCCGGTGGTGGCCTGCAGATGACCGTGGCAGGAATCATCAAGAACATCACTGCCGAGAGCGCGCAGCGTGCAGCCCTAGGTGCTGGGGCGATTGTGATGGATGTGATTTCTATCGACGACGCACGGCTGGTGGTCGAAAGAATACGCCGCCTGAAGGAACTCCGCCCCGATATGATCCTGATGTCGGGTGGTACAGATGAGGGTGACATCAGCCATGTCGCTGCGATCGCCGAGTACATCGCCGCGGCGAATCCGCGGCCGAGACTCGGTGGCAACATGAAGGTGCCCGTTATCTACGCGGGTAACGTCAAGGCT
>Ga0114946_10000182_pt1 | contig 38158 bp, 38 predicted proteins | sample WalLakDeSediment_FD_88676 | JGI IMG/M metagenome (GOLD analysis project Ga0114946, IMG submission 88676) | Lake sediment microbial communities from Walker lake, Nevada to study Microbial Dark Matter (Phase II) - Walker Lake 11/02/13 Deep Sediment | ecosystem: Environmental > Aquatic >... | reverse complement strand
TTTCTCCGATGGAACCCCCCCACCCTTCTCCGGAGACGAAAGATGGGACCCAACAGACCGCGATCCACCCATTCCTTTACGAAGAGAAACTCGGAATTGAGCCTATAGTTGTGATGGACCGTAAAAAGCCTCTTCGATTGTTTGGCAGCCCAGGCCATGCGATCGATCCCCGCTGCGTTTCTCGCCGCGGGTTTTTCGACCAGCACATGCTTGCCAGCCTTGGATGCCCTGATGGACATGGCTTCATGGTCCTTGGACTGGGTCGCCACCACGATCAATTCCACGTCCCTGTGCTTGAGGATTTCCTCGAAACGGCTGTACCCCTTGCATTGGGAGGCAACCTGGGCCTCAAGCACCCTGTCTTGTTCCACATCACAAACAGCGACCAACTCAAATCCATTGTGCGACATGATGACCTGACAATGATGGCACCATCCGATCCTGCCGAGCCCCACCACACCGCATCGAACAGGATCTTTTACTCTGTTCCTGGACAGGAGTCCCACATCGAAGGCGGGATTGCCTGCCGGTTGTCTCTTGCTTCTGGATGAAGCTGTTTTTCCTGGAGACATCGTTTTTCCTCCGCTCTCCTATCGAGGCCCGTTCAAACGATCGGCTCGCGCCAAGGAATTTCTATCTGCCTCTTTTCTCGATGAGATAGATAGGCATACTCCATAAGTTCCGTCAGTTGGGTGCCCTCCTCCAGACCGAAGGGGATGGGATCATCCCTCAAAATCCCGTCCACCCAGAGTCGAATCGGTTTGGGAAGTCCCTTGGGAAGTTGGCTGGGAGAAATCCAGCCCGGAACCGAAGTCGCGATGTTGTTGGAGATGAGTCGTACACCTCCATCCGTCCCGCCGATGACAAGACATCCCTCGGTCCCATAGAGTTCCAGCCAGCCGGGGGAATGGGTGGACACGAAACTGGTCTCCACAACACCGATGGCCTTGTTCTCGAACTCGATGACCGATACGGCGTTGTCCTCCACGGGATGCCCGGTCCTCTCGTTGAACAAAGACGTGATACGGATCGGTCTTCCCAGGATCCAGCGTGCCAGGTACATGGGATGGGCTCCAAGATCCATCATGGCGCCCCCACCGCACTCTTTAGGATCATAGAAATGCTGTGGCAGCCAGTTCGCGCTGGCGCCATTGTGCGCCGTGCGCACCCTCATCAACGTCACATCCCCGATCACTCCTTCTTCAGCGACCTTCTTGGCAAACAAATGCTGCGGAGAGGTTCTTGCCGGGAAAGAGATACAGAATCGCACCTTGGCATCCCTGACAGCCAAAGCGACGCTTTCGCATTCCTTCACGGTCAAGGCCATCACCTTCTCCGTGAAAAGATGTTTGCCTGCCTTGGCCGCAGCCACCATGACCTCAGCGTGACGATCCGTGGGAGCGTTCACAACCACCGCGTCCATTTCCCGCTTCTGAAGAAAATCGTTCAAATCAGCATGGAAAGGGACCCCAAGCTCGTCAGCCCAGGCTTGGCCCCTGATTGGGTTTTCGTCGTACACGGAGACAATGTCCACATCGTCCATCCCCCTGAGTTCACGTGCATACCCTTGGGCATGCACATGCCATCCACTCAGCATTCCCACCTTCAGCATGGTCTCTTCTCCTTTATTCAGAGGCAACATCAGAATCGACCCAGCGCTTCTCTTCTCAGGTCCACATAGTATCTATAGGTGTCATAGGATACATCCGGCGGCACGAAATGGTCCAACATGGGGATAAACCCACCCTGTTTCCAGACGGGTTCCAGCCTTCTCAATTCCGCGTCGACCCCGTCTTTTCCGGCAGCGATGGCCCGCTTGTCCATCCCGCCCATGAGGACCGATCCGGGAAAGGATCGCCTCAGGATCACGGGATCCGAACCGGCAGCTCTCTCGCAAGGATGGGTCCCATCCATTCCGGCCTCCAGGAAAAGGGGAAGCAGCTCTTCCACTCTCCCATCCGTATCCACCATGATCACCTGGACACCTCCCTCGCGGAACCCTTGGATTAGTTCCCGATACAAGGGCAGCATGTACTTGCGAACCATCTGTGGCGAGATCATGGACGCGGTCTTGTAGGACATGTCCTCCCAGACCTGGACAAAATCCAACAGGCCGGTGGCCAAGACTCTGGCGTACAAATCCTTTGCGAAGTGAAGCCTGTCCCCCAGAATCCGCTCCACGAGTTCAGGCTGATCGTAAAAGGCCATGCACCAGTTTTCCATGCCCATCAGGCCCCTCGGGAACCCGAAGAATCCCCGAAAACTTAGTCCCACAATCTCCCCCCTGTCCTTGCGCGCTCTGAGATCCTCATCGAAACAAAGAGGATATCGACTTGGAGTCTGAGCATTCAATCGCTCGCGCAGATTCTCGTAGTCCTTTTCGCAGCATACAGGAAATCGAACGTACTGGGGGATGGTCCTTCCCGTCTTCGTGCAACGATACACCACGCCCAGCGCGTCAGAGATCAACAAGGTATTCTCCGACTCCTCCAACACAGACTCCTGGAATGCAGGATGGATGTTGTCGTCGATGGGAAGCCAGTTCAGGTTAAAACTGACATCCAGCCCCAGAAAAGCCTCGAGCTGCCTTAGATCCTTGACATGGTTCGGAAGCCCTTCCTTGTGCCATCGTTCCAAGGTTTCAGGCCATACCCCCATCTCCATGAGTGGAACACGATCCACGTCCTGAAACTTCATGGTCCTCAAGAAACGTTCACGTTGCGTCATGGCAGGGACCACTATATCACTGAACGACAACCCTCAGTGATGAACTTTCAGCGCTGTCCCGCCTGCACCCAACAACCCTCTCAATACGGCAGAGGCTCGGTCCAGGTCCAGGACGGCGCGCCCGCCCGGGTCGCATCCGGCTTGGATCGATACCACCAGCCAAGCCCTCGACTCAACACCTGCGTGGTGGGAGCTCCGGTGGACAGATCGAACCAGACCCCGTCATACGCGGGATAATACCCGCCGGAGTCGAACAGCCAACTGCGCCGGTACCCATCCAAGCTTTGAACGTAGCACCAGATCTCGTCCGCGCTCGAACTGTCCCATCCTCCCAACGCCCCATCGGCCCAAAACGTGGTATGGGCCTCATCCAGAGGCACATCCGAAGGCAACGGCTGCCCAATCTGATGCAATACCATGTTCGAAGCGTGCACATCGATTCCCACAGGAATCTCGGTCTGCGGCACCATCCCATCGAAGTAGAAGGTCCTGTCCGTCAGGGACTTGTTCCTCACCCAGCAACCCAACCCGGGCGCCAAGGACATCATGGAAGGAGACCCGCTCGACAGGTCGAACCAGGTTCCATCATACGCAGGGTAATAACCGCCTGAATCGAAGAGCCATGCCCTCTCGTATTGGTTCGTCGTCCGAATCCACCGCCACACCTCATCCGAACTGCTGCTGTCCCACGCTCCTGTGCCCTGGAACCCCAACACGTCCTGAATGGTAAGACCTCCACACGGACTGAGCGAGGTTCCCATCATGGCCAGTTGTGCCGTTTCTCCCGTCGATCTGGCGATCACGGTCACAGGCAACACCCCACCCCTGTTCTGCGAAGCGACGCCTCCTTGCGCCACCACGCGGTAGTATCTCTCCGCATAGACAGGACCCAGGTCCCGAAAGGTCGTGCTCGCGCCCATGGCCTGAACCGATCCAGCCCAAGACCAGAGCGGGGCAATCAAACTCGAAGCATGCTCCACGTCATACCACATCCCATCCACCGACTCGAAGGTGATGTCCACCCAATCACTGATCGGCTGCGTCGTCTTGTCCCGCCAGATGTTCGTGATCACAGGTTCAGGCAAAGGCGTTGGCGTGGCCGTTGGGGTCCCGGTAATCATCCCAGTCGGCGTGACTGTCGGTGTCCAAGTGGGCAAAGGCGTACCCGGAGTCTGCGTGGGGCTGGCGGTACTGGTAACCGTCGGCGTGGCTGTCGGTGTTCCCGTAGCCATCCCGGTTGGCGTAGGCGTCAAGGTCGGGGTCGGAGTGGGAACCACCACCATGGGATACCAAAATCCTCCATGCAAATCGTAATTGGAACTCGAACTCGGGCCAATAGACGAAGGCTGACCCAGTGTAGAACGTATCTCGTAGTTGCTGGATGACAAGATCGCGCCACCCCCGGCAAGCACATCCCACTCGATGCTGTAATTGGCGCTCGAACCGGCGAATACCGTCCCACAAAAAAGGGACAGGAATACCCCCATCAAAAACCCACTCCTGCTTCTCATGGACCAACTCCTATTCACATCCATTACCTATGGCTATCGTAAACCAATATATACGACTTCTGCCGGTGTTTCAAAGTACATATTCCGTGAACCCGATCTAGGCCCAGAGCATAACATGCCAGCGAGGAAGATGGTGCATCGTCTGGCCGGGTTCACGGAATATTTATGTTTCAAAGATTCAAGAAAATATAGCATATTTCTTCGACTTTCTATCGCTGCGATTGCGTTGCCCATTTGAACAAGGCAATTTGTCTGCTCACGCGATCCCATTTCATGCCATAATATGCCCTTCCCAAAAAGGAGATTCCATGCGCGAGACAGTACATCCTCGAATCATAGCGAAGATCGACATTGACGCTTTGTCTGAGGGGGAAGTCCTCCATCCCTTGAATCCATGGAATGAATCTCAGAGCAAGGTCTTTCAAGGCTGGGAAACACCGCTGGCGCCCAGGGGAGCCTTCCCCTTGGAAAGCGGGATCTCTGTCATGACGGACAATGGAGGCAAGGTGTTGCAATGGGGATTGGAGGATATGGACCGAGCTCTGGTCACTGGAGGGGATCATTGGCGGAACTACACGGTGAAGACCAGCATCCTGCCTCTTTCCAAATACGCATCGAGCAACGAGGACAGAAACGATTGGCGAGAAGCTCTGGCCGGGATCGTGTTCAGGATGGTGACCTTGCGGCAGTTTTACCTCTTCGGTATAGAGGGTTGGCGTCGTCTGGTTTTATACAGGAGAGACCATGATGAATGGTTTCTTCTGAAATCCTGGGATGTCGAAATTCCCGAGGAATATACGGATCTCGAGGTGCAACTGGATTCAGATTGTATTCGATGTTCCGCGGATACCTTGGGCGTTCGATTCACCGTGATGGACACACGATACCCCGCGGGCAGGACTGGGGTCCGCTCCATGGGTCGTTGCCGCATAGCGCAATTGAAGGTCCTTCAAACCCAAGGTCAGCGCATGGAGTCTGTCCGGCTCTTTCAACTCTTCAGAAAACGGAAGGAACAATTGGGCAAGGACTTGCCCCAACCTGTCCTTGAACGAATCCTGCCGGTAAAGGATCTGGGTGGCATACCCAAATTCATGGATCTTCGGGAAGAGGGATGCTTCGAGATGCTCATCCCCTCACAAAAAGGCGTTCAATATCGCTCCATCAACGGAGATCTCCTTTGGGAGATTCCCAAACGCCCCTTCGCCATGTGCGTTTCCGATTTCTTCGAGGATCAGGGCAGGCTGATATGTATCATCTCAAAGACCCAGATCTACCATGAGACCAATGTCACACCGAACAACCACCCCGACAACGTCAAGGAAGAAGAACTATATGTCATCTCTGGCAGGACCGGAGAAATCCTGGCCTCAGCGCCTGTTCCGGTCATGGATAGGGCAGTCGTAAGGACAGACCTTTGCCCCACCGGAGGAAGTCTCACTCGCCCCGGAAGGACGGATTTCCTGCTCAGAGAATGGCGCAGCGATATCGGACACGGGGGATATCTCTTGATGGCCATGGACAAGGATCTCCATCCCCTCTGGCATCGAACCGTGGATACCCCCTATGGATACACTGACGCGCTTCAGTTCTACGATGTCAATGGCGATGGAAAGGACGAACTGCTCGCAGGCGGCAATCTCTATTCCTGCACAGGAGAGTTGCTTTGGGAACATGATCTCCTCCACGAGATGTCTACCATTACTGGGGCCCAACATTACAATTCGGTGTTGATTGGTCATCTTTCCGGAGATCCTGAACTGGATCCGGTAGCGTTCTTGCTCGCCGGCAGCGCTGGAGTGTATGTGGTGGACGGTTTGACCGGCAAAACACGCATGGTTCACTCCATTGGACACGCGCATACGCGGCAGTTCGGCAAGTGGAGAACCGATCTTCCCGGCACAGAGGTCCTCGTGACTTGCCACTGGGGAAACATGGGTATTCAGACCCTTTTCTCGGGAAGAGGGGACCATCTCTGGTCCATTCAGCCAGATTATATGGGACAAGGCTCATGTCCGGTCCAGTGGGGCGACAAAAAACATCAGCTCCTGTGGGTCAATACCTCTGCGCAAGGCATGGGTCTGTACGATGGATACGGTCGCAAGGTCCTGGATCTCCCGGAACTCAAAGCCCTTTGGGGAGCTTCCTTTCATCGGGATGTCTCTTGTTTCACAATCAGGATGGGAACCGATCCCAGGGATCACCTCTGTCTGTTGAAGGAAGGCCTTCTTCACATCTTCGGACAGGGTTGACTTGGATTTCGAGGCCAACCTTCAGGGGAGAAGAAGGACCAATCTCTCGAGAATTGACCTCAGTTCCACGGGATTCTCGTAGTCGATGCTGATTCGATCGCCCTTTCGGCTTCCTTCCACGCGAACCTCTCCTGCCCTCATTCTGATCGAGAAGTCCTTGTCTTCAGAAAGACAAGTTCTGATCTTCTGAAGGAGTTTCTCTCTTTCCGAAAGACTTTCCGTGTCGCGAGTCTGTCGGAGAAGGAACGACAAAGCCGAGGAAGGCAATTGTTCCTTCAAGGTCTTTCGAAGCAAATCTTCCCTAGTCGTCGCGTCCTCCACCCGCGTCAACTGGCGGACATGAGCATGGGATAGACGCCCCTCTTCCCAGGCCGACAATGCCTCTTTCGAAAGGTTTCTGATCGCCCCAAGACCCACATCCACTCGGGCCCGTTTCAACATGAGTTCATCGGCAATCTGTTCCTCCGGATAATCGTGAGACAAATCGTCATAGAGCCGCGCTTCCTCGTAAGGAGACAAGTCCTTGTTCACCTCATTGTCGATGAAACTCATGACGCGAGCCTGGGTCGAAGACACCTTTTCCATCACCACACAGCACACAACAAGCTTCCCCTTGCCCTTGAAGCGAGCGAACCCATGAGGCAGATCACGGGGTTCCTGTTCCTCCAGGATTCGAAGGGCCTCGATCCTTCGGGTCCCCAAGATTACATGCAATCCCTTTTGATCCCTGGAAAGCACCGGAGGACAGACCAGACCATGGCGAAGAATCGAGGCGGCCAAGGATGAGACGTGTTGATCCTTGTGTCTGCGAATCTGAGTCAAAGGTGTCCCCACCTGGCTCAGCAACAGATCTTCTAATTTCATGGTTCGTTCTCTCCTCTCGGTTCATCGTTCTTGTAGAAGGAACCTGGCAGGGTCTCGACCTCTATCCAGCGCAAATACGCGGCTTCTCCCTGGCACAACGGAACAGCCACGATCTCAGGGGTTTCGTAGGGATGAGACTCCTGAATCGCCTTCATGAGGGGTTCCGAAGAAACCATGGTGGTTTTCATCGTGCATCGGTATTCTTCCGCCCGTTCCAGGTTGCCTTTCCACCAATAGAAGCTCACGATCGGTCCCTCGATCTGGGCACAGGCGGCCAGGCGTTTGCGAACCATGGCTTCTCCGATTCGTTCCGCGTCCTCCCTGGTTCCCGTGGTCGTGGTCAGTTGAACGAAGGCTGTTTTCGTCGTGGAATCGTTCAAATCCGTCCTCCCATCCCTCTCAGAAGATACTTTCGGTTCTTGCCCTGTCGTTCAAGAACCAGCCACATGACTTGCAGTGTATCATGGTAGCCAGCATGCGCCACATCACCTCATGGCCCTCCGCCCCGTGATTTCGTCGCGCTTCACGGCCGACTTGTATTCTTCCCCCTCTTCTTGGGCGCACTGGGACTCGAACCCAGGACAAACGGATTAAAAGTCCGCTACTCTACCAAGCTGAGTTATGCGCCCTCACCTTAGGGCTCAAGAAAAACCTTGACGCCCTACAAAAGGATCCAGCTTCTCAATCAAATCCTTTCGTCCAGGACCTGTGGAAATCATGCCCACCGGAACCTCCAAGAGTTTCTCCAGAGCCTGAAGATAATTTCGCGCTTTGTGGGGAAGATCTTCGAACCGGGTCACTCCGAAGGTGTTTTCTTTCCAACCCTCAAAGGTCTCGTACACAGGTCTGCACAGAGCAAGGATGTCCACGTCGGCGGGAAATCGATTCAACATCTTACCGTCACACTGGTACCCGACACAAACAGAGATCGAGGGTTGTTCATCCAAGACATCCAATTTCGTGATGGCCAACTGATCCACCCCATTCACTCGCATCGCATATCGAGCGGCCACTCCATCAAACCATCCGCACCGTCTGGGACGTCCAGTCGTCGCGCCGTATTCATTCCCTTTCTCCCGAATGGCGTTCCCGTCATCCTCGGAGCACTGGGTGGGAAAGGGACCCTCTCCAACTCGGGTCGTATAGGCCTTAACCACAGCGATCACGTTTTCGATGGATCGAGGTCCCACACCGGTCCCGGCCAGAGCGCCTCCAACGCAGGCGCTGGACGATGTGACATAAGGATACGTACCCATATCGATATCCAACAGGGTCCCTTGCGCCCCTTCCCAAAGCACATGCTTGCCCTGAACCAAAGCGTCATGTACCCGTTCCACGCCATCGGCAATCAGAGGCTGAATCTCCTGAACACACGCCTTCAAGGAATCCAGGATCTCTTCCGCGCACACGGATGGCTCTCCGCCCAACAGGCTCCATTGTTTGTTTACCACTTCCACGTTCTCTCGAATCTTTCTCGAGACTCGATCTGAATCCCTCAAATCCCCCACTCGAATCCCTCTACGAGCGGCCTTGTCCGTATACGCGGGGCCAACACCCTTGCCTGTCGTTCCGATCTTCTGATTCCCCAGATACATCTCCCAGAACTGATCCATCTGCTTGTGATAGGGCAAAATAAGATGCGCCCTGTCGCTGACCAAGAGTCGCCCCTCAATTTCGCAGCCTTGCGACTCCAGGGTTCTCTTCTCTTCCGCCAGACTGAAGGGATTGACCACCACTCCGTGCCCGATCAAGCATTGCTTTCCGGGCCACACGATCCCTGAAGGGATGATATGGAACACGTAGTGCTTGTTGTCCACCACCACGGTATGTCCCGCGTTGTCCCCTCCCTGATAGCGGACAATCAAATCAGCTCGCGCGGACAGGCAATCGATAATCTTACCCTTGCCCTCATCGCCCCACTGCCCTCCAAGAACGACGACTCCTGCCAATCCATGACCCTTTCTGTAACCATAAGAAAGGAGCCCGCTTCAAGCCAAGGCTCCTGACCAGAGGATGTATTAGACCACAGATCTTTCGATACGGTCAAGGCAAAGGGTAAGTTACATTGGAATCTCGAGAAGCGTTTTGAGGGCCTGAGCGTTCTGTATAGCTTGAGCTCGATAATGATTGTTGAACAGAACAAAGGTCTGAGAGGCCTCCCGGTTCATTTTCCTGATTCGAGGGATCCATTCCTCCAATTCTTCGCTTGAATAGAGGTAATCGTATCTTTCCCACGCTTCGTCGTGCTTCAACCAAGTTTTCTCGTTTCGACCATGAAATCGAACGTATCCCAGAGAGGATGTCACCCACGATCGAGGCGCCATAAGTCCCTTCAATTCAGGTTCATCCACGCAACAGAAAGCCACGTTCATCTTTCGAAGCCAGGGAGCCACAGGATCCACCAGCCAGGAATCGTGCCTGAATTCCACTGCCAACGGCACATCCGATGCCCGCTCCTTCAACCGGCACACATAGCCTCTATTTTTCTCTTCGTTCCTAAAACGAAAGGGGAATTGTACCAGCACACATCCCAATACGCCCGAATCCTTGATAGGTTCAATGCTTTCTCTGAAGGAAGACCATGCCCCTTCATCCTCACCGTGAGAGATCTCTCTGTGCGCTTTTACCGCGAAGGTCAGTCTTCCATCCGCCTTTTCCAGAATTCTTTTCATGCTTCTCCTGGAAAGCGTGGCGTAAAAGGTGGCGTTGAGTTCCAGAAGATCGAATCGTTCCGCATACACGGCAAGCATCTCATCCTTCCTGGTTCCCGCTGCGTAAAAAGGACCCACCCAATCCTGGTAGCTGAATCCGCAGGTCCCTACTCGAATCATTTCAGAGTAACCTATTCGGCCAGGTCCTCGGACGGTTCCGAATCCTTGATTTCAGCCTCTGCCACGGGCATCGATCTCAAGCCGGCGCCTGAACGGAAACGAACGCTGCATCGAGGAGGAACCCGCGTTTTCGCCCTGGTATGAGGATCCATACGCATACGCGCGTCATACTGTTTGACCCTGAAAGATCCAAATCCTCTGATTTCCACCACAGCGCGCTGTTTCAACGACTCTTCCATGATTTCAAAGATAGCGTGGGTCGCCAAGCGCGCCTGCGCCACGGTAAGGAAATCAATTCGATCCGCTAGACGATGTGCGATCACATCCCTGGTCACCTTCTCCATCATCGACCTCCTCCGAATCTAGTCGTCGCCCTCATATACGATCAAAGAGTGTATCGGAATCCCTCCCAATTTCTCGCGTCCATGAAGGAAGGACAATTCCGCCAGGAAACAGGCCGCCACCGGTATGCCCCCCGCCTGTTTCACCAATTCCTGGACCGCCGCCATGGTGCCCCCAGTGGCCAGTACATCGTCAGCCAGCAGCACCCGCTCCCCTCCAACAAGACTGTCCTCGTGCATTTCCAGGGTATCGGTTCCGTATTCCAGATCATAGGTTATATGTCTCGTTTTTCCAGGGAGCTTGCCTGGTTTTCTTACCAGAATCAAACCACAGTCCAATCGAGGCGCCAAGGCAGCTCCGACAATGAAACCTCGGGCCTCAGCCGAGATGATCGCGTCCAATCGATAGGGAGCCATCTCCTCGACCAGAAGGTCGATGGAATCCGCGAAGGATCGCGCGTCTTGAATCAAGGTGGTGATGTCCTTAAAAGAGATTCCAGGCTTGGGAAAGTCCGGAATCTCACGAATAATCGATTTCAATCTTGCGACGCGATCGGCTCTTGTTTTTTCGATCTGCATGTGCGCTCCCTTCCACCATGGAAAAAGCCTTACGCAATTTTTCCAAGGCTTTGCATTGAATCTGACGAACTCGTTCCCTGCTGATTCCAAAGAATTTTCCTGTTTCAGCGAGCGTATATTCCCGGTTCTTGTTTACTCCGAACCGGTATTCCAACACCTCCCGCTCTCTGTCCCGCAAGGTCTCCAGCAACCCCATGACCCGCTCGGACAAAAAGATCTCCTTCATCACCTCAGAGGGAATATCCACATTCTCGTCCTTGATCGTGTCCAACAACTGGCTATCAGATTCTTCCTCACCTATCTGGAGGTCCAACGGGATGGTCTCCGGCAGGAGAGTCTCCAGTTCCTTCGCCTCCTCCAGAGAAATCTTCATGCAACGTCCGATCTCATTCGGCCGAGGCTCCCTCTCCAGTTCCTGCCGAAGCGCCTCCTGGCATCGTTTGTACCTGCAGACCAGATTATACTTGTACACTGGAAGACGAATGGTACGAGCCTGGTTGGCCAAGGCGCGGAGAACAGCCTGTCGAATCCACCATCCCGCATAGGTCGCGAGACGACACTCCCGGGAGGGATCGAAGCGTTCCACCGCTTTCATCAATCCCAGATTCCCTTCTTCAATGAGATCCATCCATTGCACGCCAGTAACCACATATCTCTTGGAAATCGCCACCACCAACTTGAGGTTGCAGTTGATCAATCTCTCCCTGGCTTCCATATCTCCAAGCTGGGACTGTAGAGCAAGTTCACATTCCTCCTCGCGCGTAAGCTGTGGAAATTGTCCAATCTCATTGAGATAGGTGTCCAAAGCTGTTTTCGTCTGCATGTCTCACCGACCTTCGCCAAACTGGATTTCATTGAAAGGAGAAGTTCGATCAGGATCCCCAAGGAATACGATATTGAACCGGAGATTCGATCCGCCCAAGACCCACCTGATGGGCCATGGTTCGAAAAAGTTCCTCAAAAAGAGCGGGTCTGGGTTTTCTGGCATGGATGAGCCTGACCTCCCCTAGTATGCCGGAGATTTCTTTCGCCTCATCGATGGCTGTATTGAGATTTCCCAAACGATCCACGAGTCCCAGTTCCTGGGCCTGTCGTCCAGTCAGAACCTGCCCATTGGCCACCTGTTGAACGAAATCCATGTCCAGTCCTCTGCCTTCGGCCACCGCTTCCATGAATTGTGCGTGGACATCATTCACCATGGCTTGAAGAAGTTTCCGTTCTTCCTCTCGCATTTCCCTGAACATGCTGCCCGTATCCTTGAAATCCCCTCCCTTGACCACTTCCCACCGCAATCCCAAGCGATCCAGAAGTTCTTGAGCCACTGGCATCTGCATCACCACACCGATGCTCCCGGTCATGGTGCCCGCCCCGGCCACGATCCTGTCCGCCCCGCAAGCGATGTAATAGGCTCCGGAAGCCCCCATGTTCCCAAAAGAAACCACCACTTTCTTTCCATATTCATCCCTGAGGGTCCTCATTTCCTGGTGAATGTCTTGCGCTGCCACCACGCCCCCTCCGGGAGAGTTGATCCTGAACACGAAAGCCTGAACGCTGTCGTTTTTCTTGTAACGATCGATTTGGTCGATCACATTCTTTGATTCCATGATGGGTCCTTGAATATCTATGAGAACCACTCCATTCCTGCTCAATGGTCCTATGCCGGGATTGATTCCAACGGTGAACACGCTGACCATAAGAAGAAAAGAGAAGCCGATCAGAATCGTCACGATGATTCCCACGGCGCGACCCGGCCTTCCCGCCTTTCCCTTTTTCAAGGAGGGTGGCCGCGGCATAGACACCGAACTGGCCCAGGGTATGACCGAAGGCTCCGCCTGCTGGGAGGCACGATCTTCACTTTGGGACAAAGAAGGGTCGTCTTGAGGAAAAGAAGGGTGTTCCATGGGTTTATTGGCCGAATTCGATGCGGTAAGCCAGGGAATGGGGCAATCCCGCGGCCAAGATTCGGCTCTGACTCCTTTCGACGTTGTAGCGAACCCTGAACGTTTCCACAATCATTTGTTCATCATCATAGATTACAACACAGGATCTGGCATCACCATCCCTGGGCTGTCCCACGCTTCCCACGTTCACCAAGTATTTCCTCTTCTTGGATAGTTTCACTTTCGGCTTTCGCGTATAGCCAACAGAATCTCCGGAAAAATAGACGACCGGAACATGGGAATGTCCGATAAAACATACCTTGCCCTGCATGGCTTCGAAACACAACAGAGCGTCCAAATCCGTATAGATATAATGCCATGCCCCGGGAGCGTCCGGGGTAGCATGCACCAGAGTACCATAGTCCATTTCCACTTTGAGAGGCAAATTCATCAGGAAAATTCGATCGCTTTCACTCAACTGGCCGGAAGTCCATTCCACGGCTTCCTTCGCGTCCTTGTTGAAGTTCGCGATCGAAGTCTTTCCCACGGCCGCGGCGTCATGGTTTCCTGGCACACAAAGACATTCCTTCTCTCTGACGCGAGCGATGCATTCACTGGGATTGGCGCCATATCCCACAATATCTCCTAGACAGACATATTGGTCGACCTTTTGCTCCTCGAGAAATCCCAGTATTTCCTCCAAAGCCACGAGGTTGCCATGAATGTCAGCCATCACCGCGATCCGCACGATTCTCCCTCTCCCTCTTCCTTTTCCTCTTCTCCATCTTCTCCTTTTTGCCAGTCTTCCTCTTCCAATATTGTATCTTCCACGCGTTCTATATCATTCTGAACCAACATCCCTTCCGAAGAAGTCGTGTCTTCCGGCCTGAATCCCTCTTCGCGTGTTCCCTGAGGAATTTTTGGGGTCTCTTCCCTGCGTGCCTCCGCAGCACCTATGACCCTTACAGCCATGATACTCAACTCAAAAAGAAGCCACAATGGCACTGACATAAGCGCCATGGTCCACGGATCGGGTGGGGTCACGAGGGCGGATACAACCAGGACGATTACCAGGGCGATACTTCTGTTGTTTCTCAGGATTTGATGATCCACCATACCCATTTTGGCCAAAGCGGACATGATCACAGGCAGCTGGAACGCCGCACCAAATCCGAAGAGCAGAAGAAGAACAAAACTGACGCAACTGTTCAAGGACCATATCGCTTCCAACCCCATTCGATCTGCGAATCGTTTCATGATGGGAAGGCCCATGCCCAACACTACCCCATAGGCAAACGCCATGCCCAGAAGGAACAGCAGGAGAATGCACCAGAACAGGAATCGCACGATACGAATCTCGTGAGCATACAGGCCGGGCTTCACGAAACGCCAAATTTCGAAGATAATGACAGGGAGTGAGAAAACCAGTCCAGCCAGCATGGCCACCTTGAAACGTACCATGATGGCCTCAGTGACATTGAGTACCACAGGCTTGACGTTCACGGCATCGAAAGGCTTCACCACGACATAGTGGAACAGCCCATCCGCGAAGATCAATCCAACTACCGTAAAGATCGCCACGGTTACCAGGCTGACGATGATCCGTTCCCGCGCTTCTTCCAGATGGTCCAAAAAGGTCTGCTTGTCCTCTTCCACGTTCATCCTAATGGACCAAGATTAACCCACGTGGTTGTTCTTGTCCTCTCGTCCCGCCGATTCGATTTCCTTCTCGATATCCGAGGCGGCCTTCTTGAATTCCTTGATCCCACTACCCAAGGCCTTGAATACCTCAGGGATTCTCTTGGCGCCAAACAGAAGCAGCACCACCAGGAAGATGACCAGTATCTCGGTGTGTCCCAAACTCGCGAACGCAATCATATCCGCCTCCCTCAATACGCGACGCGAAAATCGACCAGACCTTCGCATTCGGGTAGCCATCGAATTGACACGTCATCGACGCGCGACAGGGAAGGCCCAAGACGCACGCTCCGAAGAAACTTCTCCAACTTGTGCCTGGGTCCTTCGGCCACCACGGCGACATCGCCATTGGGAAGGTTCTTCACCCAGCCACCCAAGCCAAGAAAACAACCTTCGCGTTGAACAAACCAGCGAAAGCCTACTCCCTGAACTCTTCCAGAGACAGCGACTTCCAACCGCTCATCCATGATCAGAGCCTTTATGCCTGTCCTCCGATGGTATCGGGGCGGGCGGATTTGAACCGCCGGCCTCATCGTCCCGAACGATGCGCGCTACCAAACTGCGCTACGCCCCGTTGCTTTTAGATTCCGGATCACCTTTTGAGGAGAATGTCGAATCCCCTTCTTCCTGTCCTTCCGACGCTGTGGCCCGTTGGACACCATATTTTACCACGATGAATCCTAAAACAAGAAGCACAACGAAAAGAATACTCAGTTTGTCAAAATGTTCCTCGATAAAAACCTGCATCTTTGCCCCTCCAAAATACATCACAGTAGCCACGATAAAAAAGCGGGCGGAGCGGCTCACAAGAGAAGCAAGGACAAAAATCGGGAAACTGACCCTGAAGAAACCTGCGGTCAAGGTGAACACTTTGTACGGGATGGGAGTAAATCCTGCCACTCCGACCGCCCACCCCTCGTACTTCTCGTACAAACGCCGGACCCTGTCAATCTCGTCATGGAATCGCTGTTTCTTGATATATACGAACAAAATCTTCTGCGCCGCGGTCCAGGACCATCTTCCCAGTCCGTATCCAAACATCCCTCCGAACAGGGAACCGGCGGAACAGAGGAAGGCGAAAAGAAAGGCCCTGGAAGGATCCCCCAGGCACAAGGCCATGAGCAATGGATCCGGGGGAATGGGGAAAAAAGAGGATTCAGCGAAGGATAACCCGAACAGGGCGGCCCAGCCCAAGGGATGTTCAGCCCAACTCACCATCCATTCATACAAACCATGTACATAGGTCATGATCTCGTGAAACCATTCCATGGGATCCCTTTCTAAGCTTGATCCTTCCAGCCCTGTTCTCCAACAAGCGGCACAAAGATACAGGAACAGATGCGTTCCATTTCAACACCCTGATCCGTACGTTCGTACCGAATCAAGGTCTGCACATCGCGTCCACCTATTGGAGCCACGAGCTTACCTCCAACTTCCAGTTGGCTCAGGAGAGAATTCGGAACTTGAGGCGCCCCGGCAGTGACGAGTATCCTGCCATAGGGACCCTCTTCAGGGCAACCCAGGGTTCCATCCCCCTGATGAAAGAGAATGTTTCCGTATCCCATCGCCCCGAGCCTGATCTCAGCGTTTTCATACAGAGAACCAATACGCTCCACAGTATGTACTTGTCGCGCAAGCTCGGCCAGAATGGCAGTTTGATACCCGGAACCGGTCCCGATTTCCAGGACCCGTTCGGATCCCTCGAGCTGGAGCGCCTCGGTCATGAGCGCCACCATATAGGGCTGAGAGATGGTTTGACGCTCACCAATCGGCAGGGGATGATCCTCATAAGCCCTGTCCTGCTGATCTGTCGGAACGAAAAGATGTCGGGGCACCTTCTCAAAGGCACAAAGTATCCTTTCATCCTGGATTCCCCTCTGGCGCAGTTGGCGTTCCACCATCTCTTTCCTGCGCTTACAAAAGGAAGAGTACGTCGCCATAGGAAAAATCCTACTCAGGCCAGACTCGACGAAACATGCACCATTGATTAAGGTGTTGACCGATCCACCGTTCCAGGGTCTTGGCCAGTCTGAAAGAGATCTGATGAATCTTCTCCTCCTTGCTGCCTTCTTTCGGCGGCCAGATGATCTCCCCCACGGTCAGATAGGGCCGTCCGGCCTCATTGTAGGCCATGACCCCAGGAATCACTGGAACGTCCGCGGCAATGGAGAGCCTGGCCGGTCCTTGAGGGAAAAAGACTGTCCTGCCGAAAAAGGGCACCGGAACACCCCCTTCTCGTGTCACCCAATCCCCGGCAATCGCGATCAATTCCTTGCGATGAAGAGCTTTGAAACATTCCTTGATCCCCGCGCCCAAACCAACACAACTGACACCACCCAACCCGCGAATTCCTTTGAAGAGGTCGTTGAGCCTCTTGTACCTATGTTGCTGCGCCACGGCGGTCACCGGCAAACCGTGAAGCGCGATGGTCATCACCGCCAATTCCCAATTGCCTACGTGACAAGAGACCAATACGGCCCCTTTGCCCTTCTCTTGCACCTCATCCAGTCCGCTCAGATCGTCCGCCTCCAGCCAACCTCTGAGTTCCTCCTCAGAGTAGATGGGAACGCTAAGAAAATCCGAGAGATACCGTCCAAAATTCCTGAAGATCTGCCGCGTGATGGCTGAAGCTTCCTCCCTGGCCCTACCGGTCGCCTCCAAGACCTTGGTCACGTTGTCCATAACCCTGGCTCGTTTTCTCCAGCTCACCACGTACTGAAAATCGCCGAGAAAATTGGCCAACGCGTAGCGTCTGGCTCGACTGACTCGGGCACACATCCATTTCAAGACCACCAAGCTGCAGTAGGTCAACATGATGTGTTCGCCAAAACCCTCTCGCTCTCCAATTCCCGCGGATTCGGTCCTGCCTGGGTTTTCCCGGAAGTCGCATCCATCATAGCCAAAACCTTCTGTCCTATCTGCATGGCTGCATCGGGAAGAGCTGCCGCGAAAGCTCTCCTCGACATATCCTCCAACAAGGCAGGATCTCGCAGAAGTCGTCTCACGTGATGAACCACCTGGCAGGACTGTCTTCCCCAAAGAGCCGCGCCTTCCCTCAACAGATAGGAGCAGTTGCGCGCCTCCTGTCCCGGAATCACATCGAACAACACGAGCGGAAGTCCCGCCGCGAGCGATTCCGCGGTGGTCATTCCCCCCGGTTTGGTGATCATCAGATCGGCCGCCAACATCAAGGCGTTCACGTGATTCACATAGCCAAAAACTTTCAGGCGATGCCGGGAGGTCTTGGACAACGCGATCAAATTCCTATACAACTTGTCATTCCTTCCAGCCACAGCGACCATGGCAAAGGAATCCTCCAACCGATCCAAGGCCAAGGCTGCCTCGCCGATGGAGCCGAGTCCGTTGCCTCCTCCCATTAAAAGGATCAACTTTTGCTCCGAAGAAACTCCCAAACTCTCCCGGATGGATGTACCGTCCGCCTCCAGGAAACTCGGACGGATAGGAATCCCTGTCACATGGAGCAACGCGGGATCGACCGAGAAATTCCTCGCCACTTCTTCGGCCACCTCCGCGCTGGGAACCATGTAGGCATCCGTGTCAGGATGAAACCAATAGGCATGCGCCACATAATCGGTCACCACGCCAATGAGGGGCAAGTTTCTCCCTGTCAGACGCTTGAACGCCGCAGTGACGCCACAAGGATAAGCTTGGGTACAAACAATGGCCTGGGGATTGATCTCATCGATGAACCGACCGAAAGTCCTGGCATTCTTTTCGTTTAAGCGGGCTCGAATCCTGGCCGTGGAACGATACACCTCCGGGCTAAAATACAAATATTCCCACAAATCAGGAAAACTCTTGATGACCGAAAGATAGGTCTTTTTGACGGCCTGGCCCAGAACAGGCTTGACCAGGGACATGGAATCCACACATATCGTCTGAAGTCCAGGTCTCAACAGCTCCAAAGCTTCAGCAACAGCCAAGGCAGCCATCTTGTGCCCAGAACTGATGGCAATATGAAACAGGAGAACTCTCGACCGATCCGTTGACATGGTGATGTCACCTACCCTTGAGAACCTCTCCAAAAGTCGGGGCGACTGGATTTGAACCAGCGACCACTTGCACCCCATGCAAGTGCGCTACCAGACTGCGCTACGCCCCGATATTATAATCACCCTATCACATCCCTTTGGGAAAGTCCAGTTCAAGACGATCCATCTCCCGAGATCCATTGGACAACAAGATCTCCAGGTCGTCCAGTTCTCTTTTCAATCCCTTCAACATCTCTCTGACCCCGATCGTGGTTCGCGTGAAAGGAAGCTCTTCCTGTCTAGGCTCTGACAGCCGCTTTCGGGCCCCAGGGATACTCAGCCCTTCCTCCCTTAACAGATGTTGTATAGACTTGACGACAGCAACCTCCCGATCACCGTAGAGCCGGTGAGCTCCCTTCTTGCGGCGAAGCGGCTTCAATTCCTTGAATTCCTGCTCCCAATATCGAATGATATTCGGTCGAACACCCGTCATTTTTGCCACTTCACCGATGGAATAGAAGCGATCCAAACGGGTATGGTCACGAGGTATCACACATCATCCTTGCGCGGCCTTTCAGCCACAATCCGCTCTGAGATCAAGACTCTGGAGAGCGGAGCATTCCATATTCATATTACCGGCTGTCATCAGAGGGTGCTTCGATCCTTTGTTGGTCTTTTTCACGTCCCTCTTCCGGGGTTTCCTGGAACCATTTGGTTTCAATCTCCTTCAAACCGAAAGGACCCAATCTCTCCCTCAGTTCCGGAGGCAACCGTCGTTCGATCTCTCTATGATTCATCCAAATGGACAGCTTGTCAATCCACGTATACGGAACGAGCCAGACCAGAGCGATCAGGACAATGAGATATATGGTGACAATCTTCTCGAGACGCTTGTCCTCTTGTTCCTCACGAGACGTCTGTTCCAATGCTGCACCATGAAGGTTCTTGTGACGATCTTTGTTCTGGGACATCTTTCACCCTCTTATCCTGACATCGAACGGACCCAGTCTACACTGCTTGCTTGCTCTCTTCAAGAGGTCGCGTCAGATAGATCATTTCCTCCTGCTCTCGAAACGAAGCTGAACAGGGCAGCCATGATATTCAAACCGATGGATGAGCTTCTTGGTCAGATACCGAACCGAATGCTGGGTGATACGATCCGGGTGACCCACCTTGACGACGAAAGAGGGTGGCGACACATCGACTTGGGCGCCGTAGAGGATCTTGGGACTCGACAGACCGGACAACGCGCCCTTGCCATCCACCTCCTGAAAAAAATCATTGAGGTCCGGGGTTCTGATTCTCTGATGCTGTCTCGTGGCCACATCCAGAACGGCCGATTTCAACCGCTTGAGTCCCCACCTATGGGTGGCAGAACCCAAGAGAACAGGAAGATGTCCCACGCGGAGAAAGGGACGTGCCAGGATGCTCTTGACCGTTTCCGGGTCCATGAGCTGCTCCTGGGGTTGAAGCGTGGAATCCTCCTCTTCGACATCTTCATCTTCTTCCTCCAACCAGGCTTCCACCACGGCCGGCAGATTCTCCTGCTCCAGGGAATCCGCATCCTCCTGGATCAGATCCACTTTGTTGCCGAAAAGGACCAGTCCGGACCCCTTTTCCAGGCAAGCGTTGCCCAGGTGGACATCCTGATCCGTCAATCCACGGGTAAGATCGATCAACAAGACCGTCACATCGCAGCGGGCGGCCGCGCCCATGGATCTGGAAACAGAGATGACCTCCAGCCAATCTTTGACCTTGGCTTTCCTTCGAACCCCCGCGGTGTCCGCCAGGATAAAATCCCGTTCCATCCAACGATACCTGTCGAGAAGAACATCTCTCGTGGTTCCGGGCTTGTCATACACGATCGCCCGTTCCCTTCCCAACAAAGCGTTCATGAGGCTGGATTTCCCTGCATTGGGCACCCCTACCATGGCCACGCTGAAGGTTTCTTGCTGCTCTTCTTCGTCTTTTACCTTTCCTGGCGCGAGTCCCTCCACGCACTCGTCCAGAAGATCACCCACGCCTGTCCCATGGATACCGGATACAGGAATAACTCGATCCCAACCCAATGGAAGAAAATCCCCGGCCACATTTCCTTTTTTATCTCCATCCACTTTGTTCATGGCCACCACCGCGCGATATCCCTTGGTCCTGAGAAAATCGGACACCCGCTCATCCAGCCCTGTTCTACCCAGTTTGGCGTCCACGACAAGCACGATGAGGTGCGCGCCGATCAGTGCTTTTTCGGCCGCGTCGAACACCTTGTCCCTCAACAACTCGTCATTCTCGCCAAAGAGCCCTCCGGTATCCATCAACGCGAAACGTCTCCCGGCCCAGAGCGCCTCAGCCACCTGCCAGTCCCTGGTCGTCCCCGGACGATCATGAACCACGGCTTGTCGACGACCGATGATCTTGTTAAAAAGAGTGGACTTGCCCGCATTGGCCGCTCCCACCAGGACGACCCTAGGCAACCCCCCTGTGATAGGCAGTCCCCTTCCTGACCGTATCTTGGAATTCGTCCTGCCCTCCAGATCCAAAACCCTCTTCGAACGTTTTCGTCTGCTCAATGGAATTTTCCTCGGTAGATATGGATCATACACATTCTCTATAGGAGCAATTCTTCCATTATAGTCAAAGCTCAGCTTTGACATTGGATTTCGATTGGGTGCAAGGGTTCACTGAACGTTACCCATTGGGTTACACTTGCTGAAGATCTCAATTCAGGTGACAAAGAGTACGTGAATTCAAGACAGGAGGGAAGATGTCCAACATCATCGCCTGCAGGCTCTCGGTCTATCAAGAATCCGAAGAAGCGTTTCGCTTGTTGCCCCAAGTGGGAATCCACGCTCTGGAGGTAGGAATCCCTGAGACTTTGGATTTCACGCCACTGGTCAGGAAGGCTGAATCGCACGGCATGAAAGTCACTTCCGCGGCCACAGGCCTGCACCTGGATCCAGAGAATCGAGAAAGGTTCGAGGACATCCTGCGCTCAGCGTCCGAAGCAGGAATCCGGCGCGTCTTTGCCAGCATCAAAGGCCATGACAAGCTGTCGCGCGAAGAATCGCTCTCACAAATCCGCGAACTGGCGCGGCTGGCCCACAGATTGAGAATCATCATTTGCATGGAGACGCATCCTCCCTTCGCCACCCATGGAGATCTGGCCAGAGAAACCATCGAAGCCGTGGACAGTCCCGGGCTTCGTTTCAATTTCGACACGGCGAACATCTATTACTACAACGAGGGATGTGACGCTCTCACGGAGCTACGAAAGTGTGTCGAGTTCGTGGAGAGCGTTCATTTGAAGGAGACGAATGGAGCCTATCATTCAGACAATTTTCCTGCACTGGGGCAGGGAATCGTGGACTTTCCGAATGTCTTTCGCATTCTGGAGGAAAGAGGTTTCGAGGGACCCTATACCCTGGAGTTGGAGGGTCAACTCACCGAAGGAAAGAATCTCGTGGAACGACACGAGGCGGTTCGCGCCTGCATGGAGTATCTCAGAGGCATAGGCGTGACAGACTGAGAGGCAGGCATGTCAGGTCAGGTCAACGGGCCCTCTGCAAATCAGATCGAAATGGCCATGGCAGAACAGACGATTTTCCACGACGAGGAGGTGTTCCATTGTGATACATGGTTTTGGATTGATGTGTCATTTTGAGGCAAAACTAATGGTACATATTCAGTGAACCCGATCCAAACGCAGCCCTTGGCGGAGAAGAGACGGTTTGTCTCTGGATCGCTTTCACTGAATATGTACAACTAATGATCCTGGATCCCTGTGATCGCCACAAGGAAGGGACGGACCTGGTCCCTTTGGCTTTCCATATCGATCGCCACGATAATCTCTTCCGGACGTGGATTCTCCCAGACGAAACGGTCCAGTCGAACGAGTTCCCCGGCCCTCGTCTTTCCTGTCCATCCCCCGGAAGCCTTGGCGGATCCGAGCCGGCTGTTCCAATGGCTGATCTCCTTGTTCCAGCGAAGGGGAATACATTGCGAAGAACCGTCCCGGTACAACACCTGATATTGAGCGATATGGCCTGGGTTCTGTCCCTTGGAATCGTAGATATGCTTGGAAAAGATCTTGGGCCGAGTACAGCTTTGAAGGAAAGCCAATCGCGAGAAACACGCGCCCACAGGAATATTTCTCGTGGCCAGGGGAAGCACCCCTTCCTCGGTCTCGTGGTCCGCGAGAAGAACGCAATCCTTTTCAGAAGGGCTACGTGAGCGCATGACCCGGAAAGGAACGCCTTCGATCCAATGGATCCCTGGTCGCAATGCCTCGTAATCGTTCCTTGGCCCGGCATCAACACAAGAGATACCCTCTGACGCGTATCGAAGGGATCCATTGGCTTGCAGGGACAAATCCATCATGGCGAAACGATTCGGACGTTGTAGAGATTCACCCAGGTCATAGATTTCCCGAAAGCGATGTACCGGTTCCCAAGAGATGGCGTCCATGGCCGGAGATCCCGGGGACCAGGTGTTCTCCGCGGTCAACGCAACAGCAGCCATCAACCGAGGTTCCTCGATGAATCGATCGATTCTCCACCAACTGGTGCCGGAATATCCCAATGCCTTCTCCCGGAAACAAACGTCCGAGAAGTTCATCACATTGGACGGCTCATACCACCCGCAACCCAGCACCTCGAAGCCTTTCTCCTGAAAAAAGGCCACCGATGGAAACTCGCTGGATTCCCCGTAATGCCAATCAAAGACAAGTATATCCCTGGGAATCACCTCCAGGGCCTTGGCCGTGAAGAAAGGGGGGCCTCCCCCATGCTCCACAAGAAGCTGGTCTCCCCACATGCACATGCGAAGGCCCTTGTTCCAAACAAAGGCATGAAGCCGAATCACCTCTTCCGCGAAGATCTCCCATGGCTCTGAATCTCTGCACCTCTCGCAAACCCCGATGGGCTCAAAGGTGATCTCATCCAGTCCCACATGAAAATATGCAGCATGAGGGAAACATTCCAATTGTTCCTCGATCATATCGAAGAGTAGGTCATGGACCTCAGGATGCCGGGGACAATAATTCCAAAACTTGCGGCGTTGATCCTCGGCCGGCTCAGGAATCTCGGCCAGATGCTGGAACTCCTTCTTGGTGAGGAAATAATTGAAATGGGACCAGCATTGAGTCATGGGGATGACCTCGAATCCCAAGGACTCGGCATGGCGCACCAAGGCCGACAATTCCTCCTTGGATACAGCCTCTTTTTTGGATAGGGCGGGTATTCTCTCGTACTGCAGCCTGTTGTCGATCTGGAGGGTCAAGACATTGAATTTGAACCTGGCCAAGACCTCGATCAGACGATAGGCCTCCTCCAAGGCTCCGGAGGTTTCCGGTGCCACAAGATGCCAAGCACGCCAGTGCATAAGAGGCCCATCGACGATCCATCCTCGTTTCAATCTCCCCTCGATGTCCATCCATTGTTTGAGGGTCTGCATCCCGAAGCGAAATCCCTGCGCGTTCTCGGAGACAAGTCGGACTGAACGAGAGTCCACGGTCAAGACATAGACCGAGTCTCGCTGCCAGGAAAAGTCCCTCGATATCCGCGATTCCGCTCTCGCCCAGTCCCTCTCGAGTCTGGGATGTTCCCGGGCAGACCCCACCAACATCTTTCGCCTCGGTCCAGTGTCCGGGTCCAGCCGCTCTCCTTTCCAGCGCCAGCCCAACCGGAGCTCGAGATGTCTTCTCCAATCCTCCACCGCCGCCTGTCCCTGTTCCCCCCACGCCACATGCCAGTCAGGTTCCAACCTTGTCCGGAAACAGGACGATACCTTCGCGCATTGTGGAAGCGGCGTCACACCGAATCCCTGTCGCCTGGCAGGTTTCCTGGCCTGGATCCAGAGGAGTTGATTGGGATCCGGATCCCTCAGAACAAGGTCCGCGAAACCGTCCGGTTGATGAAATCCATCCCCTTCAAGCGCGGGCCATGAACTGTTCTCTTCCAAGCCTTCCACCTTCCTGGAGCGCGCCACGCATATCTTCCATGGCTTGTTCCTTTCAAGGCTTGTGGGGCTCATATCCAGCAAAGGCACCACCATCTCCACGGTCCACTCGTTCCCCCTCTCTCCCACCACCGCCATGAACTCGGGCCCCGGCTGGGAAACAAGGGGATCCGGGGGGCAAGTATCCGCAACTCCAACAGGATCGGCCTTGATTTCGGAGAGCTTTTGTCCCATGGGGTTGATTCCAAGGTGGTAGGTTCCTGAACCTTCCGGGGCCACCAGGAAGATCTCCAGGATGTCATCCTCCCACGAAGGTGTCTGGGACCCTTTGTCCTTGATCCTGCGGGACCGCATCAGGGGTTCCTCGGCGCGAAGTCCCACGTAGAGCCCCCTTTCGCACCATCCCAACCGTACCCAGCAAAGAGCTTGGGGAAACTGTCCCTGGCCATCGAGTCGCTTCAGCAGGAAAGGGGCGCCTCCCTCCGCGGGTTCTATCTTTCCATCCAGGAAGGGTTCTTCTTCCAGTCGAAACACATTCACTCTGGCAGGTCCATGTGGATCCGCGTCGAAAGCGGCCTGCGGAAGCGACCGTTCTTCAGCCCAACTCGGCAAGAAAAAAGCTATCCATGAACAAAGCGAAAGAAGCGAAAGGATCCTCATTCTCATATCCATCCCTCAGTGATGAAACAGACGCACCCCACTGAAGACCATGACCATGCCATATTCGTCGCAGGCCTCCACCACGCCTTCGTCTCGGGTCGATCCGCCCGGCTCGACCAGGTACCGCACTCCCGTACGCTTGGCCCTGTCGATGCTGTCCCTAAACGGAAAGAAGGCGTCCGATGCCAGGCTAATCCCTTTCATCCTGGAAATCCATTCCTGTTTCTCCTCGGGGCTCAAAGGTTCCGGCCGTTTCTCGAACACCTCGGAGCTGGCTGCCTGCTCGACAGTCTGGGGATCTTCCTCCAGGAGCTGATCCATGGCATTGACCTTCAGCGCGCGAGAGATGTCGGACCTGAAGGGCAGATCCAACATCCTGGGATGTTGCCTGAGATGCCACCGTTCCGCCTTGCCGCAGGCCAGGCGGGTACAATGGATACGGGACTGCTGTCCAGCTCCGATCCCGATCATCTGCCCGTCAAAGGCCAAACCAATGGTGTTGGACTGGGTGAACTTGATGCTGATGTTCGCCAAGGCCAAATCCCTTCTGGCCTGTTCCGGGATCTCTTGGTTATGAGTGACGATCTCCCCAAGCACCTCTAGTCCAGGCACAACAAAGTTTCGGGCCTGTTCCAACGACACACCGAAAATCTCGCGGGTTTCGGTATCGCCTGGCTCATACGAGGGATCGATCTCCATGACCAGGTATTTTCCCTCCTTCTTGGCCTTCAGAGCAGCCAGAGCCTTGGGCTCATATCCTGGCGCGATGATTCCGTCCGAGACCTCCTTGGCCACGATCCGGGCCGTGGGAAGATCGCAGGGATCGCTCAGCGCGATGAAGTCCCCGAAAGAGGACAATCGATCCGCTCCCCGGGCTCTGGCATACGCGCAAGCCATCTCGGACAGATCCATGTCTTCCACCATGAGCGACTTCTTGAGGGAATCGTTCAAAGGAACTCCCACGGCAGCGCCGGCGGGACTGACATGTTTGAAGGATGTCGCCGCCACAAGGCCCAAGGACTTCTTCACCTCTCGAACCAATTGCCAGGCGTTCAAGGCATCCAGAAGATTGATAAATCCTGGAGCCCCGGCAAGGACCTCAAAGGGAAGATCTCCTGAAGCCATATAGGCTCGCGCCTTGTCTTGTTGGGGGTTCATGCCATAGCGAAGGGTCAGTTCTTTCACGGGTCGCTCCTTTCGTCCTCAAGGCAGTCCATATGGACCCACCACCACCACCATGAATATGGTACCATTCGGAAGCATTGGCTGACCTGAGGGGTCACGCAGAAACAACTTGACATTCTAGAGGGCGAGGATCCGCAATGGCACGGAAGAAACTCAGACTGGGGATAATAGGCACTGCCGGGATTTCCTGGGCCCACAGGAACGGATGGAGAGAGATCGCGGATTTGGCCCGGGCCGTACTGAAGGGCGAAAAGGGACCGGTGCCCGTGGAACAGACCTTGGACGTGATTCGAATCCCGGACCGAATCTACCGGTCCACCCAGATGAAACGGGAAGTAAAGGTATAAGTCATGGCTTACACAGAGGGTCTCAATCTGGTCACAGGAGCGTGTGGGTTTGCCGGCACCCACATGGTCAAACTCCTTCTGGAATCCGGGAAACAGGTGCGCGCCACGGACCGCGCTCAAGCCAGGGAACACCCCAAATGGCGATCCATCGCCAGGAAATTGGGCGTGGACTTCGAAGCGCAAGGCGTGGAGTTCGTACCCGCAGACCTGACCGAAAGGGAAAGTCTGTCGTCGGCTCTCCGTGGGGTCGATTGCCTCTTTCACACGGCCTCCCTGTACGATTACTCGGCCCCCATGGAAGCCCTGGAACGCGTCAACATCCATGGCACCACGAATCTCCTGGAGGAAATGGTGGCCCAAAACGTCTCTCGCGTGGTTCATTGGAGCACCTGCGGCGTGTACGGCAAACCCATCATGCCGCATGAAGCCGGTTGGCCCGGGCTTGCCCTTTGGCAATTCATTCAAGGAATCCTCGTGAGACCCTTCCAATACGGCAGACCCTTCCAACGGCCGGGGCCTCACCCCACCAACGTTCCCTTCACGGAGGATCGAAGCAACCCCTTGAATACCCCGGGAGACCAACCCTTGGGCACGCATCTGGTCAACGATTACTCTGTGACCAAATGGAAACAAGAACAACTGGTTCAGCGCTACATGAAGGAACATGGTCTCAAGGTCACGGTGATCCGTCCCGCGCCCCTGTACGGACCCGGCAGCGACTATGGGGTCGGCGGACTGGCCGTGGCCATGTCCGAGGGTCTCCTTCCGGCCGTCCCGTCGGACATGTGGAACTTTATCATGGTCAGTTGTCATGTGCGGGATATCTGCAAGGCGGCTCTTTTCGTCGCGGATCGAGAAGACACCCTTGGCGAGGCCTACAACGTGACCGACGATTCGATCTATTCCCACGGGGAATTCATGCAGATGTTGGCTCTCTTGTGCGGACGACGTCTGAGGAAGATCCCCTTGGTCACCATGTCCATGCTTCAACCCTTGGCAGTCTGGAGCGCGAAAAAGGTACGGAACTTGGAGGTCAAGCACAAGCGGTACAAACGGCTGAGAATCTGGGAAGAGTCCTCGGCTCGCTACGTCTCCTCGAGCTATTGGATCTCCAACCAGAAGATCAAGTCCCTGGGGTATCAATTCGAATATCCAGACCTCAAGATGGGATTGAAAGATACGATCCAATGGATGATCGAGATGGGATGGATCCAGTGATGCCTGGGGAAAAGTCAACTCCTCCTCCCCTCAGGTTGGAAAGCTTGTTTCACCATGCCGATCACATTCCCCTGGCCTGCCAATGGATCTGGGAACAGTGGAAGCCTCTCATCCCCCATGAGACCTTGGATTCCTTCGCCGCCGCTTTCAGGAAGAGGATTCGTCCCTCAGGCATAGGATGCACGGTATTGGCCCTTTGGGAGGGCGAGCCTTCCGGCATTGCCAGCCTCGTTTTGGACGACCTTCCCCTTCGGCCCGAACTCAACCCCTGGCTCGCGGAGGTCTATGTCCTCCCCTCGCTTCGGCATCGCGGTATTGGAAGGCGACTTGCGCTGCGTGTCATGGAGGAAGCTCGTTCTGTGCCTGTGCCCCAACTCTACCTCTACACCCCGGACAGACAATCCTTCTACGCGCATCTGGGATGGACTGTTCTGGAACATGTCAATTACGCCGGCCGGCGGCAGGTCGTCATGCAAGCGACAAGCACGTGAATCGTCTCGGCTCATGCTCCGCTGGCGGGAATTAGTATGATGCGAGCCTGGCAGGACAGGGGCAGCCATTCTGTAAGCTCAGTTCAGGTTTACGGAAAGTCTACGAGAGACCGAAAGCCTATGCAATAATGAGAGTCCTTTCCCAATCCTGACCTGGACGCAAAGGAGAAAGCATGTTCGGGATACGATTCAATGTGGTACGGAAGAAGAAGCCTCGAAGGTAACCCATGAAATATCAAATCGCATTCATCATGCTGTTGACTTCAAGCGCTTCCTGTCACGGGGATGAGCAACGGGTGGACATCATAGAGACACGTTCCGACGACCTGCCCAGAATCACGAAGATAAGGCAGGTGACACAAGGTCCCAAGCACCATTTCTTCGGCTACTATGCCATCTGTCCATGGGATGCTTCGGAACGATACCTCGCCTGTATGGAAGCAGACTTCGGCAACCGGCCGAAGAAGCCAATGGAAGTGGCAGGCATATGCGTTATCGATACCACGACAGGCGAAATGAAGCGCGTGGCCGAAACCACGGCCTGGAATTTTCAGCAGGGCGCGCTGGTCCATTGGGTGGGCAAGAAGCCACAGATCATCTTCAACGACGTGGTAGACGGCAAGCTCTCCGCCGTGATTCTGGATGTGGAGACAGGAAAGCGTCGCGTCTTACCCAGAGCGATCACCTCCGTGGCTCCAGATGGTTCATGGGCCGCGTGCATTAGCTTCGGAAGACTCAACACGACCCGTCCCGGGTATGGATACCCTGGGGTTGAAGATCCCTACGCGGACCAGCCCCATCCCAGAGAAGATGGCATATGGCGCATGGAGTTGGATACCGGAGAATGCACCCTCTTGGCCTCCATGGACGATGTCTACCACGCAAGCCCGCCCCTGGAGGCATTTCGCGAGAATCCCATGTGGATGAATCTCGTCCTCGTGAGTCGGGATGGGGGCCATGCAGCCTTTCTCAGCCGGTACCACGGAGAGAAGGGCTGGTACACCTCCCTGTTCACCGTGGGAGCGGACGGCTCCAATGTGCGGTGTGTCATTCCCTACTCCTGGGGCGGTTCCCATTTTGACTGGGTCGACGGACAACGACTCGTCATCACCACGCGTCTGCACGGGACCCAGGGAGGCCATGTCCTCTTCACCCAAGGCAAAGAAGACCATCGTCTGCTTTCCCCGGATATCCTCACTCGGGATGGCCACTGTCACGTCTCTTGGGATGGCCGCTGGATGGTCACGGACAGTTATCCCGTGGGTTCTTCGAGGATGCAACACCTCTACATCATGGATATGACCTCCGAGGAAGTAGCCCTGGTGGGACGCTTTCACCAGCCCAGCGAGTTCACTGGCGACTGGCGTTGCGACCTTCATCCTCGCTGGAGCAGGGACTCGAAGAAACTCTGCATCGATTCGACCCACGATGGCTCTCGCCAGCTCTACGTCCTGGAGCTGGAGTTGCCTGAAGATCGGGAAGACCCTGAAGCGAAATGGTCCGAGGCGGAAGTTCATGGGGCTCGCGCACGCGAGGTCTTCACGCGCTGTAACCGGATGGTCCACGCCTGGTACAAGCACCGAGGCAAGGACAACTGGCTCATTCCCGACAACCTGAAGACGAGAATCTGGCGACCCGAGAACGCGGCGGCGGACAACTGGTCTTTCTGGGTTCTGGCGACCTATCTGACGGATCGCGAGGCTTATGAGGGAATCATCCGAAAGACCTTGCAGGACGAGATCCGCCTGACGACCCGCCTGGGCTGGCTTCCTGACGCGTACCATATCGACACGAACAGGTTTGAGCGAGCTCATCTCGACCTGAACCGGGTCATTTTCGGTGCCAGCGAGTACGTCAAAGACGGTCTTCTGCCCATCTCGGAACTGTTGGGACGCACCGTCTGGTTTGAACGCGCCAGAGGCATCCTGGATGACATCTTTCGCCACGCGCCCTTGGAGACCAAGCATGGAAAGATCCCGTCGTCCACGGCCGAAGTCAATGGCGAAATATTGCAAAGCCTGTGCCGTTTCTATTTCGCCACCGGAGATCATCGCTACAAGGAGTGGGCTGAACGCATCGGTGACGCCTATTTCCTGGATGCCTTGCCCAAGTGCAACGGCCTTCCCTGTCACGATTGGGATTTCGCGGAAGGCAAACCCATCCACGACTTTTTGTCCCTGAGCGATCATGGCAACGAGATCATCATGGGCCTCTCGGAGCTGGTCATCCTCGAGCATGCTTGTGATCCAGCCAAGGCGCAGCAATACCTTCCTGCCATGCGGAAGATGGTGGATGTCCTACTCGAAGTGGCCGTGAATGAACATGGCCTTTGGGTTCACTCCATCCAGCCCAGTGAAAAACGTGTTCTCCATCAAAGGACACCGGATACCTGGGGATACGCCCTCCATGCCGTGTACGCTCTGTGGATGATCACCGGAGAGAACAGGTATCGAGAAGCCGTACAGCGTGCCCTTCGAGGCATCCATGCCGATCCAAAATATCGCGACTGGGGAGACGCGGACTCTTTCGCGGACTCCATCGAGAGCGCCATCGTTCTTTTTCATCGCATTCCCGAACCCGAGGTCATGGAATGGCTGGAAGCCACGGTTCCCGTATTTCTCGAGAAACAACGGGAAGATGGCATTGTCGAGGGCTGGCATGGAGATGGCAATTACGTGCGCACAGCTCTGATGTACGCCCTCATGAAGACCGCGGGGACCCACGTTGAGCGCTGGCGACAGGATCTCTCTTTCGGAGCCGTCGTCAGGGGAAACAAGCTTCATATCTCGATTCAATCCGAGAATCCTTGGTCTGGGAGGCTCTTCTTCGACTACCCCCGTCATCGCGTCCATCTCGGGCTTCCCATGAACTATCCCAGGCTAAACGAATTCCCCGAGTGGTTTCCGGTCGAAAGCGCTCGCCTTTACCGAATCGAGGTGGACCATGACACAAAAACGGTGCTCGGAGATGAATTGATCCTGGGATTTCCTGTGACTGTCGACCGAGGTCCGGTACGCATTACGCTGACCCCCTTGCCGGGGCCCTCCTATGGCAGTCGTATATTTCATGTGGAGATGAACGAAGTCCATGTGGGAGGTTCCTTCGAGCTTCCCGTGAAGGTTTTCAACCATACCGGCCAGGTGCAACAGATCAAGGCGACAGCCTCCCTGGGAAGTGTAGAGCCCGACGAGGGTGAGATTCAGATCGATGGCCAGTGGACAGCCCTCCTCAAGGGCGACGCGGGCGACGCGGAAAAAGCCACGGTGGAAATCCTCTCGAATTGTGGCAGGCATTTTTCGAAAACGGTGCGGTTCTTGAACGAGCCTGGCCTTGTCGGTTTTCACGCCTTCAACGCGGAAGTTTACAAGGACACCCCTTACCAATGGTGCGGCTACGGTCCCTTGACGTGCAAGCTTTCCGCGAAAGCGGGAAAGGCGCATATCCTTCGCTTTTTCTGGGGATCCAAGCAGGACCAACGAACAGCCAAGGTATCCGTCAATGGACACGAGCAGACCCTCACCCATGGAGGTTATGACGGATTCCAGTGGGTGGAGCTGGAAATCCCTTCCGAATGGGTCGACAAGGATTCCATAGAATTGAAGATCACGGAACTACCAGGTCCGCTGCGTCCCGCGTTCCTGGCCGAAGTAAGACTTCATCTGAAGTAGGCGCGTCGATCATAGAAATTTCGGCCGCGCTAAGGTTCGCGGATACCGTAAGTGTTCTGTGAACCCGATCTGGGCAAGGGCTTGCTACCAACAAGACAAGGAAAAAGTGAATCGTCTTGGCTCATTGTCGCTCACCAAAATTGAATCGGTGGCAGGGAGGACAGGAACAGATGACGGAGCATGGGAATGAGAAGTCGAGATTGAGCATGGGATTCATTGAGTGGAGAGGGAACGGGCCGTTCCAGGAGAGGGAAGGGATCATGCATGGCAGAGGCGTTCTAACGTGAATGAGCATTGATGCGCTCGACATGGGGAGACTGCCAAGGACAACGAAACGAGCTACAAGGCTCTAGAGTGGTTCCGAAGAAGGGTCATCCAGGTTTGAGACGACCGCCTGGGTTTCAGCCTAATACGTTCCAGATACCTGGACACGGCGCGTTCATGGACTTCGAGGCCGAGCAGCGGCAATTCGCCGTGTATCCTGGGCGCTCCGAGACTTCCATTTCCAGAACTGGCGGAATCCTACCCTGTGCCACTTGATGACCGTGGCAGGCTTGGCGTTCACGAGCAAGTTGCGTCATTTGGATGAGAAACGGTAGAGTATCACCCAAAATAGACGATCTTGCCAGGTGAACCTGGGCTTCTTTTCCCGGCGCTTGTACATCCCGAGTTGTTGGCGCAGGGCAAGGTTTTCGGCAGCTAGATGGGCGTTCAGACGGTGGGCGGACAGGGCCAGACGGAACCAGTAGATGCGTTAAATATTCACTGGATGCGGTAAATATTCAGTGAACCCGATCCAGAGACAAACCGTCGTGGGAAGAGGAGACAGAGATGCTGTTCTCTCACTTCCTTCCTTCGGTGCGTTGGAATGCCGTGATATGCACCTTGGAAGTGAAATCCCCTCCCAAATGCCGAATGTACATTCGGCGTGGGAGGGGCTTTCAAACCGTTCGAAAACAGCATCTCTGTCTCTTCTCCGCCAAGGGCTGCGTTTGGATCGGGTTCACTGAATATTTACCTGGATGCGTTTCGATATCATAACCGTAAGTTTGGTTCATGACGTGCTATGCTATCAAGGCAGAATGCGTAGATTCAATTTTGGCGAGCGACAGGCATCGAGGAAGTGAAGATCGCCCCATATCCAACTCTCCTTGTTTGATGAACAGGATCTGGCGGAGATTACGTCTGAAGATTACCCAGACGAACGGCTGATCGTCTGTCGCAATCCATTCCTTGCTGAAGACCACGCCAGGACAAGAAGAGAACTGATCGAAGTGCAAAGCGACGGAAAAAGAACTGGATAGGATCGTTGGTAGGCACGCCCATGTCATTCGCACACGATAGCGTGCGATAGTCTGTCTGGGGGAAGACCAGTCGCATTGCCTGTTGTTTTCTTAAACGGATATTTTGTGGTAGTATTTCCAAAGAAGAGGCAAGATATGGCTTCAGTAGCGCAGTACATCCAGTCCTTACTCCAGGTAGGCAGGTACCACTTCGCCATAGAAGATGCCGTGAGTTCCCTTTCGAAGAAGCGCGAAGCTACTGTCCGTGCGCTGAGCCGGCTCAGGGCAAAAGGAGAGCTTGCTATCCCGCAAAGGGGGTTCTACGTTATCATCCCCCCAGAGTACCGGGCACTTGGCTGCCTACCAGCGGAGCAGTTTGTCCCCCAGCTTATGGAACATAGAAGGCAGCCGTACTATGCAGCTCTTCTCAGCGCTGCCCAACTTCACGGTGCGGCACATCAGAAGCCACAATGTTTCCAGGTCATGGTCGGCAAGCCCCTTCCCGTCATTTCATGTGGCTTGGTGCAGGTTGTCTTCCATGTTCGGGCTAGGGTTGAGCATGTTGGCACTTCGGCAATGAACACCCCCCGTGGGCAGATCTTGGTTTCCTCACCGGAAGCCACTGGGTTGGACCTAGTGGGATATGTTAAACACGCTGGAGGACTTGATAACGTAGCCACGGTACTGTCCGAGTTGGCAGAGCTCATGACCTCCAACAAACTCGTGGATGAGGCCAGAATGGCTCCAATATCTTGGTCGCAAAGACTCGGATATCTCCTGGAGAAATTGGGCTATGCGCGCGTGGCCCGCGACCTCAAAGGGTATGTGGCTGAGCATGCGCAGAGAGTAACTCCTTTGGAGTCCCATGCTCCGAGGACAGGGGCAGAGCGGGCCAACGACTGGAAGGTTGCCATCACTCGAAAAGTGGAACCAGACCTATGATTCCGAGGGACTACATTACCGAGTGGCGTGCCCAAATGCCATGGCCATCGGACGAACAGGTTGAGCAGGACTTGATCATCTCAAGAGCTATTGTCGAGATATTCTCCTCAGACGTCCTAGCCAACCGTCTGGCTTGGCGAGGAGGAACGGCACTACACAAGATTTATCTGACCCCTGCCGCTCGGTACTCGGAAGACATCGATCTTGTCCAAGTGGCAGCTGAACCCATCGGTGTGGCTTTTGATGCGATCCGCTCTGTGCTGGATCCGTGGTTGGGTGAGCCCCGGCGAGCCCTGAAGGAGGAACGCTCCACCCTCGTGTACTTCTTCTATCCGGAGATGTTTCCCCAAAGGAAGATGAGGCTCAAAATCGAGATCAATTCGCGAGAGCATTTCACTGAATTGAGGTACGTGCACAAGGAGTTTGGCGTCTGTTCCAGATGGTGGGAAGGACACACTGAAGTGGTGACATATCCCATCGAGGAGCTATTGGGGACTAAACTTCGGGCCCTATTTCAGAGGAAGAAGGGGAGGGACCTCTTTGACCTATGGTACTCCACAATGAAGGGCGCTCCCCTGCCCCCAAGAGTCCTGGCTTGTTTCGGAAGGTATATGCAGGAGTCGGACGCCCGCGTCTCAAGGGCCGAATTCGAAGAGAATCTGGCAAACAAGCTGAGGGATCCGACCTTTGGCGCAGATGTACGTCCCCTGTTGCGCCCGGAAATTGACTGGGATGTTCACATTGCCGCAGAGAAGGTGAGAAAGGCATTCTTGGCTGAGCTTCCAGGTCACCCATGGCAGGGAACGTAGTGCGCGTTCCACCACTATGGACGTTATGCCGCGTTGAGCTCAGTAGATGCGGGAAGAGTGTGTCACCGAGTGGAGATCAGGATCTGCTCGATGTCATGAAAGATGCCCCAGAAGACATCGTGTTCCTGCGTCCCGATGAATTGGTTGCAGCCCATCTTGAGCTCCAAAGGTAAATAGCTCCAAAGGTAAATATCGACTCTGTTGTCCGAAGCTGCTATCATCTTCATGCCTGGTGCCGCATGGGTTTGCGGCAGCCGAAAGGAGTCTTTCATGAGCAGCGAACGTCCCAATTTCGAAGCCTTGGCCTCTACCGTACGTTCCTTCCGTCAAAAAGACCAGCGCCTCGTGGGTCACATCCCTACCCTGGCGTTGACCCCGGTGGCCGATGGACGCGTGGACGCGTATGAAGACAACTTGTCCCGCACCTGGAAACTAACCGAAAAAGTCTATGACCTGATCCACAGCCATGTCACGCTGCCGGACGGCACCCCGGTGCGCATTGTGGTAGCGCCAGAGATCGTGTACGGACCCCGCACCGGCGCCTTGGCCCAGGCTTATTACGCCACGCAGGGCGTTTGCGCCAACATCTGGATCTCCCGCTCGTGGTCCTATTCCGACGAGCTCATGTCGGCGTGCCAGGGCGTCGGATCCTCTGAATGGCAACAGGCCGCTTATGGTCTAAACCAGACAGACAGGCCCGGGGCTGTTTGGTTGAAGGCTTTCACGGCGGCCATGGACGAGAAACGACGTCCCATCTTCTCCATCTATTCGCCGGACCTGGAAGACGAGTCCAAGCCGCTGAACGAATATGTCGCCAAGCGTTTGTTGCGTTTCGCCCGCTGCGCCATGGCTGTAGGCTATCTGCGCGGCAAGAATTACCTCAACATCGGATCGGTTTCCATGGGAATCATTGGATCGGATTCCCGACGCAACATCCTGCAGCAGGTATTGGGTATGGGGACCTGCAATTTTGATATGGCCGGTCTGCGCGGCCGGCTCGAGAAGGGACTGTACGACCATGAAGAGGTCGATCGAGCCTTCCACTTCTTCAAAAAATCCTTCCAAATCGACTATGGCCAGGGTCCGCGTCCCATGCCCGCGGATGACTTGCTGCGCGAAAACTGCAAGGTGGCTTGCATCGTACGCGATCTGATGTTCGGAAACCCCAATCTGGCCCATCGTTCCCTGGGCAAAAAACAAGGGTTCCAGGCCAATGTGGAATATGCCCAGGGTTACAACGCGATCGCTTCAGGCACGCAGGGACAGCGGCAGTGGACCGACTTTTACACCAACTTTGATCTGACTGAATCGATCCTGAATTCCTCCTTTGACTGGAACGGGTTCCGCGCCCCCATGGTGGTGGCCACGGAAAACGATTCGAAAAACGGCATAGGCATGCTGGTCGGGAACCTGCTCTCCGGAGGCGCGGCGCAGCTTTTCGCGGATATTCGCACGAACTGGACCCCGAGTTCGATCCGAAAGGCCACGGGCGTGAACGTGGAAAAGATCTGTCCCGGTGGAATCATCGACAAACGCAACTCCGGGGCAGGCGCCCTCGACTACGCGCTGAACATCTTCCAACTGGTCAAGGGAGGATCCAAGCGCTCGATCCAAGAGGTGATGTCCGAACTGCGAAAGGATCCTGCCAGCCAGCAGAAGCTCATCTCCAAGGCGATCAAGGGCACGATCTACATGGGCGCCAACCTGACCTATTTTCCCGGGGATGGACTCTCCTCACACTATCGCACCCCGGGCGGCATTCCCTTGACCGCGTACCGTTACAACGTCGTGGGGGATTCGCTCACTTGCTCGATCGTCGAAGGTCACACCGTGGAATTGCCTCGCCAAGTGGCGGATCACATCAGTCATGTCACGGACAAGACATGGCCGGAGACCTACTGGGCACCCCGCGGTATGACCTCCTTCGAGTACATGAACCGCATCGGCCCCAATCACGACGCCAACAGCTTTGGCCTGATCGGGCCGGATTTCATCACCTTCAACGCTATGCTGCGTGTGCCGGTGGACATGCACAACGTGCAAACGGAAGAGATCTTCCGTCCGACCCTGTGGGACCGCTTTGCCGGGGATGATTTCCGCGCCTGCGCGTATCTTGGGTCCATCTACATGTGAATCGGACGCACTCGTCAACCCCTGGTCATAAAAGCCGAAACTCGTGGATCCAGCGATGTCCTCAAGGCTTTCAAGCTCACCTGCCGGATTGTTCGCGAGGAAATGTCTTCGGATTATAAAGTCCGACTGGGAGGCGCGTTTCCATGGCGCCTCCCAGTCGGCTCGCTCTCATTCCTCTCAGTATGGAATCGGCTCGGTCCAGGTCCAGGACGGGGCGCCTGCCCTGGCCGCGTCCGCCTTGGATCGATACCACCAAGCCAAGCCCTTGCTCAGAACCTGGGTGCTGGGTGCGCCTGTGGAAAGATCAAACCAGGTCCCATCATAGGCAGGATAGTACCCGTCCGAGTCGAACAGCCAGCTTCGTTGATAACCATCCCCTGCCGACTGGATATAGGACCAGATCTCATCCGCCGACGTGCTGTCCCATCCGCCTTTGGCTCCATCGGCCATCAGGGTCGTACTCGCCTCGTCCAGGGCCGCGTCGATGGGCAAGGGCTGCCCGATCTGGTGCAAGACCGTAGCCGTGGCGCTCACATCGATGGCCACCGGAACCTCGGCCTGGGGCACCATCCCATCGAAATAGATGGTGCTTGCGCTTGCGGACTTGTTTCTCATCCAGAAGCCGAGTCCAGACGCGAGATTCATGCCGGAGGGCGCACCTGTCGACAGGTCGAACCAAGTTCCGTCATAAGCCGGGTAGTACCCGCCTGAGTCGAAGAGCCACGCTCTTTCATAGGTTCCGCTGCGATGCAGCCAGCGCCAGACCTCGTCCGCGGTGCTGGAATCCCAGGCCCCGGT
>Ga0114946_10000181_pt1 | contig 38168 bp, 27 predicted proteins | sample WalLakDeSediment_FD_88676 | JGI IMG/M metagenome (GOLD analysis project Ga0114946, IMG submission 88676) | Lake sediment microbial communities from Walker lake, Nevada to study Microbial Dark Matter (Phase II) - Walker Lake 11/02/13 Deep Sediment | ecosystem: Environmental > Aquatic >... | reverse complement strand
GGAGGAATCGATTCAAATGCACAAGTTCGTGAAATGCCGGCACAGGTGTTGGATGCCAAACTCAGAAGTGCCTTCTTTTCCCCAGCAAGCGGAATTGTGCTTCATGCGATTCATGCCGAGACTGCTCGTGTACGGATTCGACAACTCCAGCAGCAGTATCCGTTTCGACAATTTGAAATTTACGGTGTATCATCGCTTGACGATTGTGTATCCGCACCAGGTGTTGTCGCTTCCGACTTTCGATCCCGGTATGAGCGGATAAAGGAATTCGTATATCGTCACGCTATCGTGTTGCTTGCATCATTAATCGTCGCACTGGGAATTTCAGCGGGATATTTTTGGTGGAAATCCGTATACGATTATCCCGATATGGAATACGTCCACGGGAAATCCATCGAGTACAATGCTCTCGTTTATAATCCGCGGCGACATGGAGGTTGGCAGTTTCGAGATCACAATGAAATTCGGAAAGCTGAACTGTCCTTCGGTGACTTGGAGATCGGAGCGGACGCGACGCGAAACATCTGGCTTTGGAACATGACGCCATCGAGTCTTGATGTCGATCTTGCAATAGAAGGAGAGCACACCGATCAGTGGTATATCAGTTGGAATGGAGGCAGACAGCGAATCACACCGACAGACTCGTTGCGCGTGATGGTAAAATACGTTCCGACACGAGCGAGCGAACTGAATGAGGCGTTCTTCACGATTCGTGACTCGAAAAACGGCAATCTGTTGAAGCAAATGCGTCTGTTCGGAAAGGCCGGACCGCCGACAAATGCGGGGTACGCACTGGAATTGGACGGTGTCGACAATATGCTGTTCTTTGGTGAACATGCCATCGCGTTCGACAACGACGAAGGCACGCTCGAATTCTGGTTCCGTATGGATGGAGACGTGGGATGTATATTCTCGAACAATCGCAATATTCCATCCCAACCGTCGATGCAGAACATGACACTCGCGATCATGAACGATACGCTTCAAATCCATGTTGGCAATCATTTTTCATGCACACCTCTGTATAACAAAAACATATCAGGAAGCGGCACGTGGCATCATCTGGCACTGGCGTTTTCACGTATGGGGAAAAGAATTCACGTATTGCTAGACGGGGAAGTAATCTATGACAAATCGGGGGAATTCATCATTGAATGGGTGAAGAACCCTTACGTCACCTTCGGGGCGTATAACGACGGGCAACAACACCACGAAGCGATGTTCAAGGGCGCGATCGACGAAATACGCGTGTGGGATTCCGCATTGTCACCGACTGTTATTCGCTCACGCATGAATCAGAAGGTTAACGCCTTATCAAAGGGCTTGCTCGGATATTGGGATTTCGACGTCATATCCGAAGTGTCGGCGCATAATGCGAATGAACGCAGTCAGGACGGCTTGTTGTTGCATCGCCCGAACTTCGTACGATCCGGTGCCGTCCTCGATCCGCCGAAGCGCGATATTCTTCTGGTCGAGGGGCCGTTCGGCAATCCGGCAGTGGAACTGCAATCGACGCGGTGGATGCAATGCGGCAGCGATCCGATCAACGCCTCACTGGAACGCACGTATGCAATCCGTTTTCGCTATGATGGAGGCGACAGAGTGCAGTATTTCACCGTCATGAATCAGGACGCCGTGTTGAACTTCTCCTCGTTCGGACCAAGCGTTTCAAGCTACAATAGAACATGGACGCCGAATCCTGGCTGGAACAGCGTCGTCGCCCGGGTGGATTCCGAACAGAACGTGGAAATATTTCTGAACGGCGCTTTCCTCTATACTCTCACGAGCGCTGAATTCAGGCGCGGTCCGGCATATCGATATGAAGGTTTGCATGTTGGTATATTCCACGATAAGTACAATAATTTCGGAAAAAATCAATACGATTCTCGTCGACCAGAACTGTTGCGCCGAAAGGGTGTGGCTGATGTTCGTGTATGGAATCGCCGTGTCGGCGACGATGTCATTCGGAAATATGAGCGCGGAGAAGATACTCCTGATGGACTTGTCGCACATTGGCCGCTCGATACCTTGCCGGACGATGAGAACAACTATCGTGATCTCGTCAACGGTCATCTGCTACATGTGTGGCGATACGTGGGTTGGAAATAGAAAAAAGCGGTTCGCGTTCGCATTAGAGTACTCCTCGCAGAGCATCGTCGGTGATTAGCCAATCCTTCGCCTGCGATAGAGCAGGTGGAGCATGATATACAACAGCTCCTCTCCCTTCGTAATCGTAATGCGCCTCAGACCGGGACTTCGGCAGTGGCGCAGTGGCGCAGATTTCTCGAATACTGCTCGTTGCTACCTGACGATTTGACTGCTTACTTTCATTCGATCTCCGTATATTCTACTTTTCGTAGTGTATTTATTGCAATCGAGACGCCATGACACATCGTCTAACATTCCGCTTCACGTTCGCTCTTTCACTGCTTGTTCTCATTTCATTCACTGCCTGCGCACCGCAACAGTCGTTGATTTCCGGATTCGATGACCGAGACAATGTAGGCGGCCTGCTGGTGCAAACAAGAAACGAGGGGCACCTGCTATTTCACGAGAATGAATGGCGGCTCAGCATGCGAGGTATACAGGGAAGAGCCGATATAACTACCCCGGACGGTGTTTCATTCACTGCCGATACGACGTTGTCATATTTTCAGGCAATAACAGCCGAGGCGACCGGACGTTCAACAACCATGAGTCAGTTCCTTCTTACAATTTTAGGCGTTATCCTGGTTATCGGTTTGGCTGCAATCATACTCTATGCGGCATTTCTCGCAACCGACAGATAGAAGACATTGTGTCCCAAAGTTTTTTCATCGCACTACTGTTGGCAATCGTGATCTCGGGGTGCGCTACACGTAGCATCGTCGTTCCACGCACACAACCCGCAGTAATGAATATGACGGAATGCGAAACCACCGTTCTCGTTCCTTGCGTACTTGGTGCGCGCAATGACGCCGCAATCTCATCCCACGAACTTGCACTAGCCATTGATGCAGCCTTGTACGATGAACTTTCCTACGACGAAACCGTCACATGGCATTTGCTGTACGACGCGGACATGCCGCCGGTGTATTATTCTGAGGACACGATATCGCATGAAGCCTTGACGTGGATTGAACGCAATAGTGACGCGAAGTGCGTCTTGCTTACAAGATTGACCGACGTTCGATATCATGAATCAATACTTATCGCCGCTATCCGCAGTTCGAAGGCCATTGATTCTAAAAAGCACGTGCGTCTGGGGCGCGCGCGCGCGGTGCTGCATGTCGAACTTGTGAATGTTTCGCGACGTCGATTGCTGTTTGCCGATTCGTTGCATCTTTACGCCGAGACGGAAACACATGAACTTGACGGCGATCCTGCTCCCATCGATATGATGAACATCATTCAGAAACTAGCGATGCAGGCGGCCGCCATCGTCTCTGAATCAACACGTTCTCTTCAGCATCGCGAGGTCATTACCTTCCTTCGCAACAAGATGTATCCTTCCATCGACAGTGCAATCGATCTTGCCGATGAGGGGCGTTGGGAAGAAGCGGTTGAACTGATGGTTCAGGAAACGGAGCGTAGTGGCAACGATGCGGGAGCCGATGTTCTCTGGTACAATCTTGGTCTCCTCAGACAGTATGCGGGAGATTATCGCGGGTCACTTGAAGCGTTCGAACATGCACGACGAATACGCGATACCGATCGGTATCGCCAAGCTATCAAACGACTCCTGACGATGGAGGATGAATCGCTACGCGAATGGCGACGATCACAGTAGGAGTGGATGTATCGGTTAGGTGAAGAAGCTTTGCGGCAGCGTATGAAAAATATTACGACCTGGTTGGATAATAAACCTGCTGTGGCAAGAACAGTGTTTCTTGTCGCTCTGTCTGTTGTCGTCGTCTATAGTATCGTGTGGATACAGCGATACGCGTCGGTAACCACCGACCAGAATCTGTATGACGACATTGACGGAAGTGTGACGGTAGTATCGGTGACTTCCGGCGGCGTTTCCGATCGTGCGGGACTCATGGTTGGAGACATCATTGTTGCGGTCAACGGCGATACGGTGAGTAACAAATACGAGGCGAATGAATACCTGATGCAAGGCCGACGCGGGCATGTGATTCGCTACACGATTGAAAGAGCCGGCACGCGATTGGATATCGATGTCGTCATGGCGGAATTTGGTTTGCCTTTGCAATATCTTGGCGCTATCGTCACGGGATACATTCTGATAGCACTTGCCGCCTTCGTCTATTTGCGCCGAACCTCGTACGGAACAGCGAGGTTGTTCGGTTGGGCGCATCTGTCTTTCGGTTTCGCCTTGCTCGTTCATCGCGGAGTCGGTATGCCGCATTATCCTGACATGCTTAGCGCCGTATCAGTCGTATTGCACCCCACTTTGTGGGTGATCGCTGTGACATTGTTCATGCACCTGCTGCTTCACTTCCCTGTCGCGAGGTATGTGCGCCCTGTACCTCCACCGATGTTGACTGCTTTATACGCCATTCCGGGAACTGCATTTTTCATCCTGCTGATGTTTGTGCATGCGCTTCCCATAGCCGGAGTAGTCGGTGTGCTGCTTCCTTTCATCGGTCTTAATCTCTCAATTGTCGCCGTTCAGGTATTATTCCGACGTCGAATGAAAAATTTGGAAAGCGCGGACTATCCACACAAGGCAAGGCCCGTGCATGTGACATTGTTCATAGCGCTTGTCTACATCGCGGGATTGTTTTTTCTCACCGTGCCCTCGGATTGGCAGGCATTATTTTTTTCCGGGATATTCATTCCGTTCTCGATATTGACGTCGGTAATACGACTGCGCATATTCGATCTGTACATTGTCGTTCGAAGAAGGTCAATGTACGCGTTATTGAGCGGTTCGCTCGTGCTTCTTCTTATCCTGGTGTTTTTCTTCACACTGTTGGTGTTGCCCAAACGATCATTGGACCTGCCAGTCATCCATGTAGGAGGCGGTCAGATTGAATTGCTGCGTTCGTCCGCCCTGAGTGCTGAGCAACGAGATGTGTTCGAGAAGCGTTGGATGATTGCAGCAGGCGTGTTTCTTATCCTTGCTCTGTGGTTTTCCTACACGCGGGGACACAACTATCTTGACCAGCGCTTCTATCGCGGCTCGTATGATTACAAACGTGCGTTAACGGCATTCAGCAATCTTTCCCACAGTTACTCGGACAAGAGAATGCTGGCGGAAGCCGTGGTAGCGGATGTTGTTACTATCATGCGACTTAAAGGTGCGGCGTTTTCGTTGCGCGAAGACGGTGGCTTTCGGATGCTTGCGTCACATCGGCTTCCGGCAACAAAGGGTATGCTCCTGTTTTCACCGTCCGCGTTGGCGGAGTTGGAGCAGGAATTCAAGAAAGCACGCGTACGCCCAGTGGACAATTTGGAGCAACGTGACCGTTTCATGGGATATGGTATCGATTTCCTTGTCGGTGTCAGTGTTGATCGCGATTTGCACGCACTGTTGTTATTGGGCGAAAAGGAATCGGAAACGAATTATTCGCGCGAGGATGTTGAATTGCTCGAGAATCTGGCTATCAACATCAGTGATTCTCTACTGACAATGCGTTTTTATGAAGAGGCGAAAGAGCAGGAGCGACTCCGTAGCGAGCTTGAAATCGCTCGTCACATTCAATTGCAGTCCTTGCCGACGGAATTGCCGGAATTCCCGGGGATAGACATTGCTGCGCGGTGCATACCTGCGACCGAGGTGGGTGGTGATTTCTATGATGTTCTCCCGCGTCACGATTCAACTACCCTTCTCCTCGGTGACGTCAGCGGCAAGGGAACTCCTGCCGCGATGTACGTAGCCCGCATTCAGGGAATTTTTAAAACCATAGAATCCTATCAACCATCGTTGTGGGAATTGTTCGTGCGTCTGAACACGCAGGTTTTCGATCATTTCGAAAAACGGAATTTCGTCACCATATCGGCATTGCGTGTAGATTTCATGAGTAATGAAGTGCGGATCATTCGTGCCGGTCATCTCCCGGTTCTTCACTTCAACACACTCTCACGCGAGGTGATTGAGCATCAGCCCGGGGGTATGGCTATCGGATTGGATCGACAACTGTTCGCGGAAAAACTGGAAGAGCAAGGGATTTTCGTTCGTGGGGGCGATGTGTTCGTGATGCTGTCCGACGGTGTTACCGAAGTGGAGAACTCAGTCGGAGAGCAGTTCGGCATCGAGGGTGTGAGACAATGTATTATCCGGTCGGCCCGAGGAAATGCAACGGAGATACTGGAGAGTATCTTTTCCGAAATACAGACCTACTCGGATGTGACGGAGATGCAAGACGATGCTACCGTCATGGTAGTGAAATTTCATATTCGTGACTCGCACTGATCTTTCTCCCGCTGTTCCAATAGGCGTCGAAGAACCGTTGTTTATCAACGCCCCGATGTCCGCATGCTTATCGTATACAAGGGCAGGAAATCCTCTATCATTGTGAGCTTACAAGTAGGTGCTGAAACACTTTTCGCTTTGATCACATGTATAGAACACACCGCCAAGCATTTCGCCTTCCGGTAATGCTCGGGAGCCTTCGTGGGTTCGAATCTGACACCGCGGAATGTCTCGATCTTGCTCGTGCTGATATGAAGCAAGCCGAAGTACCTCGAAACGGCGCGGGTCTTGCACGCCGATACGCCGACGTCGTGCTCGTGTTTCGCTGTACAATACGTTGCTCAGAATACACGGCATTACGCAAATATCCGTCGAGTCAGTAATACTGCTGCATAACCTTAAACATAGGCGAAACTGCTCGGCTATTCCAGCTCCTCCAAGGGTGGCTTGCTGCGACGATCGCGTTTCCGATTCTTCCATTCATCAATATCGTTGCGTTGTGTGAGCAAAGTCTCAGGGGACAGTGTGCGCACGAGCGATTCAATATGTTCGGGGGTTGTACCGCAGCACCCACCGACAATACGGGCACCGTCGGCGACACAATCGATCACGTGATCGTAGAACGCAACGACGTCAACCTGCGTATCAAGTGTCGTATGTTCGCCGGGTTGCGGCGTGCCGATGTTGGGGTAAGCCCCAGTAGGCTGATCGATGGCACTTTGTAGAATTGCGTGTACGGCTCGTATGTGTAGAGCGGAAACACAGTTCACGAGAACCGCCGATGCACCGATCGATACGACATGTTGAGCTGCGTCGATGAGCGACTCTCCCGAGAGCAACATCGCGTCTTCCGTGCAAACGAAGCTGACGAGGAATTCCTTCCCGGTTTTCGCAGACGCGTTAGCTGCTGCCACAGCTTCACGTATACTCATCATGGTTTCAATCAGCAGCATGTCCACACCCGACATGGCGAGGAATTCGGCTTGTCGCGAGTGCTCGTCGATAAGTTGCGAATCTGATGGCACGAGATCTGGTCGGTAGCAGTCTTCGACTGGGGCCAGTCCTCCTGCTATAAGCACAGGTCTTGCGGGTATGTAGCGCTCGCGGGCTTCCATCGCAAGCTGTACGGCCCTGAGATTCATCTCCTCCCAGCGATGGTCGCAGGAGGCACGTTGTAGGGTTCTAAAGTTCGTACGGAAAGTATTCGTCGTCAGAATATCCGCGCCGGCATGTAAATATGAAAAATGAATATTCCGTACAATGTGCGGGGCATGAAGCAGGGAATACGCCGACCATAGCGGTAGACTAATGTCGACGCCAAGTCGCTGGAGTTCGCTCCCCATCGCACCGTCAAGAATGAGAATCGCCCGATGATCGAGAAGTTCGGAAAATCGCATGGGTTGAGAATATTCTGATAGCTGAACGAAGTGCTGCGTTGATACTTGTAGAGTCGTCAGTGATCCGCATCGTCCACGACGCCGCTCACACTTCCAGAACGGAACGGACGCTTTCGCACATCAGTGAAGCCCAGCCTCATAAGCGAAGGTCTGCATTGCCCGAGATCAATATTGTCGAGATACTCCTCGTCGACCTCTATCATCGCCGACTCGTCCAGCAGATGTCGCACGCGCAGGTTGCATGCCGTGGGAATTCGATAGGTGCGGCGTACGGCTTCCTCCGCCGTTTCGATGCGACGAAGATGCTCCTCGGTAGCAGGGACTCCGAAATGCAGCCTGGATCGAAGGCATGGCGAGGCAGCGTCATTCCAATTCGGCAAACCGGCATGTCGCGACATCAGACGAATTTGATTTTTATTGAAACGGGACAAAGGGCTCAATACTTGATGTTCGCGGGCAGCACGCAAGCCGACACGAGTAAGGTCCGTAATATCATCGGCATTCGTCCCATTGTACAGACACACAGACTCCTCGGCATGTTCCGCGCTAATTACGAGCATAGCATCGTATATTCTGTTTTTACAGACATAGCAGCTCATCCCCTCATTGGCGATGTACTGGGGATCGAGGTATTCTTCTGTACGTACGGTTCTAAGCGGGATGCCGATGTGTCTTGCAAGTGCTTCCGCGGATGCACGCATCAGCAGAGAAACGGAAGGCGAGAGTGCCATGAAGGCTTCGGAATTGTCAGGATACACTTTGTACACGGCATGTGCGACGAGAGTACTGTCCACACCTCCTGAAAACGCGACGATGTTTCTATCCGCCGATGCACCGTTGTCGGCTATATCGAGCAACAGTGAATTGTATAAGGTCGTGATGTCATTCATGACGCGTATATTCCGATGCGATGTTTATGCGATGTGCTGCCGCAGCTGCTCCGATGCCGTTATCGATGTTGACGACAAGGAGGCCGGGAGCACAGGAACCAAGCATGGACAGCAACGCGTTCCACCCACCCATATTCACGCCATATCCTATGGATACGGGAAGTCCGATGACGGGGACCGGAACAAGTCCTGTCAGGAGGCTGGGAAGTGCTGCCTCCATTCCGGCCACGCAAATGATGACACGAGAGGTGACGAGATCGGGTAGTACGTCAAGCAAGCGATGAACGCCGGCAACGCCAACATCGCTGATACACCGAACGGAACTGCCCGCGAGGCGGCATGCGATTTCGGCCTCTTCGGCGACTGCCAGATCGGATGTCCCTGCAGTGACGATAGTAATATCTCCCGATGCATCGGAATGAGCTTTAGGAAAAAACACGGCTGACGATGAACGAACATAATACTCGGCATCGGGAAATGTCGTATTCATTTCCTCGAATACGTCTCGCTGGAGTTTTGAAATCATGACGTTATGTACGTCGCGATCACGTAGTGCGCTCAAAATGTCGAGCAACTCGCTCCGTGTTTTCCCGGGTGCGTATATCACTTCGGGGAAAGCCGTGCGCTGCATGCGTTCCAAATCCAAACGAGCGAAGGTCCCAACCTTCAAGGTTGTCTGATTCATGGAAGCAATTGATCGAGCGCACTGCTCAACGCTGAGTTCACCCTGGAGTAATCGGTGAAGCAACGACGATATATCTTTCGATACGATCATACGAACAATATACTGCCTTGTGTAGGACTCGACAACGACCATGAAAAACCCTCTTTGTGACAAGATGGAAAAGACGCATTTTGCATCAATGAATAGAGGTGAAATCGTATGAATTTCTGGCACAGTCGTTCGGTATCGGACATCGCGGCGTATTTCGGTACTGACTTCGAAAACGGCCTGAACTCCGAGGCAGTCTTTCGTTCTCGCACTTCTCACGGTTCAAACCAGCTTCCCACCGCACTCTCCAAGTCCCCCATTATTCTGTTTCTTGCTCAAGCGAATAACCCAATCATATATATACTACTCGTTGCAGGCGTGTTGACAGCGCTGCTCGCCGATCCGATCGATTCCATTGTCATCTTTGTCGTCGTCATAGTCAATACAATCATTGGTTACTATCAGGAAAGCAAGGCCGAGACGGCATTGCGTGCACTGAAGGATATGACCTCACCAATGGCACGGGCAATGCGTCACGGCACTCAAATCACGCTACCTTCTTCGGAACTGGTATGCGGCGACATTGTTTTCGTCGAATCGGGTACGAAAATCCCAGCCGATATTCGACTGATCGAGACACAGGAATTGTACGTTGATGAATCGATGCTCACGGGTGAGAGTGTTCACGTCGCGAAGCATGCGAATGCACTCGTCGCCGAGGATGCGGCTTTGGGGGATAGGGGGAACATGATTTATTCCGGTGCCGTCGTACAGAGAGGTCGGGGCCGCGGTATCGTCGTTGCTGTAGGTGTACAATCCGAACTCGGACGGATCACGAAACATGTGCTTGAGGCGGAGTTCAGCATATCTCCGCTCGAACAGCGACTGAAGCGTTTTGGAAAGAATCTTAGTATCGCTATCGGAATCGCGATCGCGTTTATTTTTCTCGCAGGTTGGTTGCAGGGGAATTCTCTTCTGAAAATGTTCCTGACGTCTGTCGGGCTAGCGGTTTCAGCCATTCCTGAAGGGCTTCCCGTTTCCGTTACCGTGGCCTTGTCAATCGGTGTTTACAGCATGGCGAAAAAACATGCCATCATACGTAAACTGGCGGCGGTTGAGACGCTCGGTAGTACGACAGTGATCTGTACGGATAAAACAGGGACGCTGACAAAAAATGCCATGACGGTCACGAATATCGTAACATCCGGCGTTGAATACACCGTAAGTGGACTTGGCTACGAAGTGAACGGTGAGATTTATTCACCAGATGGAAAAGTACACACGGTCGGCGACGACACCGCTCTGGCTTGGACGTTGCGAATTGGTGCTGTGTGTACCGAATCCAAAGTCGTGCGTCGAGAAGATTCCATCGTCTTACTCGGCGATCCGACCGAAGGCGCAATCCTCGTCGGAGCGATCAAGGCCGGGATGGATCCGGATTCGTTGGTCTCCATATACGCTGTGACAAGTATTCGGCCATTCGAATCCGAATTGCAATACATGGCTGTCACTGTGCGACATGGAGAGAAACAGTATCTGTTCGTCAAGGGCTCTGTTGAGCGGATTCTGGAAATGTGCGACACCGTGTATGGCGACGATGGGCGCCGGATCTTGGACGCCGCAGAAATGTACGCAAGGGCGGAATCTCTCTCAGCCCGCGCCCTGCGAATCATCGCTACTGCATGGCGCGAGATTCCAAAAGACGTCACGACCACTGACGAGCACATCTATCAGGGTCTGACTTTTGCCGGATTTCTCGCCATGTACGACCCTCCCCGAGAAGAAGTGAAGCTGGCGGTTGACAACTGCAAGATGGCAGGAATAAAAGTTATCATGATCACCGGCGATCATCGTGATACCGCCAAAGCTATCGCGGAGCAATTGTCACTTCACGACGAACAGATCGACGTGCTGACCGGTAGCGAACTCGACCGTATGAGCGACAAGGAGTTGTACGCCGCCTGCGAAATGACGGAAGTGTTCGCACGCGTGTCGCCAATGCACAAATTGCGCATCATCAAGGCGTTGCAGGAACGCAAGCACATAGTGACCATGACTGGAGACGGCGTGAACGACGCGCCCGCGCTTAAAGCTGCCAATATTGGTGTGGCCATGGGAGCTGGTACGGATGTTGCCAAAGAAGCGGCCAGCATGGTGGTCATCGACAATTCTTTCGCCTCCATAGCGGAGGCGGTCCGATACGGAAGAATTGTTTTCGACAATTTGCGGCATATTATCCTTTTCATCCTCAGTACGAGTCTCGGAGGTGTGCTCACACTTATGGCTTCCATACTCGCTGGAATGCCATTGCCGCTGCTTCCCGCACAATTGTTGTGGATTAATCTCGTGACCGATGGTATTTCCACCTTTCCGCTGGCTTACGAAAAGGAACATGGCGATGTGATGCGTCGCCCACCGAGGCCGGTCAATGCCAGTTTGATTTCGAAGGAAATGCTGTTCACCATTCTCTTCGCAGGTATCATCATGATGCTCGGCACGCTCGGAGTTTACAACTGGGCACTTGAGTACTACGGATACAACGACGTCGTACAGGATCTCAAGGGGTTTCCTCTGCTTAAAGCGCAAACTATGGCCTTCGTCACGCTTGCCTTGTTCCAGATTTGGAACGTGCACAATTCCCGATCACTTCACTCATCTATCCTCAGGATAGGACCGTTTTCCAACCTTCCGCTCCTCTTTATCATGTTCGTCTCCCTTACACTGCAAGTGTTGGCAGTGCATCTACCCGGCCTTAATACCCTGTTGCGCGTCACTCCGCTGAACGCTCATGAATGGATTATTTGTGTCGGTACGTCTTTATCCATCGTGCTACTGATCGAGGTGAAAAAACTTTTACACCGGCATTGGACGAATTCCCATCAACTATCGGCGGCGCAAAATGAGGAATAGAAAAGACACGGTGACAGAGATGGCCGCCCTGGAAATGCTCTGGCTTCGCAGGGACGAGTGTAGCCATGCACGGTAGTTCACTGCTCCTGCGAGGAAAAACCTTCGGAGCGCGCATTTTCCGTGCCGAGCGAGCAGAATCTGTGATTATCTCATGTGAAGTACTTCTACGTAATATTCTTGCCCCGGAAGCGACGAAGCAGCAACGAATTGCTCACTACGCTCACGGAGCTGAACGCCATGGCGGCAGCAGCGAACATCGGTGTAAGCAGTCCGAGCGCCGCGAGTGGAATACCGACAACATTGTAGATAAAGGCCCAAAACAGATTCTGCCGGATCTTCGTGATTGTCGCTCGCGAAAGAGCGATAGCATCGACTATCCCACGCGGGTCGCTTCGCATCAATGTAATCGCAGCCGTTTCCATGGCTACATCTGTTCCGCTACCCATCGCGATACTTACGTCCGCAATCGCCAGTGCGGGAGCATCATTGACGCCGTCGCCCGCCATGGCCACAATTCGTCCTTCACTTTGCAGTTTCTTGATATAAGCCGCTTTTTCCGCTGGCTGCATGCCTGCGACCACGGTCTCGATACCTGTGTGAAAGGCGATATGTTCTGCCGCCTCGAGCGTATCCCCCGTCAACATTACGACGTCAAGTCCTTGACGCTTCAGTTCACGCACAACCGACGCTGACGTTTCGCGTATCGTATCGGTTATCGCAATTGCTGCGGCATAACGGTCGTTTATTGCGACATGCAATACGGATGCACCACTGCCGATGAGTGCAAGTATGTTCGCATCATCGGGAATGTCAACGCCACTCCCGCGAAGTAATGCCTGATTGCCGACCATAACGGAATACCCGCCCACCCGGGAAGTCACACCAGATCCGGCTTGATACTGAAACGCATCGGGTGGCTGAATGGTTACACCACTGCTTGCCGCGTGTTCGAGCACAGCACGAGCAAGAGGGTGTTCGGATGGCTGCTCCGCCGCTGCGACAAGGGAGAGTACGGAGTTGTGATCAAATCCCTCAACCACATGCATGTCGAAAACTTTCGGGCGCCCTTCCGTAACAGTTCCGGTTTTATCGAGTACCATGACGTCGGCGGAACGGGCTCGTTCGAAGCTCCCTGCGTCGCGTATCATCATTCCCATGTTTGCTCCGACACCCACACCCACCATGATTGCTGCAGGAGTGGCAAGACCCAATGCGCAAGGACATGCGATGATGAGCACGGCAACGAAGTGCATCAAAGCTTCGGTCGGTCCGGCGCCAAGGAAGAAAAACCAAATGATAAAGCTCCCGAACGCGATGGAGATGACGATGGGGACGAAAACCGAGGCGATACGATCCACCAATCGCTGTACCGGTGCTTTGGACCCCTGCGCCTCGTCCACCATGCGTATAATATGTGCGAGCACTGATTCAGCGCCCACAGAGCTTGCTGAAATCGCAAGCGTCCCGTGCAAGTTCACGGTACCGCCGATTACCCGATCACCCGCGTGCTTGTCCACTGGCATAGCTTCGCCGGTCAACATGGATTCATCGACGCTGGATGATCCGTCTAGTACCTTCCCGTCGACAGCGATACGTTCGCCCGGACGAATGATGACGATGTCGTTCGGACGAAGCTCGGAAATCGGAATTGTCGCTTCTCCATCCTCACGTCGCACTGTGGCTGTACTAGGTTGCAGAGCGACGAGTTTTCGAATAGCGTCGGATGCGGCATTTCTCGCGCGTGTTTCAAGCAGTCGCCCGAGAAGAATGAGCGTGATTATGGTGACCGTTGTATCGAAATATACGTTCATGTCGCCCGGATAGAGCCCCAGCCAATGCGGAAACAACGTCACCATCGAGCTATAGGCAAAGGCTGCACCGGTGCCCAATGCCACGAGTGTGTTCATGTCGGCAGTTCCGTGTTTCAACGCAGCCACGAAGCCACTGAAAAAACGTCTGCCTGGAAGAAACAACACTGGAATAGTTAGCAGGAGGAGAATCTTGTTCGAATCGTCCATACTCAAAGGCCATGAACGATGAACCGCAGGGATCATGGGAAGCATGCTTAGCAGCATGACCGGCAAGGAAAACGTAATGGCAAGAAGCAACTCCCGCTTCAATCGGAAGAATTCATTGTCATGCCGCTGAGACGTCGCGTCGCCAAAGCCTGCATCAGCATGATCGGGAAATTGAGCTTCGTATCCCGCGCGACGAAGCACATCCGGTATCAGAGCTATTTCCGAACTGTCGGAGTTCAAGCGCACGACGACTTTCCCTGAAGCCAGGTTCGCCGACGCCTCGCTAATGCCGGGGACGCTGAGCAGTGCTTTCTCTACTCGACGAACACAACTTGCGCAAGTCATGCCCTGAACAGAGATGTTCAGTGTGCGTGCCACCGTTTCGCTGTCAATGGATTTTCTCGTTTTCACGTGGCAGTAACGGAAAAACCTGCCGATTCCACAGCCTTGATGATGTCTTGCAACGATACTCTGCGATGATCCCACGTCACGGAGGCCGAGCCTATCTCAACGTTAAACACCTCCACCCCGATCAACTCCGTAAGCGCCTTGCGAACCGCCATCACACAGTGGTCGCAGGTCATCCCCGCTATCGTTAGTGTTACCGTATGCATTATTTCTCCAATTTTCCTGATGATGGAAGAACAAACAACGTGAAAAAAGAGTTTTCCCAATGCGCACATTTTTACTTGAACAATAGTGACAACGGAAAATCACATTGTTCCAACGCAGGCACGGACCAACAACGCCGTGACGATTTCCACTGATCCACCTGAGACGAATGGGTCGGCGTCATGTTCGAGAAACTCTGAAATCGAATCGCCGTCACCATAGTTTCACTACCTCAACGTATATTATAAAGAAAAATACCATTTTCGCACCATGCGTCACGTGCTCCTCATAGTTGCTTCAATCTGTTTACTGATTTCACCGGCATCGGCACAGCAACGTTTCGTAGACGCACGTGTACATTCAGCGATGGAGAGCGTGTCCGTCGATTCCATCTGGAAACATGCTTCCGTGCTCGCGCACGATTCGTTGGAAGGAAGGGGAACAGGGACTCCAGGAGGAGCACGAGCAGCACAGTATATCGCGGTGAAATTGCGTGAATACGGTGTACGTCCGGGCAACGGACAGCGCTACTTCCAAGATATTCCGATGCATGGAAGTGTTCCCCTACCAGAAAGCAAGCTGACACTCAGTCTGCGAGGTGCGGAAACGGTACTTGCGCTGCAACGAGACTATGTGTTGTATAAGACCGGAGCGCAAACACATATTCCGCGCCCGTTGCGTCTCGTGTTCGTTGGTTACGGCATCGTGGCACCGGAATTCGATTATAACGATTATCAAAACCTCGATGTTGCCGGTGCCGTGGTCGTCTTTTTGGAAGGCGAACCCATCTCCGATGATGACGAATATTTCAGTGGACGTCGACCCACATTGCATTCGCTGCCTGAAATGAAACAGCGAGTGGCTCTTTCGCGAGGGGCTCGTGGTAGCATCATGCTCCCTGTCCCAAGAGAATCCCCCGGCTACACATGGAAGGATTGGGTGCGAATTTTTTCTTTCGAAGATGTAACGCTTCCCATCACCGTTCCGTCGCATCTCAGTATTCTCCTTAATCCCGAGCGGGCGAATTTGCTGTTCCATTCTGTTCAATACTCGTATGCGGATGTATTGCGAATGGACTCCACCGGACGGATGCGCAGCTTCCCACTCGAAGTGCAGTTGCGTTTCGTTGGTGTTTTCCGTGAACGCGATTTCATTGCACACAATGTTGCGGGCGTGCTGGAAGGCAGCGAAGCATTGCTCCGCGATTCATGGATAATCTGCTGCGCGCATTACGACCATCTGGGTATCGGACCATCGATTCTGGGTGATTCTGTTTATAACGGTCTTGTCGACAACGCACTCGGAACAGCGGCGGTCATGGAACTCGCACGGGTGCTGTCTATCGAGAAGCATCGTCCCAGGCGTTCGATATTGTTTCTCTTCGTAACAGGCGAGGAAAAAGGTCTGCTCGGCTCATCGTATTACTGTATGGATCCACTGGTACCGCTGCATAAAACCGTTGCCACTCTCAATGTCGATGGACTAGCTATCATCGATGAATTTCACAGTATAACGGGTGTTGGCAGCGAGTATTCAACCATGCAGGAGTTGTTAGTGCGCATTGCCGAAGAACTCGGATTGAGCGTGTCTCGAATACCACCGGTATTCGATCTTGTGAAGGCCTTCGCAAGTTCCGATCAGATCGCCTTCGCACAGGCGGGTATTCCGTCAATGCTGGTGATGGAAGGTTTTTCCTGGCGGAATATCGAAACCAATGAGGGATTGAGACGTTTTATCGCTTGGGGACGCGAACGCTATCACACACCGTTCGATGATCTGTCTCAACCTATCAGTTTACCAGCGGTGCGGCAACACGCCAAGGTGCTGCTGGCCTGTTTATCCGCGCTTGCAGACACATTCGAACCCCCTCAGTGGATACGTGGAACGAAATATATCAATGCTCGATTGCAATCGATCGCGGAGGAACGATGAAGCATTTCACACTGCGCTTCCGAAGTCTCGTCTGTCTCGTGTTCGTGGCTTTCTTGGCGGTCCGATGCGGATCCGGTACTGCGAGGGAGCAGATCGAAGGTACCGCTGTTCGCATCAAGGGTTCCGACACCATGCTACTGCTTGCAAGTCGTTGGGCGGAAGAATTCATGAAATCGCATCCGGGTATTTCGGTCTATGTGGAGGGTGGTGGAACGGAAAGGGGAATTGCGGCTCTGATCGAAGGTGACGTGAACCTCTGTACCGCCTCGCGTACACTGCTACCATCAGAAGTTCGCTCGCTGCTCAACAAACGCGGCTCGCTGGGCCTCAGCATACTTACGGCCAAAGACGCTCTCAGCGTGTACCTGCATCCGGACAATAAGGTCCGCAACCTCAAGCTGGATCAGGTGCGCGACCTCTTTACTGGAGTGATACGAAATTGGAAGGAATTTGGCGGAGAAGATCTACCAGTAACCGTGATCAGCCGTCCTCCGAATTCCGGTACGTATTTATTCTTCGAGGAGCACGTGTTGATGGGTGTTCCGTATACAACGCAAGCCGTGACCGTGCCCAGTACCGACGCGGTGATTGCAAGCGTAGTAGAACAGTTGGGTGGAATCGGGTATGGTGGTCTTGCTTACGGCGATCAACTGCTGCATGCATCAATCGATGGTATCGAAGCAACCAAGGACAATGTTCGCAATGGCTCGTATCCTATTTCTCGGTATCTCTACCTTTTCGCAGCGTCTCAATTGGAAGGAGCGAATAAGCGTTTCGTCGATTGGGTTCTGAGCGATGCGGGGCAAGCGGTAGTAGAAGAGGTTGGATTCATTCCATTGTGGGACGCAACGGAATTTGAGATGAAAATAAGCGATTGATCGCTTCCTCAAGCATGATACAACCGGAGACCTGACCGGGTATTTGCCTTGACAAGCATTTTTTCAGATTTCAGGAATGCATTCATCATGTAATGCATCATCCGTGTCCTCTGTATGAACATGCCTGTTTGTGCTCTCCAGTTCCCTGGTTGAGCAAAGATGAGAAGAAACTGCGATGCAAAAAGGAATCCGCACAGAGCCATCGAAGTGCACCGTCCCATATTTACGCGACTGGAATGCTCACCGGGAAAAACCCGTGTGCTGCTCAATACGCAGGTTCCGATTTCACTCGGAACTCATCACATTCACGTAGTGCTGTGTCACGAAGTCTCACCGGATGGCCTGCGCGGCGATGATATGCGCAGCTTTTCATCGGGATGCAAATCGCACAATGTATACACCGGCCTATTCAAGACTGGAATTCGCATGCTGAGTTCATGCGATGTATAGGGGGCGGCAGGTTTCGCATGTATGCAGCATTCTCTAATCGTTGCGGATTTCTGCTCTCCCGATTCACTGTTTTGCATCGCTGACTGCTTCGACAGTATCTTACGTGTTTGGAAGAATATCATTCGAACGATTTAGCGGAGTACATAGAAAATGGCACAATCATTTGAGTTACTTGTAATCGGAGGAGGACCGGGCGGGTACGCGGCTGCGGTGCGCGGTGCGCAACTGGGATTCAAGACTGCATGCATCGAAGCGAAACATCTTGGCGGTATCTGTCTGAACTGGGGTTGCATCCCTACTAAATCGCTTCTCCGCAATGCCGAGATATGGGAAAGCATACAACAAGCGGAAGAATACGGAGTGAAATTCGACAACGTCTCCTTCGATTTTTCTCGCATTATCGCGCGAAGTCGGGGGATAGCAGAGCGAATGTCCAAGGGAGTAGCGTTTCTCTTCAAGAAATACGGAGTCACTCACATCTCGGCGTATGGAAAACTTCTCAAACCCGGTGTTGTTGCCACATACGACTCGGACGGCAACAAACTTGACGAAGTACATGCGAAGCACATCATTCTTGCAACCGGCGCACGTCCGCGCAGCATTCCCGGAATTGACATCGACGGGAAACAGGTGATTTCCTATTTCGAGGCAATGTCGCTCGAGCAGCGCCCAGAAACGCTCATCGTACTTGGTGCCGGGGCCATCGGCGTCGAATTCGCGTATTTTTACAATACGCTCGGAACCCGCGTCACCATCGTTGAAATGCTCGACCATATTCTGCCGATAGAGGATGAAGAAGTATCGAAGGAGCTTGAACGGAGCTTCAGAAAAAAGAAAATGACGCTCAAGACGAAGACGAAAGTCGAAGGGATTGAGAGAAAGGAAAACGGCGTCATCGTGAGTGTATCATCCAGCAAGGGAAGTGAAACACTCGAAGGCGATGTCGCGCTGATGGCCGTCGGTGTTCGAGGAAATATTGAAAATCTTGGACTTGAAGAATCGGGTGTTGCACTCGACCGTGGCTACATAAAGGTCGATGAATACTGCCGTACGAATATTCCAGGCGTCTACGCCATCGGTGATGTTGTTGGACCACCTTGGCTCGCGCATGTGGCCACAGCAGAAGGAATACTTTGCGTGGAAGCAATCGCAGGCAAGGATCCGCACCCGATCAATTACAAGAACATTCCTGGTTGTACGTATTGTCAACCACAGGTCGCGAGTGTGGGCTTTACGGAAAAACAGGCACGCGAAACAGGCCGTGAAATCAAAATCGGAAAATTCCCCTTCACGGCGTCGGGAAAAGCCGTCGCAGCCGGACATCCCGAAGGTTTTGTGAAATTGATTTTCGATGCACAATACGGTGAATTGCTCGGCGCGCATATCATCGGCGCGGAAGCTACGGAACTCATCGCAGAAGCGGCGCTCGGTCGTACATTCGAAACCACGGAACATGAATTGATCAAAACCATCCATGCGCATCCGACCATGTCGGAAGCAATAATGGAAGCGGCTGCTGTTGCCTACGGCGAGTCCGTGAACTTCTGACGCCCGGGCTGCACTCAAGCTGACAGAATAGCGAAAAGACTAATTACTCCGCTCACGTCAGTGATAACCGCCGTTCGGTAATTGATTGCTGGAACATCTGTGGAACATGGTATTTGCTAGAATTGGCTTACGTCGATGCTCGATGCTCTACGACTTATCGGAATGATACATCTGCTTCCTTTACCGGGTGCACCACTCTATGCCAATTCGCGCGAGGAAATACGTGAGCGGGCAATTCGTGACGCCGAATCACTGAGCAGTTCCGGATTCGATGCTCTGCTCGTGGAAAATTTCGGCGATATCCCATTCTCGGCTGAAGGTGGCGAAGCGCATGTGATCGCCGAGATGAGTGTGCTCGTGCGAGAAATCCGATTGTTAACCGCTCTCCCAGTCGGCGTCCAAGTGTTGAGAAATGACGCGAAAGCTGCGATGGCCATTGCTGCGGCTGCTGACGCGTCATTCATTCGAGTCAACGTACATACAGGGACGATGTTCACGGACCAAGGAATGCTTCAAGGTCAGGCACATTCGACGTTGCGTTACAGACATGCGATCGATGCCGGCAGAATTTCCATACTTGCCGACGTGTTCGTGAAGCATGCCACACCACCCATCGGTGTGGTGTTTGACGATGCGGTGCAGGAATGCGTGGAGCGTGGAATGGCAAACGGTATTATTGTTTCAGGCAGCGGGACCAGCCGCGAAACCGACGTTGGCATGTTGGAATCTGCTGTTGCTCGAAGCAACGTCCCAGTGTATGTCGGCAGTGGCGTAACGGAGAAAAATCTCTCGCGGTATATTCCGCTGGCACACGGTGTCATTGCTGGAACGGCATTGAAATACGACGGTGACGTTAGCCAAGCAGTTGATGTCGAACGCTGCCGCTGCTTTGTGGAGAAGGCTCGGAAATTGCTCGCCTCCTGATCACATACCCTTGTTGATGAGCACAACTTCGACTTTTCTGCCTGCACGGCTGTCTTCACCCGGTCGTACGGGTGCGAGGTAGTCGTCCACTGTTCCAAGCTCCAGTCTGTACGAGCTTGTATTCTGTCGTATCAGGTATTCGATCACGCGTTGAGCACGCTTCCTTGCGAGAGTCGCGTTCCAAGCGGCATCACCCACATCGTTGGCGTAGCCTCTGATTTCGGCGAACAACGCCGGATGCTGGTTGAGATGCCTGGCTACGTTGTCGAGAAGTGTACGGGCTTCTTCGGATAGTCTTTCCTCGTCGAGAGGAAAATAAATCTCCGCCACTACGACTTTCAGGTGCTCCGCTTGCCCATCGGTGGAAACCAGTTGCCGTAACTGCAGAGCTTCAGTGAAGGAATGTCGTATGCCATTTGCCAGGAATTCCTCATGCGCGGCACTTGCGAGCGAGCGGGGAAGCAGTCGCAAGGGCTCGCGTTCCTCGTCTGATCCGGGTTTCGGCACTTGCTGAAAAGCCGATTGTCGAGCGACATCGAAAAAGTTCACCACCAGTGCGTCTCGTCCCTCAGCGGCGACATCGACAGCCTTTTCCATGATGACTTTGCGTGCGTCTTCAGCGCCACGCCCGAAAATGGGCCGAAGATCCATGTTCAGGAATTTCGCCTGACTCAAACTACTCAGCTCGTGATCCCATGCAACCGTCGATACGCGTACAACGTAGTTTCCGCGAGGCAGTCTGTCATTTCCGCGTACCCGTCTAAAAAGCTCCGAAAAATCCAAAAAATCGCGAGCAGAGAAGCGTTGTTCCCGTCCCTTGAGTACAACATCCGTGATGCCTTGGAATATCGTTCTTCCATCGCAGAGTATTTCCGCGTAACACTTCAGTTGCATCGCTTCACGACCGTTTTGTCGTGCCGTCAGTGTGAAGTACGACGGATCGCGTTCGAGATCGGCGAATCGGTGTATCGGCGTTACGAACAACGAGGTTGAGAGATTCAATGCTCCGCCTTGTTCAACGGATAGCATTTGCTGCTCCTCCGACAGGGGAGGAGTTTGTTCGATAGCAATTCCTCTCCAGGCATCTCCTCTCGCGGATGCGCCGACGCTGCTGTACTCGTCTTCTTCCACTGTTGGTGTTTGCATGGCATCGCGGTGACGGGGCGTCCGCTTGGCATACCAGTCTCTATCTCGTGCAAGACGATCGTGGGAATCACCTGGTCGCAGAAGAAAATTCAAGCCAAGAGAAAAAACCACGAGAGCATCGTTTTTATCGCCGGAGATGAGCCCGTCCAGCTCGTCCGAATTCGTCAGAAATACATCGAACGCGAACATCAGCGACAACTCGCGATTGACAGAGTAATCGAAGCCGCCGCCGAAGCCCCAAATCAACGCGCTTTTGGAAAGGCGTCTGTCAAAACCACCTTCACCCATCACGCGAGTATGGTGCACCAAACTCCCCAGTCGGCATCGTGCGAGAGGTGTGATATCCCAGAACATCGGCAACGCATAATCGGCACCTACAGCAAGGCCGTAGTATTTCGTATCATAGGAGGTAATCACTTGAGTCCCGTATCCCGGGAAGCGATCACGCCCCTCTAATTCCGCAGCCAGTGTCCCTGCGAACAACGATCCCGTTAGAGCGAACTGGTTCGCGATGAAGTACTCCATCGTAACCATACCGAAGGGGTGAAGTGTGTAGCTGGCATACTTGACCGTCGCTTCTTCGCCACCAAGGTTCAATCCGCCGGCTATTCCGAGTCGCAGTGCATTCTTAGCGTACGTCTGCGCCAGCGCGAATTGCGTCGAACAGGTCACAGTCAGGATGAAGATCAATATACGAAGCATGGTAAACAGGCTGATGAAACACAACGGGGTCCCGAGGGACCCCGCATGTTATCGAATTTTCATGAAACGGAAAAACTTATTTTACCACGACCATTTGGCGACTACTGTTTTTTCCGTTTACCGTAAGCGCGTAGCGATACGTTCCACTGGCCACAGCAAGCCCCCGTTCGTCCGATCCATCCCAGGATACGACATGGCTCCCGGCAGGCGTATAGCCGTTGACGAGAGTACGAACCAGCGCTCCACGAGTATCATACACGCGCAACACTACATCCGCTGCCGCACTCACGTCATACGAGATATGTGTCAACGCATTCTCGGATCGGGAGAAGGGATTCGGGAAATTCTGGCGCAGCTCGATCGAAACCGGTGCGGCGATGTGCTCGACGGATACCGGCGGTTGTTCGATGACGTTGTGGAGTTTATTGATATCGACATCTTTCAGTATAAGCTCCGTGCCATTGGGCCAGCGAACGATCACCGAATCTATCGACGTGGCCGAACCTAATCCCACATGCTGCACGTAGGGGCTCTGTGACCCCGCTCCTTTACCTACAGTCACCCAACGAGTGTAGGTATTCGCACCAGCAACCACTTTAATGCGGGCGCCGATGGCGTAATTGTTGGAGTTCAACGCACGCAAATTGAATGCAACCCAGTTGTTGGCTGCGCCTACGTCGTTTCGATACAACTTCAAACCCGTTTCAGTGGCGATGAGAAGATCGAGATCACCGTCGTTGTCATAGTCGAACCATACAGCGCCGAGACCTCCGGGCGCCTTGATACCCGCTTCATACGTGACATTCGTGAAGCTGCGATCAGGGTTCTGCTTGTAGAGCACGGCATTGAAACATTTTTCACCGGACGTGATCAATACGTCGAGCAAACCGTCATTGTCGAAATCACCCCAAGCCACGTCGCCGTCGTAAAGATTGAAGCCGAGCTTGCTTGTAGCATTTGGAACTTGCGAGAATTGACTGCTGGGTCTGCCGCTGTTCGTCCACACTGATGTCAAATCACCAGAGGCGAGTCGCCACATCTCCGCACGCTCGCCGACAAGCAAATCGGGGTCGCCGTCATTGTCGTAATCCGCGAAGTCGCAACCGCGCGAATTACCGAATAAACCGACGTATTCAGGATTGGTCTTTATCCCGCCCTGCAATCCATGAAGCATGGCTACTTCACGGAAAAATCCGTTTCCTTGATTTTCGAACATGTAGTTCGGCTGTAACCCTTCGACGCTGGCGTACAAATCCATATCGCCGTCACCATCTATGTCCACCCAGCTCACACCGGTGATCGGACGGTAACCCTGAATCTGCTGCGCAATGTTGTAGGGATTACGACCGTACGGACCGCTGCGATATCCGCCGAGAACCTGTCCCTTGATATCTCGGAATTTACCGTTCTGCGTGTTGCTGTAGAAGTACGCCTCCCATGACACACCGCGAACCAGGGCGGAGTCGTTGGGGTTCTGGGGATTTTTCACGTACATGTAATTGCCGTGAGCAACGAAGAAATCAGGATAATTGTCACCGTCGTAATCCGCGAAGGCCATCGCTTGAGTGTTGCGTCCCTCCCCGAATCCGGGCTCGGTATCTTTCGTCAAAACACCGCCTTCGTTTATATACACTAACGTTGCCGGCTGGCATACTATATCGAGATCGCCGTCATTGTCGATGTCGACGAACATGTTCACCGTACTTCCACCGTCATAACCGGTTGCTGCCGAAACGTTGGTGAATCTGCCATTCCCTTCGTTGCGAAACAGGTACTGTCCATACAGAATATCCTGGTAGCCGTCATCGTCGAAGTCGGCCACCGAAACTCTGACTCCGCTGGCAGGGACGTTCAAACCGGCCATCAGTGTCATGTCGGTAAACAGTGTTTGACTTGGGAAAGTGAATTCCACCTTCGTACCGATGTACCAGTTGTTCGTGGCCATACCGCTGCCGAAGCGGGAACTGAACGGAATGTACGGCGGATCCAGCGGTTGCCAGTAGGAATTCGTGTAAATGGTGTCGCCCCGACTCGTCGCGCAGGTCAGCGTCTGCGTGTAGTTATCCATGCGAACGCGTACATTCGGGCCCAGTACCTGCACTCCGACGAAGAAATTCGTCGGTCGGACAAAGGTCGGATACGGTTCATTGAAATTGAAGCGAACCAAGTTGTTGAATTGTCCAGGGACGAAAGCTCTGAACTGGACGTGCGGTGAGAGCAACAGCGGGTAGGACCCGCCTCCCTCACGACCGAAGAGATACACGACTATTGTATCTCCGACCTCTTCCTGATTCACGAGCCAGACGTTGATTTCATGCAGTCGTGCTGCTTCCTCCAATTCGAAGCGTGTAATCGCCATTGCCCCCGGGGGCAACCCTACAGTCGTGTAATTCTGTTCAGCTTGGTAGTAGAACAGGTCCACGAGCTGTTGCGAGTATGCGCTGCCTGCCATGATCGCGGTCAACAGCATGATTTGAAACAGTTTATTCATAACAACCTCTTGAGAAATGGTAGGTGTTCATCCGTTTTCATTCAATGATGTAATGTAACCCGACTATATGCGAAACGGCAACTCGATGTCCGAAAGCACCTCGCGGGCACGGTCATCGTCGGCGTCGGTCAATTCGAGCATGCGGATAATCGGGGCATGCGCCTTCCGACGAAGATCCTCATCGATGTCGATTTCGGGAGCACCTTCCACCATGCAACGATGAAGTTTTTCAAGTGTGTTCACCTTCATGTAGTCGCAGACATTGCACGCACATCCATTTGCCGGTGGCGCTGGAATGAACTCCTTTTCCGGTGCTGCCTTCCGCATCTGATGCAATATGCCTGATTCCGTGGCAACGATGAAACGCCGGGCGGAATTATCACGCACATAGCGGAGCAAGGCGCTTGTGGAACCGACGAAACGTGCATGACGCAACACCACACCTTCGCACTCCGGATGTGCTATCAACTCGGCATCGGGGTGATCGCGTTGCAATTCCGATATTCGATGTTCACTGAATTGCTCATGCACCGTGCATACACCCTGCCACAACAACATGTCGCGTCCCGTTCGGTTTTTTACGTATGCGCCAAGATTTTTATCGGGCGAGAACAGGATTGGCATGTCCTGGGGAATATGACGCAAAATGATCTCCGAATTGCTCGATGTGCAGATGATGTCGCTGAGCGCCTTCACTTCCGCAGTGCAGTTGATGTAGGTCACCGCCAGATGTTCCGGATGACGTTCGCGGTACTGCCGGAACAAATGAGCCGGAGCGCTTTCGGCTAATGAGCAGCCCGCGTTGAGATCCGGCATGAGAACACGCTTCGATGGATTGAGAATTTTGGCTGTTTCGGCCATGAAATGTACACCTGCGAACACGATAACGTCGGCATCGGTCGCCATTGCACGCCGGGAGAGTTCAAGACTGTCACCTCGTACGTCCGCGAGATCCTGTATGACGGCGTCCTGGTAGTAATGCGCGAGAATAACGGCATTCATCTCTTTTTTCATCCGCAGGATATCATGTACGAGATCCAGCGCTTCCGGTGTCATTGCCGTCGTGTCTGAATGTATTGTCGTCTGTGTCACCTTTCGTTCATCCGTCCTTTCCGTTCCGCTGCCGCTATTCCACCGTCACGCTCTTCGCGAGATTACGAGGTTGGTCGACGTTGCATCCTCGTTTGACTGCGATGTAATAGGCCAGCAATTGTAATGGCACGACGCTGAGCATTGGTGAAAGAAAATCCACTGTGCGCGGAACGTGCACCACGTGATCCGTCAGACTTGCAATCGCATTGTCCTCATGATTGACGATCGCGATCACTTGACCTTTGCGCGCCCTCACCTCTTGTATGTTGCTTATCGCCTTTTCATGTATTCTGTCCTGTGGTGCGATAAACACAACGGGCATGTTTTCATCTATCAGGGCGATCGGACCATGTTTCATCTCGGCGGCGGGGTAACCTTCGGCGTGAATATAGGAAATCTCTTTCAGTTTGAGCGCTCCTTCGAGCGCCGTCGGGAAATTGTATCCGCGACCAAGGTACAATGCATTGTTCGCGCGGTAATATCTATCGGCAAGTTCTCTGACAGGCGCCGTATCGTCGAGTATCTGTTGTACTTTCTCAGGTATCGCCATCAGTTCGTTCGCGAATTCGCGACCCTCATCGATACCGATGAAGCCTCGGTTTCGTCCGAGCATCAGTGTGAGGAGGGAAAGCGCAACAAGCTGCGCCGTGAACGCCTTGGTTGAGGCAACACCGATTTCCGGTCCCGCGTGAATGAATACACCGGCATGCGTCTCGCGTGCGATGGTGCTGCCGACAACGTTGCAAATCCCGAGCACTGTGGCACCGCGCCTCTTCGCCTCGCGCATCGCGGCTAAGGTATCCGCCGTTTCCCCGCTTTGACTTATCGCAATCACAACGTCGTCTTCATGTATGATGGGATCACGGTAACGGAATTCCGACGCGTATTCGACCTCGACGGGAATTCGCGCGTACTGTTCCAGCATGTATTCACCGACAATACCGGCATGCCAGGAGGTACCACACGCGGTGATGATAATACGCCGCGCATTGTTGAGTATGGGCAACACGTCCCGCAACCCACCAAGCTTGGCGGTTCCCTTCTCCAGGATGATGCGACCACGCATGGAATCGAGAATCGTCTGAGGCTGTTCGTTGATTTCCTTGAGCATGAAGTGATCGAAGCCTCCCTTTTCGATCTGCTCTATGTCATAGGTGATTTCTTCGATCGTGTGTACGATGACCTTGTCGCTGATATTCTTCACCTCGTATCCGTCGCGTGTGATGGTAGCGATGTCGTCGTCCTCCAGAAACACGACCTGCCTGGTATGGCAGACAATCGCAGAAGCATCGGATGCCACGAAATATTCTCCGTCGTTGATCCCCAACACCAAAGGGCTGCCGCGTCGTGCCGCGATGAGTATGTCAGGTTCTCGACTCGACACAACGGCGATACCGTACGTCCCATCCACTTCCTGCAACGCCAAACGAACAGCCTGTACCAGACTCCCGGTAATGTCGTGAAACATCGAGATCAATTGCACCAGCGCTTCGGTATCGGTTTCCGAACGAAATTCGATACCGTCCTGCTTCAATCGCTGCCGTATCGCCGCGTGATTCTCGATGATGCCGTTGTGAACCAATGCTATCGTGTCCGTATGGTCCGGATGCGGATGTGCATTGACATCGTTGGGTTCGCCGTGCGTTGCCCATCGAGTATGACCAATACCGATCGATGCACGAACAGGATGCAACTCGATCAAATTCTCAAGATCGGCCACTTTCCCCGCCTTCTTGATTATTTTCACCTGGCTGTTATTAATCACCGCCAAGCCGGCGGAATCGTATCCTCTGTATTCGAGACGCTTCAACCCGTCGACGATGATAGGCGTCACATCACGAAATCCGATATATCCGATTATTCCACACATGAATGTTTCCAACGATTTCGAAAAAGCCTGCGGGTTTCACCCCTGCCTGAGACATTGAACTTATCGATTCGCTTCAAGAGAAACAAGGCGAATACACGCGCAGGGTGTTACGCTGCATCTACGGATTGGAAGGGAATGTCGCGGGTTGGCTTCGCGGATCAGCACGTATGGAAGGGAAGCCCAGACCACCAATCAATCTGACATGCGTCGCATGACATAGCCCGCAGCTCTATCATGCGTGCGTGTACTGCGAGCGGGATCGAATTGTGGTGGCCTGTTGCCTCGAACATAAAATTTAGCGAGGATCAGTCGACTGGTATTCGGAGACCTCGCTGCAACCGTATGCACTGGCAGCCGATGGCATGGGCAGTAGTATTGATGTGGCGGCGTTAGGCTCACAGACCCCCCAAGAAAAGAGACATCATACCGCCTTGCTATTGTGCGTCCGTTTTCCGTAATATGAAGTGCTTATTTCGGATAACTTGCGAGCACACGCTTATGAGAACTGCACTACTTTTTTTCGTCATTATCGTCATGCTTCTGGCACCGTCGCGCCTCTCCTCGCAGAGCCCCGCAGCGGCACTCACGCTCTCCGTAGTCAATGCCAATTCGACGCAAGTCACAATCAAGGCGACAATGACAATCGTCCCGACACTCATGAATGTCGAGGCGGTGTCAGTCGCAGTAGCGTACGATCCGGCGAAGCTTTCGGCGCATCAGACGAACACCATCACGCACAAGTATTTCCAGCAATACAGTTGGGAAGACGGTTCCATGCCCTTGTGGGACAACGACGGTATTTTTCCCGATGTTTCCGTGTACTCGGAGTACCACCCCAATTTCATGTCGCAAGCTATTCTCCGCAACGCGCCTCCCGATCTGTGTCGTTTCACATTCTTCGTGAAAAATCCCGGTCCGGGCGTTACGGATTTCGTCGTGTACGCAAACAATCCGACGTCCGCTTTGACGTATTATTTCGAGTTCGGGTTCCCGACCTTGCAGAATTTCAATCCTGTCACGAATCTGTTTGACGTACATTATCCTGTCGAATTAACCCTGTTCACTGGTGCGCAACAAGGTGAAGCTGTGGCGTTGCGTTGGGTGACGGCAAGCGAACAGAACAATTTCGGATTCTTCGTCGAACGTCGTGACGTGGAGTACGACGGCGAATACGATTGGACAACACTTGGTTTCGTCGATGGAGCGGGTGACACCAAATCCGAACGCCAGTATTTTTACATCGATAACGATTTACCACGTGATGGTGTGTTCGAATACAGGTTGAAGCAGCAGGACTTCGATGGGACGATTGCATATTCACCCGTCGTGACTGTCGAATATAATCTTACTCCGAATACATTCACCCTCGCCCAGAATTTCCCGAACCCTGTTTCTTCTTCCAACGCATCGACGACCTTGACATACGATGTTGCCGAACAAGGCCGGATTCGCCTGGTCATACATGATGTACTCGGTCGTCCTGTGCGGACTCTTGTTGATGAAACCCGCGATCCCGGTCGTTACTCGGAGGTCTGGCACACGCTTGATTTGCCCACAGGTATGTATATCGCAACCATGACGGCCGAACCCCTGCATTCCGGTCGCGCAGTAATGCGCCATATCCGTATGCAAATCGTCCGCTGAGAACGCACACTGTGTTTCATCGCTTTCGATGGTCCAGGGTCGCACCGTTTCACAGGTCGGCAATGGACCATCGCCGTGTTCCATCACCAGTATGAAAGGAGCAGTAGTGCTGCTCATCGAAATCCTCCCCAACACCTGTGACTTCTGCGGTTGCTGCGTCGGTGTTTGTCCTGAAGACGCGATCGAACTCGAAGAAGCGCATATTGAAATCATAGAAGAACGCTGCACGAATTGCGCCAAATGTGTTTGGGTGTGTCCTTTCGAGGTGTTTGTCTTCCATGCTCCGGGGAAATGCAAGGAAGTTGTATGAGGGACTTATGGGATGTCATCGTCGTCGGTGCCGGACCAGCCGGTTCAACTGTCGCTCGCATCGCTGCGTCGCATGGAGCATCCGTGCTGCTGCTCGAAAAAGATCGAGATGTCGGTGTTCCAGTACGCTGTGGCGAGGCGGTGAGCAACCGTAGTCTTGAACGTATCGTCGAGATCGATGAGCGCTGGATTGCAGCGACCATACGTCGCTTTCGTTTGGTATCTCCCGGTGGATATGTTGTCGAACCCGACATCGGTGGTTTCGGCTATGTGCTCGAACGTCGAATCTTCGACTATGACCTCGCTCGATTGGCCACCGAAGCTGGCGCTCATGTGCGTACAAAATGTTACGTCAACGCGTTGATCGAAGGCGATCATGGCTGGAGCGGCGTTCGCTATTCCAGCAACGGCAAGCAACTCGAGGCCCGTGCACGCATCATCGTAGGTGCAGACGGCGTCGAATCGCGCGTGGGAAAATGGGCGGGCATAGACACGACAACACACCTTCGCGATATGGAAACATGCGCCCAAATGACGCTGAGCAACGTTGACCTCGAAGATGATGTCTGTGAATTCCACTTCGGGAACAACGTCGCTCCTATGGGCTATCTCTGGGTGTTCCCGAAAGGACACGGCGTCGCGAACGTCGGTGTCGGCATTAGTGGAATGGCCTCGAAAAAAAAACATGCGCTGCGTTTTTTGGAAGAATTCGTCTCGAAACGCTTTCCACAATCAAGCGCCCTGACAACTATCGCCGGTGGCGTACCTTGCGCACCGACTCTCGATACGCTGGTGCGCAACAACGTTGTACTCGTAGGAGACGCCGCACATCAGGTCAATCCCATGACCGGTGGAGGCATAACCAGCGGTATGCTTGCAGCACAGATCGCGGGCGAAGTCATTGCCGATTCACTCAAACGCGATGATCTCGCGATACTTAACGATTATCCTAAACGATGGAACAAAGATCACGGTGCGAAACACCGGACCTATCATCGCATGAAAACTGCAGTGTACAAATTTCCGGACGAAACGCTTGATGAGATCGCTACGAACGTCCTCGCGCTGAAAGAGGATAAACGAACTATATGGGGCGTGTTTAAAGTTGCCTTACGGCATCACCCATCTCTCGTATGGGAAATGGTGAAGACCTTCGGTTTGTCCTGATTGACAGAATCTCGCAGCACCGGTACAAACTCGATACTTGACGTCGTGATCGAATCACGTAGCGACTCACGTCCGACTAATTCGCGGCCTCGGTGCTGTCGCGAGGGAGCACGCTAACACACTCGGCAATTCGGATGTTTTCACTTCATACTCCCCGTTACGTCGGAATTCTCCTGCTCCACGCGCTCGTGTTGAATTCCATCAATGCAGCATGAGCTTTGTTGTACTCGTCTTGCCGGATGCCGTCATTCGCAGGACGTACACGCCCGGGACGATACCGCCTCCGACAGCGGATGCGTCGAGTGAGACATGATGCGTAGCAGCCGAGTAGCGACCACTTGCCAACACGGCAATCTCGCGTCCAAGAATATCGAACAGACTCAATTGAAGATCCTGCACATCCTTTGATAACGAGAAGGCTACGGTCAACGGGTTTCCGTCCGCCGGTTGCCAGGGATTCGGCCACACGGCTGACAGCTCCATTGCAGAAGGAATAGTCGCGCGAGGTCGGGCTGACACGAGACCACCGTTAATCGTGTGCTGAATTCGTCCACCATAACCATACGCCCACCCTTCATCCCGACTGGTGAAATACCAGCCGTTCCACTGTACCGCACCACCAAGTGAACTGCGTTGCCAAGCATCACCCCCGTCGGCAGTCGAATACAGCCACGCCTTGTTGTCGTCATTACTATCGTTCCAGACGAATACACCGGTATGTTCATCAAAGAAATGATATAGCTGAGTGTCGAGATCCATCAATCGCACCCAAGTGCGACCACCATCCTCGGTTTTCCATATCCGTCCGCTCAGCAGAGAGTATCCTATATCCGATGTCAGAAAACGAGTGCTGTTGAACATACTGCCTGATCCGGCCGGGGCCGTGCGCAGCTCCCATGTGTCGCCATTGTCGGTGGAGACGGCAAGATGCCGATATTGACTGTAAATAATTGTCGCAGGCGAAAAGAAAAACATATCCTCGCCCGACGAGAACGGGTTGATGTTCTGGTACGGCACGCGTGTGGAGTCCCAACTCCGCCCGCCATCCGATGAACGATACAAGTTCGCATAACTGACTGCAAGCAGAAGATCCTTGTCCGACGGTGCGACCAAGGACTGAGGAATCAGTTGATTCGTCATTGAATATGTGACAGGTATCGGACCGATTTCGTCCCAGTTTCTTCCCATGTCATCGCTGCGGAATAGAGCATACGAATACGATGAAGTGAAACCGACAGCAAAGTATGTACCTGTCGGCGAGACGGCGAAATGGCGCAACGTATGGTCTGGTGATGGTATCGCTTCGTCCCAACGTCTGCCGCCATTGCTTGTCAACAGTATTGTAGACGAATAAGTGAGAGCAGTTCCGTGCTGTGGTGTGGCAAAGTAGAGATCGCTGATAGAGCCGATGTATCCCTGGCCGTGAACGATGGACCAGGATTGTCCGCCATCGTTCGTGCGGAGAATGCGTCCACCATCTCCAGCGATGAAACCGAGCTTGCCGTCAACGAAAGCAATAACTCGTGCATACGCATTGGCGAATGCGCTTTCGGTAAGACTGATATTCCAAGTGGCACCACCGTCGGATGATTTGTTGATAAGATAGCGCCCGCTGCTCAAGCAGTATAGATTATCACCAAGCGCGGGACCCGTCGCAATGTCGAGTACGACACCGAAGCCGAAAATATCCATTTCCTCCCAGTCGCCTCCACCATCCGCAGTTCGAAGCAACTGACCCTCTCGGAGCTGAAAACCATTCAGGCTGTCCACAAAAACGAAGCGTTGTAATCCACGTATGGGATATGCGTCGTTCATTTTCTCCCAAGTCCGTCCCGCGTTGGTGGTTCTCAATGTGTTGCGCGATGTAACCAGCCACCATATGCTCGGTGATTGCACCGATATCGAGCGGGGCGTCTCACTGATCAAGTTGAGATTGTTGTTGACTTCCCATGTGCGACCGCAGTCCGTTGATGTTATAACTTCGGCACCGTTGAGAAATCCTACGGCCATACAATCGTTCACTCGCGCAAGAGCCGAACGAAATCCTGCTGCCTGCGAAGAACCCTGGTAGGTCAGAGTCCAAGACATGCCGTCATCGGTTGAACGCAGTATTCGTCGTCTATCCGCAGCAATCAACAACGATGCATCTTCCATACGGATGATGTCGTGCAGGTTGACCCAAGCGATGCGAAACGGCACCCATGTTTTGCCTTCATTCCACGTGTATAGTATGTATCCATTATCACAGACGGCAATTGCTCGACTGCGATCCAGTACTTCAATCGCATTGATGCCGTAACCGAAGGGCAATGGATTTTGCCAATCCCAACCCTGAGATGACAATCGCGAGGGAGAAAACAACCACACAAGAAGGAAAATCATCAGCAATCTGTACATGGCGCGACACTTCTATTGAGGAAAGGCTCTGTTGGTTGAAAAGTGCACAGACGAAGTGAATAATGCAATGGAAATCCATGTCACCCTGCGAGTGCGTCGGGCCGTGTGTACGTACGAATATCTCGCATCAACTATGGAGGCAGAAATCGCATACGGCGAATGTTACGCAATGCTTACTTTTACTCCGCGAGATCCGTCACCTTCCGAATTCATGCAACCGGTGTTCCCGGACCGGAAGAATGACACACGTGGATGCGGCGTTGCGAAGCGACTCGGACTGTCGTATTCTTCCTCCGTGCAATGCGGCGAGGAATATGCTGACTGCGGCAAAGGTGATGACGAATACATAGATGATTTTTTTACCTCCCGCGTAACGCCGCTTCAAGTGTAGAAACACACGCCATGCTCCAGCGGCAAAGAACACCCATACCGCGATATTGGCGTAGACGATATGATTGTCGAGGGTGGATGTGACACTTGTTTCACGTATAAATCCCTCAGCCAGATTACCGGTTAACACGGCGAGGAGGAGGAAAGGAAACGCGGTGATCATGAGAATGTATCCGGTTTGCTCGAGGATTTTCTTGTTCGTGAAAAAATCCAAAACATCGAACACAGCACTGCCGATTCCGAAAGCGATGGCGAAATGCACGATGAACGGGTGCCAAGAGGCCAAACTTTCTATCATATCATTCTCTCGAAAAAAATGCATTCGGGAAATGCGTGACAATGGGACGCCCACGCTGAAATGTAACCGTTAAAACATCGAAACGGCAATTGAGTTCGCCCATTCCGTTAATGAACATGTAACCTCGAGCGATTCGCACGATTTGTCGCTGTTTCGATGCTGTGATGGAGAGCAAGGCGTGTTCGGGTTTTCCCCATTGCCGCGTTTTCACCTCCGCGAAAACAGTGTACTCTCCATTCTTTGCGATGATGTCGATTTCTCCATTTCGTCCGAAATGAAAGTTGCGTGCAAGTATCTCGTATCCGAGTTCACTGAGATACTCCACGGCTGCGTCTTCGCCCATTTTGGCGAGATCCTGAGACTCCATACGTTCTCCCCTTATGTCATTCCGTGCTTTTAAGTGTAAAACTGCGTCGATGGTATGGACTGGGGCCATGTGCCAGCAACGCTGTTGCATGTAGTTTTGTTGGATATCCCTTATGACGCGCGAAACCGTATTCCGGGTATTCTTTGTCCAATTCAATCATGATGGAGTCGCGCTCTGTTTTCGCAAGAATGGAGGCGGCCGCGATGCTGAAGCACAAGCTATCGCCTCGGAGTACGGCTCTGGTCGCGATGCTATGGGAAAACACGTACTTGCCATCGATGAGTAAAAAATCCGGACGGATTGTAAGTTTATCGACGGCCCTGCGCATAGCGAGTAAAGAGGCTTGCAGAATGTTGATTGTATCGATTTCTCCCGGCGAGGCCGAGGCCGTAGCCCAAGCCAGAGCATGCTTCTTAATGAGCACTGCCAATTCGTTGCGTCGGTTTTCTCGCAGCGCCTTCGAATCCGCTATTCCTTCAATCTCGGTATCAGGGGCAAATACAACCGCTGCGGCAACGACGGGTCCTGCAAGCGGACCACGTCCGGCCTCATCCACTCCTGCAATACGGCCATACCCACGTTGCATAAGTTCACGCTCCAGTTCCGTATGCGTGTGCATCTCCATCATGGCCTTCATAGACTTCCCACGACGAATGACGCTATGCCTGCGGGCATACTGTATTTCAGCAACGTGCTGGCAGCTCGGAGTGACGAAATCGAGACATCCCGCCAGCATTGATACACGGCTGCGATGATGATGATGTCCGCAACAGCGACGATGGGAATATACATTGCTGAATAGCGTTGTGTTATAGGCGGAAGCACACTCGCTACGACAACAATAAACAATAGAACCGTCGCGAGGAGAAGAGCAGGTCTGGTCCCCACAAGCAGTGGAAATGTGCGTAGTCCTGCGATACGGTCGCCACGCACGTCCTCGACGTCTTTGATAATCTCACGACCGACATTGACCCCGAATGCGAACAGAGCCGGCACAATAGCCGCCCAAGGGTTGCCAACGGCCCAGGCACCGTAGATCAGTGCCAACCCGGTAAGCAAGCCGACAGCCGTGTTTCCGAACAACGGCATGGCCTTCATACGGGCGCTGTACAAATACAACAGGCCTGCGCTCGCGAGGGCGATGAAGAACAACGGCATCGCTAAGCTCGCACTGATCAGTATGCCCGTGCTGGCGCAAACGGCTGCCCACATCCTGCCGGACCTTGTACTGACAATACCGGCCGCGATCACACGTTCCGGCTTGTTGATTCTGTCAATGTCCGCATCGTGCACGTCGTTGATGATATTCCCTGCAGCAGCCAGGAACGCCCCACTTGTCGAGGCCAGCAACACGGTATTCCATGGGGGTGCGCCTGATGCTGCGATAAAGCCACCGGCCGCGATGCCACCGAATGAGATCAGCACGTTCCATGGCCTGACAAGAGATATCAGTGCGCAAAGTTTCCTGTGCGATGAAGCCGGTGCGTGTGTGTGTTTCATCAGAACTCGTTGATTAGACCGAAGTGGATTTTTCCGTCTCCAAAACTGTCCCCCCGTCCAAGCGCATAACTGACCCCCATGATACCGAGACCGGTTTCCAAACGCATGCCTACGCCATAGCCCTCGCGGTACAGAGAAAGCTCTTCCCTGCCATGGTCGACATCCGCTTGTTGAAAAATATAAGCGAAATCGAAGAAAGCAAATGCAAATGATCGCCTCCCGAGTGTGTAACGCATTTCGGTATTGATCCAACCCAAACGCGTGCCCGGGAACTGCTCCTCTCTGTACCCGCGTAGTGTCAAAGCCCCGCCAAGGCGGTACAAATCGCTCTGGTCCAAAACGCTTCCGCGAAGTTCCCGGCCATGTATCGAGAATGCGAACACGGTGCGATTGACTACTTCCGCGTACACGGCTGCATCAAGTTCGAGACGTTGGACGAAGGATGATTGCCACTCATCGGATGCAGCGACGCGGGAGCGCTTGCTTCCACCATCCCAGGAGTTGCGGAGCTGAATACCGGCAAGTGGATTGTATACGTTGTCGCGAGTGTCGATATAGAGTTCGAGCCCCCCGGACGATGTCGCACTCGCGGTCAATCCGGGCAGCGTCGAGAATTCCGACGGGATGACGTCGATTCGCATGCCCCGTACAGTCAGTCGCAGATCGCTTGTAGCAAGCAGTGATACAGACGCATCGAGCGCTCGACGAACATACGCGGAATCCTGCTGCCGCTGATGGTAACCGCCTTGTACGTTTATCGGTCGTCCGAATATCCAAGGTTCCAGGTAACGAATGTCGAGTTCCGATACATCCTGTGTTGCTCGTTCCCATCGCGCATCCATTCTTCTACCGCTACCGAAGAGATTCCGAAACGAAAGGTTCACCATGCCCGTCACATAGCCCTCGTCGAACGTGCCACGCGGTGGCTGATACCCGATGACACCGTCGAACATGTTTGTGTTGCCTTCGACGACACGTAGCAGCACTCCGCCGCGGCCTTCGCGAACATACAGCAGCGGCTCGGAAACGGAAGAGAAAAACTGCAAGCGTTCAAGACGCCGACGGACGGCACGAAGCTTGTCGGCAGAGTATCGTTCCCCCTCGCCAATGCGTGTCTCGCGAACAATCACAGCGGTGCGCGTCACTTCGTTCCCCTCCACTGTAATCTCGTCTATTGTGAACAACATTCCTTCGTCAACGATCAGTGTTATCGTTGCCAACGCTTCGTCGTCTTCCGGTTCGACTGCAATATCGCCGACGCGTACCGATGCGAACGGATAGCCGTTCATTTCATACAGATCGAGAATACGCTCTATGTCCCCAGTAAGCGCAGCATCCGAAAACAACGCACCCGGGCGCGTATCGCAAACATCACGCATTCGCTTCTCATCAATGGCGGCCGTGCCATCGAAGTGCAGTGCTTTCACGCGCAACAACGGTCCTTCGTCCACGATCACACGTATGCCCACAACTCCGTCGTCCTTTTCTACTGGCATGGTCTCTACGTCGGCGAAGTGCAGGCCCCGTCGAAATGCGGCCTCCAGCACGCTCGTCCGAATCCGTGCCAGCGTTGCGCTGTCGACTTGCAGTAAGCCGGATGCGCGCAATGTTCGTTCGAGATCGCTTCCACTCAGTAGGCGCAATCCCTCGAAGTATACCTCGATGCGTTGCATCCGCGATTGCGCCGCAGCGTCGAAAGTCGGATATACGTATACCGCAGCGCTCATGCCCATTACGATGGCGACGACATGGAGATAGTATTTCGGTCGCGATTGCAAACGTCGCATAATGGTGTTAAAAATAGCTCCGACAGAAGCGCGAAGAAAGGGAGAAACCTGTGCTAAGAAAAATACTTGACGCGACCGTTGTGTGCTTACACGGGGATGAACCCTTGTACACATTGGCGCGTTGTACTCGCGTCGCGTTGTTTTTTACACCAATCAAACGACTGTACGAGGAATACTGATGGAACGTGGAACACCCGCCGAGCGTCTCAAGAGTGTCACTTGTACTACAACGACGAGTTGTGAGGCTGGGGATGCAGAATTCCTGCCCTGGAGAAAAGATTAACGTGAACATAGATAGCCCTGCCTTACGTATCGCTCAATCACTTCATCCACTAGATGCTGCATATCGCACCCCGTCTGATATCCTGCAATAGAG
>Ga0114946_10000179_pt1 | contig 38223 bp, 26 predicted proteins | sample WalLakDeSediment_FD_88676 | JGI IMG/M metagenome (GOLD analysis project Ga0114946, IMG submission 88676) | Lake sediment microbial communities from Walker lake, Nevada to study Microbial Dark Matter (Phase II) - Walker Lake 11/02/13 Deep Sediment | ecosystem: Environmental > Aquatic >... | reverse complement strand
TGTCTCCGATACATTAAATATGCAATGCCCTGTTATCCGTAGCTGCAAGGCAGGCTTCTTTGAAGGCTTCCGTGTAGGTAGGGTGAGCATGGGACATGCGGGCAATGTCTTCTGCTGAGGCTCGGTATTCCATGCCTACCACAGCCTCAGCGATCATATCTGCAGTCCTTGGACCGATCATATGTACCCCTAAAATCTCATCGGTCTCCGCATCAGCCAAGACTTTCACCAAACCATCGGTATCCATAGAAGCCCTTGCCCTTCCGGAGGCCATGAACGGGAATTTTCCGGTTTTGTATTTAATTCCTTTTTCTTTCAGCTGCTCTTCGGTATATCCCACAGAAGCCACCTCTGGCCATGTGTAGACCACACCTGGTATCAACAGGTAATTGATATGTGGTTTTTGTCCGGCAATGGTCTCTGCCACAAAAACCCCCTCTTCCTCAGCTTTATGTGCCAACATGGCCCCTTTGACTACGTCACCTATGGCATAGATATTCGGTACATTGGTCCGCAAGTGATCATCCACTTCCACCTGACCTCTTTCAGTAATTTTTACCCCAGCAGCTTCAGCATTCAAACCATCTGTATAAGGCCTTCTGCCAATGGAAACCAATACGTAATCTCCTTTGATTTCCACTGTCTCCCCTTTTCCATTATCGGCCTTCACAATAACTTCTTTGCCTTTATTCTCGACTGCTGTCACTTTGTGTTTCAGGTAGAAGTCAAAGCCTAATTTCTTTAATGATTTCTGAAGTTCTTTCCCCATAGTTCTGTCCATGGAAGGGATAATGGCATCCATGAATTCCACTACGGATACTTTGGATCCCAATCTCCCATAAACAGATCCCAGCTCCATACCAATAACACCCCCGCCTATCACTATCAAGTGCTTGGGGATTTCTTTCATCTTCAGGGCTTCTGTGGAAGTGATAACCCTTTCCTTATCAATTTTTATAAAAGGCAAAGAAGCTGGTTTTGAGCCAGTGGCAATAATGATATTTTTTCCCTGAATATTTTGAGAGGATCCGTCATCCTTGGTCACTTTCACGGTATTTTTATCTACAAAGGAACCTAAACCCTGGTACACATCAATCTTGTTTTTCTTCATCAAAAACTGAATCCCTTCCACATTCTGCTTGACCACATCTTCTTTACGGGCAATCATTTGCTTAAGATCAACTTTAAGGTTGCTCAGATTGATGCCATGGGTTTTAAATGTATGGGCTGCATTGTGGTAATGTTCGGAAGAATCCAACAAAGCTTTGGAAGGTATACAGCCTACATTCAGGCAGGTTCCACCCAAGGTGGGATATTTTTCAATTATGGCGGTTTTCATCCCCAGCTGGGCAGCCCGGATCGCTGCAACATATCCCCCTGGTCCTGAACCGATGACAATAAGGTCGTACATTTTAAAGACTTTTAGAAGTTAGATACAAGATACAAGACTCGTATCTTGATTTTATATTTATTTCACGTTTAAAAAGGCGAAAAGATGTAAGTAAACCTAAAAGGCTTAACCTTATATCCCAAAAAGGAGGCTTTAGACAGAACCTTTACCATAGATCCAAACCAATAAATATCTTGACTCTTGTTTCTTGTTTCTTGTTTCTTTTTTCTAAAGTCTCGCCTCTCGCTTCTCGCTTCTTCATCACACTCCAAACAACAGCCTCGTCGGATCCTCAAGCAATTGCTTCACCCTCACCAGGAAGCTAACTGATTCCCTGCCGTCGATGATCCTGTGATCATAGGAAAGTGCCAGGTACATCATGGGGAGAATTTTCACCTCTCCGTTGACTGCCATTGGTCTTTCCACGATGTTGTGCATACCCAGGATGGCGGACTGTGGTGCATTGATGATGGGAGTGGACATCATGGAACCAAAAACACCCCCATTGGTAATGGTAAAGGTACCTCCTGTCATTTCCTCAATGGAAAGCTTATTGTCCCTGGCTTTGGTAGCGAGTCTTACTACTTCCTTCTCAATCTGATCGAAACTCATGGATTCGGCATTTCTGATAACAGGTACCACTAATCCCTTAGGGGCTGACACCGCAATGGAAATATCACAGAATTCATTATATATAATTTCATTACCGTCAATCTGTGCATTTACTGCAGGCCATTCCTGAAGCGCCACGCAAACTGCCTTTGTGAAGAACGACATGAACCCAAGGTTCACTCCATGTTTTTCTTTAAACTGATCTTTAAATTTCTTCCTCAGTTCCATAATCGGCCCCATGTTCACTTCATTGAAAGTAGTCAACATGGCTGTCTCATTTTTCACAGAAACCAATCTTCTGGAAACAGTTCTTCTCAGCGAAGACATTTTCTCTCTTCTGCTTTCTCTTGAGCCAGGCACTTTTGGAGCTGGAGCGGAATCCTGTGCTTTTGGAGCAACAGAAGGCTTAGCCGACGCCTGTGTTGCAGCCGGTGCTTTTGGTTGGGCACTCACAGCATCTTCTTTCGTGATCCTTCCATCTTTTCCTGAACCGGTGATATCAGCAGGGGACAAGCCTTTTTCAGCAATTATTTTAGCAGCAGCAGGAGAAGCATGTCCTGTAGCATAGGTTTCAGCTCCGCTTGGTGCTGCAGATGCAACAGGAGCTGGCGAAGAAGAACTAACTGTTGCATCCGGTGCCCCTCCTTCAACAACTTCAATTTTACAGATCAATCCTCCGATTTCAAGGGTATCCCCTTCTTTGGCTACATGTCTCAAAATTCCTGTAGCTTCAGCAGGGAGTTCGAATGTTGCTTTATCCGAGTCTACTTCGGCTATAATTTCATCCAAGGCCACATATTCACCGTCCGCTTTCAGCCAGGAAGCCAGGGTAACCTCTGTGATAGATTCACCCACAGTAGGTACAATCATATCTTTTATTTCCCCTGTCTTACCCCCACCTGCAGTGGCAGATTGTGGAGCAGGGGATTCTGCCGCAGCAACGGCACTTTCTCCTGCACCTTCCTCAATGACGCAGATAACAGCGCCAATTTCCAAAGTATCTCCCTCCTGGGCTTTGATTCTTAAGGTCCCCGCTGTTTCCGCGGTCAGCTCAAAAGTTGCTTTGTCTGATTCCAATTCACAGATGACCTCATCCATATCTACATGGTCACCGTCCTTTTTAAACCATTGTCCAATGGTTACTTCTGTGATTGATTCCCCTACTGTAGGGACTTTCATTTCTAGGCTCATTGTTTTTCTTTTTACCCCCAGACCCGCCAGGCGGATCCAAGGTTAATTTAACTTGTTGTGATTTAAATTAAACCTAAATCCTGAAGACATAAGCACTTCAGGAACAGGGGTTTTATGAAAGTTTTAATGCTTTATTGATAATATAATTTTGTTCCTGCACATGGACTTTATTATATCCTGTAGCCGGAGATGCTGAAGGTTTCCTTGCAATCACTTCCATTTGGATTTCCTTATACAACATTCTTAACAAATAGTTCCAATAACCCATATTTTCAGGTTCTTCCTGGACCCAAACAATTTCCGCATTTTTATACGGCTTCAACACCTCAATCATTTGTTTTTTAGGAAGTGGATGAAGTTGCTCTATACGGATAATGGCAATATCCTTGATTTTTTCCTTCTCTCTGATTTCATCCAGATCATAATAGATTTTACCTGAACAAAGTATTACCCTCTTCACATCTTTTGCAGAGACAGATTTATCTTCAATGATTTCCCTGAAACCTCCTTTTGTAAATTCCTCTAAGGGAGAGAATACTTTGGGATGTCTGAGCAAAGATTTTGGAGACATCACGATACAGGGCTTTCTGAATTCCCAGGCCAACTGCCTTCTCAATAAATGGAAGAAATTGGAGGGTTCTGTTATATTGGCAACTACCATATTGTATTCGGCTGCCAACTGTAGGAATCTTTCAGGACGGGCATTGGAATGCTCGGGTCCCTGACCTTCATAACCATGTGGCAGTAACATGACCATACCGTTCATTTTCCCCCATTTGGATTCCCCGGAAGAAATGAATTGATCGATCATGGTTTGGGCACCGTTGGCAAAGTCTCCAAATTGAGCTTCCCAAATGGCCAAAGTATGGGGATTGGCCATAGCGTAGCCATATTCAAAACCCAATACCGCATATTCAGAGAGCAAAGAGTTATAAATAGAAAACAAACCTTTGCTATCCTTTAATTCCTTCAGGAAATTATAAGGCTTATTGGTATTGGAATCGTGAACCACCGCATGTCTGTGTGAAAAAGTACCTCTCTGAACGTCCTGACCTGTAATTCTGACCGTTTTTCCCTCCAGAAGAAGAGAACCATAGGCCAGTAATTCAGCTGCTGCCCAGTTCAAAGACTTAGCACTGAAATACATATCCTTTCTCTGCTTTAACTGCACCTCAATCTGCTTGATCGCTTTGAATCCTTTTGGGATAGTTGTCAACGCATCAGCAACTTTTTCTACCATTTCCAAAGTGATAGAAGTATCAGGAGACTTGTCAAAATCCTCCGGTTTGGACCTTCTCAATTCCAGCCAGGCTTTTTCGAATTTGGTAAACTGGTAAGGAAGCGGTTTTTCCTTCACCATGTTCAACCTATCCTGCAAAAGTTTACGGAATTCCTCATCCATCTGTTTGGCTATTTTGGCATCAAAATCCCCTCTTTCAGTCAGCCTTTTCACATAAATCTCCCTTGGGTTAGGGTGCTTGGATATGATGTTATATAATTCCGGTTGTGTAAATTTCGGCTCATCTGATTCATTGTGACCATGTCTCCTGTAACACACCATGTCCACAAAGATGTCTTTATCGAATTTCTGTCTGAATTCGGCTGCCAGTTTGGCTGCAAAAACCACAGCTTCCGCATTATCCCCGTTCACGTGAATAACAGGAGCATCTATCATTTTGGCCACATCGGTACAATAAATGGAAGACCTGGCATCGTCGAAATCGGTGGTAAAACCCACTTGATTATTGATAACAAAATGCACTGTACCCCCTGTATTGTATCCTTTCAGTCCGGCCATTTGGGTCACCTCATAGACTATACCCTGTCCCGCTACTGCAGCATCCCCATGTATTAATATAGGCAAAGCTTTTTTGGAGTTGCCTTTATGCTGGGAATCTATTTTTGCACGGATAAAACCTTCCACAACGGGATTCACCGCCTCCAAGTGGGACGGGTTGGGAGCCAGTTTCAAATTGACTTTCTTATTTCCGGTAGTAATGATGTCGGAGGAGTAGCCCATATGGTATTTCACATCACCATCCCCCATAGTAAGGTCTGGCTTAGCTGTTCCTTCAAATTCAGAAAATATCTGCTCGTAGGTTTTACCCATGATATTGGCCAGGACATTTAACCTGCCCCTATGGGCCATACCGATCATGACTTCTTCCACGCCAAGATCAGCGGACCAGTTGATAACAGCATCCAAAAAAGGAATGGTGCTCTCACCGCCTTCCAGTGAAAAACGTTTTTGGCCAAGGTATTTGGTATGCAAAAAATTCTCAAATACAACCGCTTGGTTGAGTTTGAATAAAATTCTCTTTTTTTCCTCAACAGAAGGATTAAAAGATAAAGCTTCTTTTTCGATTTTGGTTTTCAACCAATCCAACATTTCCGGCTCCCGGATATACTGGTATTCAAATCCAATGGCTCCCTCATATATGATTTTAAGGGATTCCACAATCTTGGAAAGTTTGGCAGTACCAATTCCAATTTCCTTACCGGCCTGAAATTCTGTATTGAGGTCATTGCTATCCATACCAAAGTCCTCTATATCCAGCAAGGCTTTTCTGTCCCTTCTTTCTCTGACCGGATTGGTTTTGGATCTTAAATGCGCCCGGGATCTATAAGCATGGATAAGTGCCCTGACTTTTATTTCTTTGGGCAACTGTTCCATGTCCATAATGGTACCCGGCGTAGCCAAGGCGCCTTTTGGTGAGGACTCAGCAGACCCTGAACCATTAGAACTTTTGGCAGCACCGCCCTCTTCATCTTCACCATATTTGGTAATGGCAAAGTCAAAGCCATCAAAAAATGTCTTCCAACTAGGGTCAACAGAATCGGGATTGGATTTATATTCAGCATATAGCTCATCGATATAGGCCACATGCGCATTGGAAATGTAGGAAAATTTATCCATGGTTGATTTTGAGCTTACCTTACAAATATAAGGGCAATCTCAACGCTTTAAAAATCGTTAATTCGTTTATCCAAATATTAAATGTTTTTTAACAAAAAACCAAAAAATAAGAATTATATTTTGCCATTAGGTCAAAAAGTATCTTCCAAAAAAATAACATCGCTGAATAATTCCAGGAACAGGCAAAAATAGTAAGAAATAGCAGTTTTAAGGAGTCAAAAAATCCGGAAAATTGTGATAAAGGACTGGTTTTTATTGTTGGATAGGGCTATATAAAAATTCAAATATCACACCACGTTCCTGACTGCTGCTTGCAGGCCACATGTCAAGAAGAAGACTTGCTTTTTAATCAACCTGCCCAATAGGATAATACTCATCAAATAATTTCTTTGTTACAACAAGTTTTCATGATGAAAAAAACCCGAAGTAATATCATCACTTCTAAACAGATTTAGCCTAATCCCCGATAGCTATCAAGATCGGCGCCGGTTTATTGTTAGCGAGAGGGGGTTATGGGGAAAGCGGCAAGCCGCTTTCCCCATAACCCCCTTATTCATCATTTTCACCGCTCCCCGAGCGCAGCCGAGGGGTAGTTCAAATCTCGTATGTCTAATCAAAATAAAAATCCAGATATCTCCCTGCGTTCCTGACTGCAGCCAGGCAGGCGATAGGACAAGGTGAAATTATGCTCTGTGGTCAACCTGCATCAATAGGAATAGAATAAAACAAAAAAACAGCGCCCATAAGGCGCTGTTTTCTTTATAAAGAATTTACTGTTTAACTTTTATCTCAATGTAGGAGGCCAAGGCCTACCTTCATTGGCAAACATGGTTACTCTTCCTGTTTCATTAGATCCATTCACCCAAGTAAATACTAACCTCTCCCCATCATTACTGATGAAATTAAAGGTATAGCTATCACCATACTTATCGGCGCCACTGAAAGATAGGATACCGCAGGAATCATTCAATCTCACGTTACCACTGCCCCAAGAGTCGCCATAACACTCCCAGAAGCCAAAGGTAGCATCGGAAACAGTGTAAGAAGTAGTTCCAGCTACAGGAGTCAAAGTCACTTCTCCTTCAATGATTCCAGGACAAGATCCATAAATGGACTGCATATCTGTTGATTCGTACTTATAAGTACCTCCTAAGTCAGATGGACAGATCACATTGACGTTGTATAGGAAAGGAGAATCATAGAAGAAGCCCCCGGCAACATCCGAAGATCTGTTTCGCCAGTTAAATGTTCTACCAAATTTATCGGTTGCTACCAATCTGAATTCAAAGGTATCTCCACCGTTCACTGTAGCATTGGTCAAACCAACCGCTGCAATAGCCTCAGCTGCCGAAACCTCAAAGCTTGCCCTTTTATAGAGCGTTGTTGGGTGGTTTGGATTCTCCGCTGCCTTCTGAAAATCAGAACGGCTAAGCGTCTTTATCAAAACATCATTTACAGTAGCAGTTGTCCCTGCAGGTCTGAATTCAAATCCTACACCTGGGATCAATCTTCTGTGCCTTACACGAATTTCAACAGACTCCAATGTTTCCCCTTCTTCAGCATCCACAGCCTCAACAGTAAGTTGAAACTTAGAACTGCCCAATTCGAAGAAGTTGAAATTCAGACTTGTCGGTGCTGACCTGATTGTACGCAGGTACAAGGCCGTATCAAAGGTTTTATATGGTATATTCGGATCAACGAAGTCGGTACATGAGGTAATTACCATCAAGAGAGACATCAACAATCCATAACCTATTTTTTTCATTTTCATAATATCTGTGATTTAGAGATTAATTTACCCAATCATTACCTTCAGGATTGGTATCCCAGAACACACGCTCCCTTTGAGAACCTTTCTGAACCGCTCTGTTATTGGTAACCAAGTGGTTGTTAGGATAGAATAATGATCTTGGGAAATCACCAAAGTTTGCCAATAATCCTGGCTGCATGCCATCGGGCTGACCGGTTCTTCTGTACAAGTTGTAAGACTCGTTACCATTACCGTATAGGGCCAACCAATACTCTCTGCCAATAAAATACATTTTTCTGGCATCAGTAGCAGCATCAAATTCATTATTGACAAAGGTGATATAATTAGTCACCCTTACATTATAATCTGCTAAAGGTTCAAATGTATTAATCACACCAGCTTGACTTACAATGGAGAAGGCTCTAACATAATCAAAGGACTTTTTCATACCTGTCCCCACCAATTCCTTTGCTTTGCCTGTGTCTTTGATACTTGGAATGGTCTGATAAGCTTCAGCCAGCATAAAGTCCACATAAGCAGGCAACATGATAGGTTGGATACCGGCGCCGCCAGCACCTGCAGTCGGATTAATGGATTGTCCCGCATTGTTGTCAAACCTACCCCCAGCTGGATAAACTCCCCAAGCTGTTCTACCCAAACCATCCGGTGGAATACCTTCCGCATTCAGGTGGTCTCTGCCCCAATACCCTCTGGTTCCTGGAAGACAGAAAGGAAATCCGCCGGCCAGGTAATGACCAGGAGCAATCTCTCCCAAACATCTCAATTGATCAGGATCAGTAGGGTTCGCAAGTACCTGTCTGTACATATAGAACCTGACCCTGGGATCATCAAATCCTTTTTCCTCAGTCAAATGCCACATATACCAGGTAGATTGGTAATCACCTCCACCACCTGGAGTATATTGACTGGCAAATCTTGGATGACGGGCATCAGGATCAGTCAAATTGGATCCATATCTGAAAACAAATTCCTGACCTGGTTCAATAAAATTGTTTTCTGCCACCAAAGCAGTGATAGCAGAAGCAGCTCCTGCAGCATCTACCAATTTCCTGTTGAGGTGCAACTTCAATTGCAAGGAATTCACCAATTTTACCCAGTTTGCATAATTACCGGCATAAAAGAAATCATTAGGTGATCCGGAAGAAACAGCTGCTGTAAAATCCTGCTTGGCCTGATTCAGATCTGCCAATGCTGCGGCATAAATGGCAGCGGGATCATCGTAGCCTGGATTGAATTCATTGGGATCCAAGGCCGCAGAATAAGGCACTGCATTGAAATAATCCACCAAAGTAATCAAAACATAGGCTCTCATTGTTCTTGCCATACCCAAGTGTCTCCTGAAGTTTGCAGGCTCAGCCCTACCCTCTAAGAACTTGATATCATTTAAAATATTAGCATAAGCCGTTGTCCATATACCATTGAAGTTAATCGGTACATAAGCCTGCTCATACAAGTTGGAGCCTTGGTTCAACATCCTCGTCAACCTCATTCCGTTATTGCCGGTGGTATTGAAGAAGTTGACAAAGTCCAATTGTATCCTGTTCAAAACCAAATTGGGATCTGCTGTCGCAGCAGTTACTGCATTGGGATCATCCTGCAGATCCAGATCACACGCACTTACCACCAATAAACTTAAGGCGATAAATAAACTATATATTCTTCTTTTCATTATCTGTTTCGTTTAGGTGATTAGAAAGCAAGGGTTACTGTACCACCAAATCTTCTGGAACTAGGTCCTGTTACGAAATCAAAGCCTAAACCATTTCCAACACCTGTTCCCAATACATCTGGATCAAAGTTCATGTTTGGAGGGAAGTTCAAAGCTTTAAACCATAGGTTAGTACCACTCAAGGCAATTGAAGCTCTCTTGAAAGGAGTTTTGGAAATGATGCTGCTTGGAATATCATATCCCAAAGAAAGCTCTCTCAATCTTACTGCAGATCCGTCAAATACGTTGGATTCATCAGCTCCTGTATGGTACTGATTGAAGAAGTAGTTGGCAGCAGTTACCTGAATATCATTTGGCGTTCCGTCCTGCTTCACACCAGGAAGGATGAAGGTCAATTCTCTATCCACCACAGGATCTTTGGTTACACCCCTTGCCAAAGTGGCAGTTACAGTATTGGAGAAGATCACACCTTTATGTCTGTACTCCATCATGAAGTTGAAGAAGAATCCTTTGTAACGGAAAGTGTTGATCCAAGATCCTGTAAAAGCTGGGTTAGGATCACCCAATTCAACCAATTCAGCAGCTGTCTGGTAATCACCGGAAGGCAACACGATAGGCTGACCTGTCTGCTCATCTCTTGCAAAACCTGTACCCTTGATGATGTTGAATGGTTTTCCAGGAATAGCGAAGTTACCCAAATCGGTAAAGCCTGCTACCACGATTTCATCCAATCCATCAGTCAACTCCATGGTCACTGTTCTGTACAAGGTAAAGTTCACAATGGATTCCCAAGAGAAGCCACTTGGTCTGCTGACCGGAGTGGCAGTAGCCTGGAATTCAATACCCCTGTTTCTGATTCTACCAATGTTGACCGCTGTAGAGGTAAAACCTGTAGCCGGATCAATTGGAGAATTGGTAATCAGGTTTCTTGTATTTTTCTGATACAAGGAGAGATCAAATCTCAATTTATTATTGAACATGGTAGATTCAACACCAAATTCAAATTCTTCATGAAGCTCGGGCTTCAAATTAGGATTACCTAAAACGGTACTTACAGATTGAGTCTGGAACAAGGCCCCACCGGTATTCTGGAACGCCCTTGCATTTTGATTCAATATATTTCTGGTGCTGTAAGGGTTAGGAAAACCAGCTGAAGTTCCATATCCAAATCTTAACTTCAGGTCATTTACAGTGGAAGAGTTCCAGTTGAATGCCTGAGAAGGTAGGAAGGAAACAGAAGCTCCTGGATAAAGGATCCTTTGATTTTCCGGTTCTACTGTAGAAGTCCAATCATTTCTGGCGGACAAGTTTAAGAACAAATAGTCATCATAATCCAAAGTAACCTGAGCATAAATACCCATTCTTCTTTGTTCTTCAGTGAATTGCAAAGGCTGATTGTTCAATGGATCTCTGGAAGATGCCTGAAGGAAATTAGAGTGTCTGAACAGTTCAAATGCCAATTGGCCAGTAGAAACCAATCCATCCTGTGAATAGGTATCATATCTGGAGTTTCCACCCAACAAGGCAGCGAAACCCAATTTGTCTGAAAGTTCAGTTCTGTAAGTCAGGACCAAGTCCTGATTCCAAATGGTATTGCTTATGGCAACAGTTCTGTAGTACCCGGTATTGATCAGGGTACTTACACCTCCACCGCCGCCTTTATTGTATTGGCTCTGTCTGTTCTCAGAATACGTATCCAAACCGATTCTGTAGGTAGCAGAGAATTTGTCATTGAAATCGTAGTTCAATGAAGTAGAATTAAAGAACCTGTTCACAGTGGAAAGATCGCGGTAATATCTTGTCAACCATCTTGGGTTGACCTGATCATTATTTGCTCTGTGGCCCACATTGGATCTATCATTAGGATTCTCAAAAGGGAGATTCGCTGAATCAATGGATCTTGGAAGATACAGGGTATTGGCAAATGCAGAAGGAACACCTCCAGAGGGACCTGAACCAAAGGCTGCATTGACAGGAGGAGAAGTCAGGTCTGTGATCGCGAAGGTGAATGAGGAGTTTACTGAGAACTTATCAGTAATAGAAGAATTCACACCCAAACCAAAGTTGAATTTTTCCAGTTTGTTACCCGGAATAAACCCTTCATCACTGGTATAACCAAATGAAGCAGAAAAACCAGTTTTATCAGAAGAACCGGCAACCTGTACCGATGTATTGGAAACCAAACCGGTTTTAAAGAAGAACGAACCAACATCTTCATAAGCTTTGTAATCATACCTGATCGGCGTAGTGGAAGGAGTTCCATCCGCATTGGGTACGAAGAACTCAGGGAATGCATTTCTGATGTTTGCAACTCCGGAAGAGGCAATCGGATGCGCTGTCTGCAAACCAATGTCCAGCCTTGGACCAAAGTTAGAGAAGAACAAACCTGGTTGCTGCTGGAAACCATTTCCATAAAGCTGACCAAAACTTGGCAAGGAAGCAGCAGAGTTACTGAACAAGGACTGATTGACAGTCACTTCAGCAGCACGTCTTTTACTTGCACCGGATTTGGTTGTGATCAGAATTACACCATTTCTACCCTGGTCACCATAAAGAACCGTAGCGGAAAGACCTTTCAACACAGAAACGTTTTCAATGTTGTTGGGATCGATATCCAGGAAACGGCTCGAAGTGGTTGCTCCACCGGTTGTAAATCCGTTTGTTGCATTGGTATTGGTGTTAAAAGGAACACCGTCTACAACGAACAAAGGCTGGTTGGAGCCGGTAGCAGAGGAGTAACCCCTGATGATGATGTTTGTACCGGAACCGGACATACCATTGGTTGCCGTAATGTTAACACCGGCAACTTTTCCCTGCAGAACCCTGGAAACGTCAGCTTCCGGTCTGTTTTGGATCAGCTCCTCTCCAACTGTGGAAACCGCATAACCCAGGGCTTTCTTATCTTTCTCAATACCGATAGCCGTTACTACCACTTCTGATAGCTGAGACGCATCGACTTTAAGAATGATGTTGATGACAGATCTGTTGCCGATGTTTTCTTCCTGGGTCCTTAAACCCACAAAAGAAAAAATCAATACATTGGATCCTTCAGGTACACTAATAGAGTAATTACCATCCAAATCGGTGGTAGTACCTATTGTAGTACCTTTGACGAGAACGGATGCGCCTGGCAGGCCCAGTCCGTCTTCATCGGAAATTACCTTTCCGGTAATTACCCGTTGTTGCGCCGACACCTCAAACGTGAGTGCCATGGTGAAAAGCGCAATAACAAAGAGTAAAGCTTTTCTCATAAGGTATTTTAGTTTAGTTGATGCGTAAAGAAAAATTATTTATCGCACTTTTCAAAATGAGTATATGATTCCAACCCGATACCGATTATTTACAGAATTTTCGAATTTTAACTAATTTTAACATACAGATAATATTAAAAATAATATCATTTCTTTACAAAATACTATTATCCATTAAAATGCGGAATGAACGGAACAAAAGCAGGTTAAACGGCTTCTAAAAGTGATTATTTGGAAAATAGACTCAATCCTGTATTAATCCTAAGAATATACCCACTGCAATCCCATCAATGCCAAATTTTCTACTGTATTTTTTTTATTTGATGATTTTTCACAAAATGAAAAAATAATTAATATTTATTACCAATAATTTATTTGACTGTACCATACATTATAGTTTTGATATTTAAACAGGTGTTTTATTAAACAAAAAAAAAATTAAACTCTCTGTTTGGTCAAAAATTATAAGTAATCTGATTTTTGGGTAAAAAATTTTTAAATCTTCTTTCAATCAGGGGCCAAAATATAGTTCACAGGGTCTTTTTTTTGCAAAAATTCAATTTTTAGGTTTCAAAATCCGAAAAATGGGATAGAATAAACCCGATAAAAGTTAATTTGGGGTTTCAAGACCTCTTATATATCGTACATCTGATGCTCTTATGGTACCAAAAAAACAAAATAATATTCTGAATACAGGAAAAATGAAAAAACCAACTCATCTGGAGTTGGATCTTGGCTAATTAATGAAACCTTGGGTTCACAAAGCACAATTTAAATTTACCCGATCAAATGGCACCGGTCCCCGGCCGTCAGAAAATAAACCTGACCGAAATTGCCACATCATCCCACCAAAAACCCCCTTCTCCGATATTGATGGAAGGTTTCCAATCCAAAGAAAGATTGATAGGGGCATTAGCAAAGGCATAATCCAGACCTACGATGCCTGTCACTCCATAAGCCACAGTACTCACGTTATTATCTCCCCAGGACCTGTTGCTGTTTTTTGCGTTCCAGGTCCCAAAATGGGCGCCTCCTCCAAAAAACCAAAGTAAACCTTTGACATCCCGGATATCCTTGTGGATTTCGAATAGGCCTGTGGTAATAAGCCCACCCCATCTGGTGGCCAGAATTCCTTCTATGGCAGCTTCCTGGCCCACAAAGTGCCTTACTGTAAGTCCCCTGGAAACTCCTGCTCTCAGTCCAATGCCTGTAGTGTACTGAGCCTGACTTTGATTGGAAACTGCCAAGCTGATCAAAAAGAATAATAAAAAGCCAAAATTTTTCATCTGTTTATATTTGTCATTCAGCGGTCATATGGAATCTCGCAAGGTTTCCCCGATAGCTATTAGGGCATCCCATTGTGTGACGGTTAGGTCATGCCTGGCTGCCTCAGGCCGGCTCGATTTCATAACAATAAAATAATTAACGGTGCATTTTTAAAAACATTGCAAATTTAAACTTAAATCAAAATAAACATAACTGTATTTAAAAATACCTCACACCATTTTGGTTAATACATAGGTCCAATGGAATATCATGGGCTTCCTCCGGAATAAAATCCACCGGTCCAAAGAAACTTAGACCAACCTTCAACACTTGTTTGCCCATATCTGAAAGGTATTTATCATAATAGCCTTTGCCATACCCGAGCCTAAATCCTCTCCTATCATAGGCCAGCAATGGAATTATGATCAACTGGATATTTTCAGGTTTTACTCTTGTAGCTTCTGCCGGAAGAGGGATACCCCAGGCATCATTGATAAATCTCTTAGTATGCGTTATTTCCAGCGTATCCAGGTTGTCTTTTGCTTTATTCACAATTGAGGTATAAATCCTGAACCCTTTCTCCTGAAGCCTAAAAAACAAAGGGAGTGTATCCACTTCATTGAAACGATCAATTGGAAGAAATAAGTGAACATGATTTATATTTTCCTTCGAAGACAAAAAATCACAAAAATGTTCAATTATCTGATCTGATAAAGACTTTATCACCTCTTTAGTGAGTTCAATTCTTTTTTCTTTGAAAAGCGTTCTGATTGTCTCTTTATTCATCTTCTGTTCTCAGGATGATAAAATCAAAATCCAATGGATCAAATTGTTTAAATAATCCGGGAATAAACTCGTGCTCATTCAAATAAAACCTCATGAAATTTTCGACCCTTTCCTGGGGACTTCCTCCTGGAAATAAATATTGCTGAATTTCTTCCCTTCGACGGATATGGACTTCCTGATTTTTTTCCTCCACCTTTCTGATTTTCTTGGCCAATTGGTCCAGAATCTTTACCGCCCTCACTTTGCCTGCTTCAAATGCCGCTCCCAAACTCTTTTCCAAAGCAGCCGCCTTTTCTCCCGTTTCTTCAAAAATTTCTGCCAAGTTTTGTTTTTCCTTTTCCAAAGAAAAATCGATGGAGGCATGTCTGGAAACAAAGTCTTTTTTCCAATCCTCCACAGATTGGAAAAAAGTATGGTCCTCTAAACCCAATTTGGAAATTTTCCTCTGGACTGGACGGTCCAATATCAGGGCAAAATTTCTGGGAAGCAATGCGGGGAACTGGATTTTGAATTGATCGAATACCGGTTTTAACTGCAGCCAATAAGCCACTTCAGCCGGTCCTCCCAAATAGGCCAGATTGGGAAGAATAATTTCTTCATACATGGGCCTGAGCACCACATTGGGACTAAACCTTTCCGGAAACTCCTCCACCTCCTTCTGAAGTTCCTCCCCGGTGAAGGAAATATCAGAATTCAATACCTTATATATAGTGTCATTTTTTTCTATTCTTTCCCTCAGATTGTCCCGCATATAAAAAAGATTGATTTCTCTGGGAAATATCTGACTTTTATAGCCAAGCTCCTCAAGTTTCCCGCTTTGCTGGAGGGCCAGTTGATGTGGAAAATGATTGAAGAGATCCTCCCGGATAAGTGGTATTAAATACCTTTTCAATAGCTTGTCATTTCCATCTACAATCAGTAAGCCTTTTTCCCCAAATAAGTGGTGTACATACTTCCTGACTGCTTCTGCCAAAGTATCAGAACCCAAATAGGCTTCTTTAAAAAAATCCGGAACAAAATGGGAGACCTCCCTGAAGAAGGCCTGAAAACTTTCATCTAAATGGAAAGCTCCTACAGCACCGCTTTGATTGGTTTTCCATTGGTATTTTTTTCCGTCCAGTTTGAAGTAATTGATTTCCTCAAAATCATGGTCTTCGGTTGCCATCCAATATACCGGAATGAAATGAAAGTCCGGGTATTTCTCTTTCAGCCTTTCTGCCAGGTTTATGGTAGATACAATTTTATAGATAAAATATAATGGTCCTGTGAAAAGATTGAGCTGATGACCTGTTGTGACAGTGAATGTTTTTTCATCCTTCAGTGACTGGATCTGCCGAAGGGTAAGGTCAGTTATTTCTACATCTTTATATTGGGCTTCCAAAGAGGAGACCAATGCAGCTCTTTTTTCAAGACCAAATTCCTTATTATGGATCAGTGATTCAAAGTTTTCAATTATGGGAAATGTGTTGTAAAAAGGCTTTAGTTCAGGTTTTTCATTGATATAATCTAAAAATAAAGACGAAAACTGACGGGTACACTCAGGTTCAACGGAGGACTTGATCATGGAATTTTGGATTCAATTTGCTTGTTCAATGTACAAAGGAATTAAACTTCTCAACAAATGATAAAGTTCGTATTATTTTTCTATTTACAAGAATGGTCAAAGGAAGGTTTAATTTTTTCAAAAATTATATAAGTGTAGAGGAATTGGTTTGGTTTAACTTTGGAAAATGAAAGGGGGTGTGATTTCGGATTTCGGAAAGAGAGACGAGATTCGAGAGACGAGAAACGGGAATTTAATTCGATTTTCGGAAATTGGCTAAAACGCCATGGTACATTGTTCCTGGTACTTGTTACCTTGAAAAATTGGATTTTGGAATTTGGAATTTTAAACTATGTCAACAATAAAAAAAGAAATACCTGTAACTGGAATGAGCTGTGCTGCCTGTGCCATTGCCGTGGAAAAGGCCTTGGCCAAAAGCAGTGGGGTGAAATCAGCCGCTGTGAATTATGCCAATAATGCAGCCTTTGTGGAATGGGACGAGCGTGAAACCTCTCTTGAAAAACTGCAGGAAAATGTCAGGTCCAGCGGTTATGATCTGATGATAGCGTCAATTCAACAGGAAGAATTGGATAAAATTCAGGTGGAAGCATACAAACAACTGAAGAATAAAACCATTTATGCCGGATTGTTGGCCTTTCCTGTATTTCTAATCGGCATGTTTTGGATGCACATGCCCTATGGCAATTACATCATGTGGGCATTGACCACTCCGATACTGCTTTTTTTTGGTTCCCAATTCTTTGTTCAGGCCTGGAAGCTGGCCAAATCATTCCAGTCAAATATGGACACGCTAGTGGCATTAAGTACTGGAATAGCTTACCTCTACAGCACATTCAATACCTTTTTTCCACAATATCTCTTTGATAGGGGTTTGGAGCCGCATGTGTATTTTGAAGCAGCGGCGGTTATCCTGTTTTTTATCTTACTGGGAAAAACCTTGGAATCCGGCGCCAAAGCAGGGACAAGTGCTGCCCTTAAAAAACTGATGGGCCTCCAGCCTCAGGAGTTAACTGTATTGGAAAATGGCACTCCCATTACAAAAAAAACCTCTGAAGTCACTGCCGGAGAGTTAATACTTATCAAACCGGGTCAAAAAATACCTTTGGACGGAAAAGTCACAGAGGGCAGATCTTATGTGAATGAAAGCATGTTTACCGGCGAACCCCTTGCTGTTTTAAAAGAACTTGGAGACAAAGTATTTGCAGGAACCATCAATCAGGAAGGAAGCTTCTCTTTCATTGCCGAACAGGTAGGCAATGAAACCCTTCTTTCACAAATCATTGAAAGGGTAAAGACAGCGCAGGGCTCAAAGGCCCCCATCCAAAAATTGGTGGATCAGGTGGCTTCCATTTTTGTACCCACCGTCCTTGGGATTGGTTTGGTTACATTCTTCATCTGGGGCTTCAGTGGCGTGGATGACGCCTGGTTGAGGGGTATGCTGGCCTTGATCACTGTCCTGGTTATTGCCTGCCCCTGTGCTTTGGGTCTGGCTACCCCAACAGCCATCATGGCAGCTATGGGGAAAGGGGCCGAAATGGGAATTTTAATAAAGAATGCGGAAAGTCTTGAAAAAGGAAGGAAAATCGACACCTTGGTGTTGGACAAAACAGGAACCATAACAGAAGGAAGCCCTCAGGTAGTCGATGCCTCTTATATGCCCACCTGGTCAGAAGATGATGCAGCTGTGATCAGGGCTATTGAAACCAAATCTGAGCACCCTTTGGCAAAAGCCATTGTTTCCTATTTCAAAGAATCCAAGGATGGCGCAGAAATCAATCATTTCAGGAGTGAAACAGGTAAGGGGGTCACGGCAGAGTCGGACGGTATAATTTATAAATTAGGAACATTTAATTGGCTGACTGAAAATAACCTTCAATTTGATGATTTAGAAGTCATCGGTAGCCAAAAATTAATGGAAAAAGGTTCCTCCGTGGTGTATGTTTCCAAAAACGATGTCTTGGCTGCCTATTTTCAAATTACCGATCCAGTAAAAAAAACATCTGTAGAGGCTATCCGGGAACTTAAGGCAATGGGTATAAAAATCCATATGCTAACCGGTGATCATGAAATAGCAGCAGCAAAGATCGCGGCTGAAACAGGAGTAGATGAATTTAAGGCCTCCATGTTGCCACATGATAAGGCTGATTATATTAAAGAGTTGAAAGCTCAGGGAAAAACAGTAGCCATGGCAGGTGACGGAATCAATGACAGCGAGGCATTAAGTTTGGCAGACCTGAGTATTGCTATGGGAAAAGGATCGGATATAGCCATGGAAGTGGCCGAAGTGACTTTGGTACATTCCGATCTGAAGCAAATACCCAAAACCCTTGAGCTGACCAGGAAGACGGTAAAAATCATACGTCAAAACCTCTTTTGGGCATTCATATATAATGTGATAGGCATTCCGATAGCAGCCGGCATTTTGTATCCCTCCTTCGGATTTTTGCTCAATCCCATGATTGCAGGTGCCGCAATGGCTTTAAGTTCTGTTTCGGTAGTGAGTAACAGTTTACGGCTTAGATAAACATTTCTTCAATCAGTACTGTATAAAAGTCCCTTGTTTCCATACCGGTTGCCCGGACCTGTTGGGAAATCAGGCTGGTTTCCGTTTGGCCCGGAACGGTATTGATTTCTATAAAAAAGAATTTAGAAGTCTCATGTTCAAGAAAATAGTCAATCCTCACGGCTCCCTTGCAATTGAGTTTTTGATATACTTTTTCAATAATCCTATTGACCCGGTCAACCTCCTCTTCGTTCATTCTTCCCGGGGTAATCTCCTCAGTTACTCCGGGAGAATATTTGGCTTCAAAATCAAAGAATTCTTTGCTGCTGACAATTTCAGTGGCCGGTAAAACTGTCGTTTTACCATTGGCATGAAATACACCGATAGAAAACTCCCTACCGGAAACAAACTCCTCCACCAAAACCTGGGAATCCTCTGCAAAGGCTTTATCCAAAGCTTCCTGAAGCTCATTTGGTTCTTTCACTTTGCTCATACCTATACTGCTTCCCCCATTATTCGGTTTTACAAACAAAGGAAGCCGGAGTTCATTTAGAATCTGCTCTTTATTTGAAGCGTGATTTCCGAAAAGCTGTATAGATTTGGCCACAAATAATTCCGGGATATCCCTGACTATCGCCTTGGTATAGCCCTTGTTCATGGTAATGGCCGAAGTCAGGGCATCACAGGTGGTGTAGGGTATTTTTAGCATATCAAAATATCCCGCCAGTTTGCCATCTTCTCCAGGTGAACCATGTAAAATATTGAACACACCATCAAACTTGATTTGCTGTCCACCCAACAGAATAGAAAAATCATTGAGATCAACAGGAATTATTTCCCCCGTGGAAGTTTCATGATACCAATTTCCCGGATAGATCAGGATTTTGTAAATGTCATATTTTTCCCTATCGATTGTGCGGGCCACCACTGCTGCACTCTTCAAGGAGACTACAGATTCACCGGTAAATCCACCTGTCACCAATGCTATTTTTCTTTTCATACCCTGTAAAAGTAAAAATCAATCTTCATTTATCATTGAGCGGAGAAAAAGATTCCAAGAAAAAAACGTACTTTTTACAATGTGAAAACCGGGGTGTTGAAAAAAACTAAAAAAGTGTTTAACTTATCAATAAAAAATTATGGTCCGCGCATTTAAAATTTCATTTGTCGCCTTCTTAATATTTGCTTTTTCAAAAGGAGGAATAGCCCAAGAAGATGAAATCCTTATTTCTGAAGGGCCGCAATTCATCATTTCTGAAGGGCCCCATATTATTTTACAAGAGGGTCAATGGGTGGCCAAATGGGTTGAAAACGGGGAAAAGAAATCCGAGACTAATGTTACAGCAGATTTTCTTAATAATGAATTTCAGCTTGGGCTGGACCCCTTTGTTTTCATGAGTAATTTTGAAAATAATCCTAATCCCAACCAAAAATACAAAGGGGTATCAAAAATCACGGTCATTTCTGACATCCATGGTCAATATGATTTAATGGTACAACTGTTAAAAAGCCATGGTGTAATCGATGAAAATCTCAATTGGAATTATGGTAACGGTCATCTTGTGGTCAATGGAGACATAATGGGAAGAGGCAAAATGGTAACAGAAATTTTATGGTTGGTATATAAACTTGAAAATCAGGCAAAAAGAAATCGTGGAAGGGTACATTTCCTGATAGGGAATCATGAGCTGATGACCATGTTCAATGATTTGAGGTATTTGAATAATAAATACCAGCAGGCGGCTGATATAATGGGAATAACTGTAGCTGAAATGTACGGGGCTACCTCTGTTTTTGGCAATTGGCTGAGAAAATTGCCCGCCATTGTTACCATCAATGATCTCCTGTTTGTTCATGCGGGCATTTCCAAAGAAATGGTCGATAGAAAAATGAAAGCCGCTAAAGTAAACAGGCTTTTCTTTGATCAGATTTCCGGGTTTAAACCTGGAAATAAAAAGCAAATGGAGGATGTCGAATTTTTAACCAGTGCCCTAGGTCCCACATGGTATCGGGGATATTTTGTTGACGGTGAAGTATATGAAAAGGACATGGATTATATTCTGAAATTTTTTAAAACCAAGACGATGATTATCGGACATACTTCCCAACGTTCGGTTTCACAGCTCTTCGGGGGAAGGGTATATGTAGTAGATTCCAATATCAAGGAAGGTGTAAATGGGGAAATTCTGATTATTGAGGAAGGGGAATTCTTAAGAGGCAATTTGGATGGCGTAAAATTTAGATTTCCACAATAATTCCTGCATGCTTTTAGCCCTGCATGCACATTATATTTTTGATTTTTTCCATTTTTTATACTTTTGGGTCCAAATAGAACCAACAATTCAATGAATAAACTCAAATTAATGACCCTCCTGGCTATTTTCATGCTTTGGAGTGGTTTTTCTTTTGCTCAGCAAAAAAAGAAAGTCGGTCTTGAAGATGTATTTAAATCCAATACTTTCGCCCAAAAATCAGTTAACGGAATCAACTGGATGAAGGACGGACAGTATTATTCTTCCCTTCAAAGAGGTCTATCCGGGCCTAGGGTAGTAAAAATCAATGTAGCCTCAGGTGAGGAATCTGAAACCCTTATAGATGGAGGTAGATTGGGCATCAACTTCTCCAGTTATTCTTTTAATCCTGAAGAAACCAAAGCACTTATTGCCTCGGAGGTGGAAAGCATTTACCGAAGATCAAGCAAGGGGGTATTCCATGTGGTGGATATGAAAAACGGCACTGCCCAAAAGCTGATGGATGGGGAAAAAATCATGTATGCGACCCTTTCACCTGACAACGATAAAGTTGCCTTTGTGAAGGACAACAACCTTTACATGATTGAGCTGGAAAGTAATCAGCTAACACAAATCACCACCGACGGTAAATGGAACCATATTATCAATGGAGCCGCAGATTGGGTTTATGAGGAGGAATTTTCCATGTCCAAAGCCTTTGATTGGTCCCCTGATGGAAAGAAAATAGCCTTCATCCGATTTGATGAAACAGAAGTTCCTGAGTTCAATATGCAGACTTGGGGCAAACTCTACCCTGAGGATTACCGCTTTAAATATCCAAAAGCAGGTGAAAAAAATGCAGAAGTCAGCATACATATTTATGATCTGGAAGGTAAGAAAACGGTAAAAGTGGATTCGGGAATGGAAACGGACATATATCTCCCAAGGATTTATTGGACCAGTGACTTTTCCACCTTGGCATTTTTGAGGTTAAACCGACTTCAAAATCAACTGGACCTGGTTTATGTGAATGCCAATACCGGGGCGGGCAGGTTGATCCTACAGGAAAAGTCAGAAACTTATGTGGATCTCGATTACAATGATGACCTGAGGTTCCTTGAAGGTAATAAAGGTTTTATCAGAACTTCTGAGCAGGATGGTTTCAAACATATCTATCACCATGACAGTGAAGGGAAGCTTATCAGACAAATTACGTCAGGCAACTGGGAAGTGACCAATTTGGTGGGTATAGATGAAAAAGCAAAAAAGATTTATTTCATTTCTTCTGAAGCATCTCCTCTGGAAAGAAACCTTTATGTCATCAATATGGATGGAAAAAACAAAAAAATCCTAACGCCTGAAAAAGGAACAACTTCAGTCAACATGAGCAAGGATTTTAAATATTACATAGCGAATTATTCAAATGCCAATACGCCATTGAAGGTTACGTTGCATGAATCCTCCGGAAAGTTGGTAAAAGTATTGGAAGACAATTCAGAATTAAATGAAAGACTCTCCGCCTTTGACCTTTCCCCAAAGGAATTTTTCAGGTTCAATACGGTTGATGGCACTGCCTTGAACGGGTATATGATCAAACCTGTTGATTTTGATGAAAGCAAAAGATATCCGGTTTTGATGTATGTGTATGGAGGTCCTGGATCCCAAAACGTTACCCATTCATGGGGAGGAAGCAGGGATTTTTGGCATCATCATTTGGCCGCAGAAGGATACCTTGTAGTCTGTGTGGACAATAGAGGTACCGGTGCCAGAGGACGTGATTTCAAACATGTCACCTATGCCAATCTAGGTAAATATGAAACGGAAGACCAAATTGCCGGGGCCAAGCACCTGGGCACATTGCCCTATGTAGATAAATCCAGGATTGGAATATGGGGCTGGTCTTACGGAGGTTATATGTCTTCCCTTGCCCTGATGATAGGTAATGATGTGTTCAAATCTGCCATAGCGGTAGCCCCGGTGACTACCTGGAGGTATTATGATACCATTTATACCGAGCGTTACCTCCAAACACCTCAATTGAATGCCGCAGGATATGACAATAACAGTCCCATTACCCATGTCAATAAATTGAAGGGCAACTTTCTTCTGATCCATGGCACGGGGGATGACAATGTTCACTTTCAAAATGCCGTGGACCTGGTGGATGCTTTGGTGAAGGCAGACAAACAGTTTGAAACGATGTATTACCCCAATAGAAACCATGGCATTTATGGTGGGAATACAACCTGGCATCTGTACAGCCTGATGACGGACTTCATCAAAAGAAAGCTTTAATTCATTGTACCATCCGCCACAGCAGACAGGATGTACCAAGTACCATGTGCCAAGATTCGGACTTGGTACTTGGTACTTTGTACAATGACTGTGAATCCCTCCTACTGGCAGCAAAGCTTTTTTGATATTACTGATTAATTCCATATCTTAATTCCCAGTTGAACTTGAAATACCTTATATGAGAGAACGTCTAAACACATCTATACAATCAGCAAGTTTAATCCTGGTGGCCGCAGGTTTGGCCTGGGTTGTCTGGTCAAATGAAACCACCATGAGGGATATGCTTACCTATTTAGTGGTGACCATGGCCATCATTGAAGGCCTCAGCCTGTACCTTATAGGAAGAGTTTATCCTGAAAGCCATACAACCTTTAAAATGGGTATAATCGCTACCTTGTTGATATTACTGGGCATAAAAATCATGTTTTCCGACATGTTTGTTCCTTTAACTATCACCGTATTTGCCATCAACTTTTTATATAATTTTTATACCAATAATAAACGCAGAAGAGGCGCATTTAAACGTAAGCAAGGAAGGAAATTTTTCTGAGCCTTTGGGCTTAAATCAATTCGGCATATTATTTGAAATAGTGTGAAGATGAAAAATATGATGTTGTCATGCGCAAAATTTTAATTACAATCCTGATTCTAATACCTTCTATTTCCCTTTTTGCTCAAGCCAAACTGGAAAGCATGCTGGGTGAAAGGGAAAAAATGCACAGGGAATGGAGGAATTCCGAAAGCAAAAAAAGCGGGATTTTTGGTAACCGCACCAAAAAGGACATGATTGAGACTCATGAGTGGATGTCTAGGATAATCCAAAAGGACAATCAGATCATGGAGGAATTGAAAATGCTCAGCGAAATAGAAAAAACAGAAATCACCTACGAGAAGAACGATTATAAATTCATCTCCCAAAAACAGGAGCGTGAAATTGCCATCCTAAAAAGGGCTTTGGAAGAGAAGGAGGAAACTGTGGCAGAAAAAAAATCCGACCAAAGGACCTATGAGTGGACTACCTTTATATTTTTTCTAAGTACCCTCACTTTCGGATACCTGTTTTTCAAGGGCAGGAAAAACAGGAAAACATAAAGGTTTTGAACCACAACAGTGACAAAAGGGGCACAAAAGTAGGGATTGTAATACCGTAATATTTGAATAAAGAATTACCAGGACCAGCCATCCTTTGTTCACTTTGTTGACTTTTGTGGTTCAAAAAAAGAGGAATGGACTTAAAATGCAGTCATCTTTCCCTCCCTGTTATTATCGAAAAATTTTTATGAACCACAACAGTGACAAAAGGGGTACAAAAGTAGGGATTGTTATACCGTAATATTTGAATAAGGAATTACCGGATCCAAGAAATTCTTTTGTTCACTTTGTTGACTTTTGTGGTTCAAAAAAAGATGGCTTGGGTTTCTAAAAATAGCTTTGCTTTATCCCGATACTAAAGACCATAAACGAGTAGTTGAAGGGCTGATTGCTATGTAGAAAGAAATTGTACCGCGTACTTAAACTAACCGACGTAACTTTATCTATCGGGAGATCAATCCCTGCTTGCGGGGTGAGGGTAAAACTCATAAACTTTCTTTGAACTTCATAAAAACCAACTTGGAGCACTTGATTGGAATGAGCGGTTCCAATTCCCATTCCCACCCATGGCAAAACACCCACATTTTCGCCAAAGGTATAATGTACATTTCCTTGAATCGGGAAGGTGTTTATTGTTCGAAACTGATTGCCATGAATTGCGGCATTTCCATCGTTTAATTCCTGCGTGAAATTATCCAGGCGTTGTGAAAAAACCTGCCAACCGAGCAAAAATCCAACAGAAATATTGGGTTTAACAGACCAGCGGTTTTCAATACTTACCCCTCGCCAGGACATATTGTTGATGAAATCATCCGACATTTTACCGAGAGGAACGGCCACATCATAGTTTATACGAAAGTTATTTACCCGAAAATTAGGGACCCTAATTTTATTCGTTTGGGCATTTGCTGAAATGCCTAAAGTGATGATTGCTAAAAAAACCAGTACTTTTTTCATCGTTTAGCGAATAAGATAAGGTGATTGTATAAACATTTGATCAATAGCTCTCAAAGTGCGGTTCGTTAGGTTTGTGTTGTTGCCACTAAATAAACCTGAGCCAACGCCATACCATACCTCGGGTATAATTTCGTTTCTTTGCTGAAGTGATTTACCATCCAGTAGCTCTACTATTATAGCACCGGTGCGAATATTGGAGGTAGTGACTTGCGGTGGAAAGAAGCAACAGCCACCCCAGCCCCAACCTCCCCAGCCGCCCCAACCGCCCCAACCGCCCCACCAGGTGGAGAAGTAGTTATCGGAACGGTTTACACTTACCAAAACAAGATAATCGGCTTGGGTAGCTAAGTTACTATCTGAAATTTCGGTGTAACCTGCTTGGTTCATATTGAAGCGTACCCGATTCAAAACGAGTTCCAAATCCACTTCAAGATTTGTATCAGATACGTTGGGGTCAGTTAAAACAATGACCGTGTCGGCCAAATAGAAAGTATTGATAGCTGGATTAGCAAAATCAAAACCTGGTTCTGAAATTTCAGTAAATACAGAATCAAAGTCTGATACAAATTCCGGGCTATTGGGGTAGCAACTGCTGAACAGCAGTATGGAAACAAAAATGAGCCCCATGAATAAGTTGAATAGTTTTTTCATTGAAGGATAATTTGATGCTAAATCTAGGCATAAATTAAGAATCTGACCACGTTTTCATTCCGTTTTCTAAACTAATTGATAAAAAACTGTAAATCACTTCATTGTCAGGAGCACAACTAAACGGAGCCAAAAAATAAGGAATTGTAATACCGTAATATTTGAATAAGGAATTACCGGATCCAGGAAATTCTTTTGTGGACTTTGTTGACTTTTGAGGTTCAAAAAAAGAGGAATGGGCCTGAAATCCAGCTAGGAGTCACCTCCTTGTTATAGTTAGAAAATTAATGAACCACAACAGTGACAAAAGGGACACAAAAGTAAGGGTTTGTAAAACAATGATAATAGATAAAACTTAACCTGGACCTGGCCATCCTTTTGTTTACTTTGTTGACTTTTGTGGTTCGAAAAAAAGAAGAATGGACTTTTAAAACAGCCATCTTTCCCTCCCTGTTATTATCGAAAAATTTATGAACCACAACAGTGACAAAAGGTGTACAAAAGTAGGGATTGCAATACCGTAATATTTGAATAAAGAATTACCAGGACCAGGAAATTCTTTTGTGGACTTTGTTGACTTTTGTGGTTCAAAAAAAGGCATAGGTTGCAAGCCTATACCTCTTTATCTTTTATGTATTGTTATTATTTTAGCCGGGCTATAGGTGTTCTACCACCTTTGGTTTTTTGATCCATGTTGACCAAAACTTCTGCGTCAAGTGGCAGGAAGACATCCACCCTGGATCCGAACTTGATAAACCCAAATTCACCTCCCTGAGCCAAAGGTGTCCCTTCTTTCACATACCATTTTATCCTTCTGGCCAGGGCTCCTGCTATTTGCCTTACCAAAAGTTTGGTCCCATTCTGATGCCGTATTACCATGGTGGTACGCTCATTTTCAAAACTGGACTTAGGGTGCCAGGCTACCAGGTACTTCCCCGGGTGGTATTTGAAGTACTCCACAATCCCTGCAATAGGAGATCTATTGACGTGAACATTGATGGGAGACATGAAGATAGAAACCTGTTTCCTTTTTTCGTTAAGGTACTCTTCTTCCATCGTCTCTTCTATCACCACTACCTTGCCATCTGCCGGTGCAAATACCAACTTTTCCTCATTCGGCAATTGTATAGATGGATTTCTGAAAAACTGAAGTACAATCAAATAAATGATAATACTGAGCAAAAGAACTATATTCAGTAATTGTTCCTCCTGCGGAAAGGCTCTCCCCAGTCCAAAATTAAGGGCTACCAAAATAAGCAGCAGCCAAAACAATAATTTTCTTCCTTCTTTGTGTATGGTCATACGATCTAAATTTAAAAAGGTGCAGAAGTTTTCTTCTACACCCCAAATATAATAAACTTTCTTTTTTGTGCTTTTAAAAGCCTCCTCTGAAAGTATAGGTTTTAGCCACCTTGTCAATGGCCACGATGTAAGCAGCGATCCTCATGGGCACATTATATTTTACCGAAGCCTCATAGACATGATCAAATGCATCTTTCATGATCCTATCAGACCTTCTGTTCACCCTTTCTGCAGTCCACTTATAGCCCAACCTATTTTGAACCCATTCAAAATAAGATACCGTTACTCCGCCGGCATTGGCAAGGATGTCAGGCACAGCCATGATTCCCTTTTCGTTGATGATGGCATCGGCTTTTGCAGAGGTAGGACCATTGGCCCCTTCAACGATCAATTTAGCTTTGATTTTTTCAACATTCTTGATGGTAATCACATCCTCCACAGCGGCAGGAACCAGCACATCTACTTCAAGTTCCAATATTTCCATCGGATCGGTGAGTTTTTCTGCTCCTGTGAATCCTTCCAAAGTACCATTATTACTATCTCTAAAGGCAATAGCTTCCAGAATGTTGATGCCGTTGTCATTGTAATAAGCACCCGAGATGTCAGAGATAGCAACTATTCTCAATCCTCTTTCTTCCAATAATTGAGCTGCCCAGGATCCTACATTGCCAAAACCCTGAACAGCACAGGTAGCCTGGAAAGGATTGATTTTCAGTTTTTGCATCGCAGCCAATGTGGATACCATCACACCACGGCCTGTGGCCTCCGTTCTGCCCAAAGATCCTCCCAATACCAATGGCTTACCCGTAACCACGGCGTTAACTGTCATACCATGGGCTTTGGAGTATTCATCCATCAACCAGGCCATTTCTCTTGGTCCGGTACCCATGTCAGGAGCTGGAATATCTTTATCGGGTCCGAAAACATCAAGCATTGCCAGCGTATAAGCCCTGACCAAACGCTCGATTTCTCCTTTTGACATTTCTCTTGGATTACACCGAACGCCACCTTTACCTCCGCCATAAGGGATATCAACGACGGCACATTTCCAGGTCATCCATGCGGCAAGCGCTTTCACTTCGTCAAGATGCACATCAGGGGCAAAACGGATTCCTCCCTTTGCAGGACCAAGAATATTGGAGTGAATGACTCTTATTCCCTCAAACACATGGATTTTGCCATTGTCCATGGTGATCGGAAGGGAAACGATAACTTGTTTGGCAGGATTTTTAAGCACGTTGTAGACCTCACCAGAAAGTCCCAACTTTTCGGCTGCAAGGTTAAATCTTTCCATCATGGACTCCAAAGGATTTTCTTTGTCCTTTATAGGAGCCGGTTCAATGTAAGCCATATTGGGTTTATTTAATTTGATAGTTCAATTATGATACAATATTAACGAGATTTTTAATATCCTATAGGAGATTTTAAAAGATTTTCAAAAAAGCGGCAATGAATGGGGCTGATAATAACAATCCGTCAAAACGGTCCATAAATCCACCATGCCCAGGAAGTGATTTTCCGGAATCTTTTATCTCTATACTTCGCTTGAACAAAGACTCGATCAGGTCCCCATAAGTCCCGGCAATGATGACTATGGTAGCTATGCACAACCAATGCCATTCCGGAATGGAATTAAAGTATTTTGACAAAACATAGGCCACCAAATAGGCCAATGCCGCTCCTCCCAAAAACCCTTCCCATGATTTTTTGGGTGATACCCTTTCAAAGAGTTTGGTCCTGCCAAATTTGGTCCCGGCAAAATAGGCCCCAGTGTCCGACGCCCAAAGGATGAACAAGGATCCCACAATTACCTCATAATGAAATGTATCATCAACAGAAAATGCTGCCACATTCAGCAGCGCAAAGGGTATAGCTACATAAAATATACCTAAAAAAGTAAAGGCTACTCCCGTAAAAGGTTTCTTGTCAGATTTCCGATATAGTTTTATGAAAAACACCAAAGAAGCCAAAGGAAAAATCAGGAAATAAAATTTATCCTCCAGGTGACCGATTCCAATCAGGAAGGATAGAGAAAAAATGGTAATGCCTAAAAAGGTACCAAAACTTTTTAATGGCAACATCCCATCAAGCCCCGATAGTCTATAAAATTCCATTTGTGAAAAACCCAGGATAAGTCCAAATATCAGAAAATACAGCCATGGGCTGATTACTGAACCTGCAATGATGATGGCGGCTCCAATAACCGCAGTAATAATCCTTTGCGCAAGATTACTATAGTTATTGATATTAATTCTATCGCGCATTCTAAAAGGAGATCTCATTCTTTACTATGTTTATAGCCCTCAGTGCCTCTGTAAGAGGAACCATTACTTCAAACTGCCCATGAATTTGATAGACCGATTCTTTTTTATTTAAAATAACAGCCTGAATACCACAATCCTCCAATACACTTTTAACAATTTCAGCCCTTACCGGTGACCCATCTTCAAAGACTTTTTTCCAATTCTTCATCTGTTAAAATACTTTTACTTTTTTCCTTGAAAACCAACATGGAAAGGATAAGCAATACTAATCCAATAATCGCGTAAGGCAAGGATACCTGTTCTGTTTGTTCCATATCGAATTCAATTTTACCAAGTTTGGCCAAATACAATAAAACTACTGTAAATGTATTGTTCAAAATATGTGCAATAATCGGATAAAGCAAACTCCCCGAATAGAGGTAAAGATAACCAAATATCGCTCCGAGCAACATCCTTGGGAAAAAACCATAAAACTGAATATGGATGGCAGAAAAAATAAAAGCCGTCAACCAGACACCCAAATGCGCATTCCCGGTATATAATTGCATTTTAGGCTGGATAACACCTCTGAAAAAAACCTCTTCTCCTATTCCTGCCAAAATTCCTATGACAATAATACCTATGATAAATTCAAAAGGGGATTCAAAATCGGTCAGAAATTTTGTCATTACCATTCTTTGATCCTCTGTTTCTTTAAAGAATTCCTCCAGGTTACGCATACTTTCAGGCAAATGCATATTGGCATTCCAATCGATAATCAGGCTATTGAATAGAATGGCACCCACCATGATGAAGAGCAATATCAAACCCCCGGTGAACTTAAATCGATTGATTTGTTGTTTAACTCCGAAATCTGCTTTATCAATCAATTTGCCAATGATCAAAGCGGCAATGATAAAGGATAGACCGGAACCCAGGCCTTGAACTAAATACATGGCCAATTTGGCGTTAGGGTAATTGGAAGGAGAAGTAAATAAGGCCAACATCTCATCCAAAGAGATGTTAAATAAGGGTGGAACCAGCATTAAGCCCAGGCCCTGCATCAATAGCATTACCCCAATTGTTATGAGCAATATGATAATTAAGGATAAAAACCAGAATCTTCTTGAGGCAATTGGGGCATTAGTTTTATATATCTGCATAATTGCGGTAAATTTACAGGAAAATTAGAATTCAATAGTGGTTAAGATCGGAAACTTAGAATTGGGAGAATTTCCCTTATTGCTGGCACCTATGGAAGATGTCAGTGATCCTCCCTTTAGGGCAGTTTGTAAAGAAAACGGAGCTGATTTGATGTTTACTGAATTTATCAGCTCTGAGGGACTGATAAGGGACGCTGCCAAAAGTGTCCAGAAACTGGATGTTTTCGAATATGAAAGACCAATCGGAATCCAGATTTTTGGGAATGAAATCGAATCCATGAGGGAAGCCGCCGCTATTGCCGAAGCTGCTGGACCGGACATTCTGGACATCAACTATGGCTGCCCGGTGCATAAGGTCGCCTGTAAAGGGGCCGGAGCTGGAATCCTATTGAACATTGATAAAATGGTATCTATGACCGCCGAGATCGTCAAAAGAGTGAATATTCCTGTTACGGTAAAAACACGATTGGGATGGTCACATGATAGCATCCGAATAGTGGAAGTGGCAGAGAGGTTACAGGATGTAGGCATTCAGGCTATTAGTATCCATGCCAGAACCCGCCAACAAATGTATAAAGGAGAAGCAGATTGGTCCTATTTGAATCTTGTAAAGGACAATCCAAGATTAAAAATCCCTGTATTCGGAAACGGAGACATTGACAGTCCTGAAAAGGCAAAGGAATACAAGGAAAAATACAATGTGGATGGCATGATGATCGGTAGGGCTTCCATTGGATATCCCTGGGTATTTAATGAAATCAAACACTTTCTCGATACTGGGGAAAAATTGGCCGGGCCTGATTTGGAGGAAAGGATAAACGTTACCAAAAAACACCTGGACTTTTCGGTCAAATGGAAGGGTGAAAAACAAGGTATTTTGGAAATGAGGAGACACTATACAAACTATTTTAGAGGTATGCCCAACTTTAAACCCTACCGCACAAGAATGGTGACAGCTGATACCTATGAAGAAGTGTCTGCGATTTTGGAAGAAGTTGGAGATATGTATGCAGATTACCAGTTTTAATTTTATATAAGGTTAATTATTATGTAAAAACCATAATAACCTTTCAGTCCTATCTGTTAAATACCTTTACTCCATTCATGACCAGAGACATACAAGCTGAAAGCACCCTGAAGGCCTGGGGATTCCTGATTATTTTAGCCCTGATTTGGGGGAGTTCTTTCATCTTGATCAAAAGAGGACTTGAGGTGTTTTCTCCCGGAGAAGTAGGAGCATTCCGAATAGTTGCAGCAGGCATGTTTCTGCTCCCTTTGTCACTTCCCAGGCTGAAACAACTGAACAAAAAACAGGTCAAAAATCTTATCATAGTTGGCCTGGTGGGCAGTTTTATACCTGCATTTTTGTTTGCAAAGGCACAGACCCAATTAAGTTCATCATTAACAGGGGTATTCAATGCCATGACCCCCTTGTTTGTAGTGGTTATAGGGGCCATCTTCTTTAATTCAACCATTACAAAAAGGAATGCGATAGGATTATTGATTGCTTTTGTCGGAGTGGTAATTTTGCTTACTGTAAAAGAAGGAGCAGGACTTGGCTCATTTTATGACATCAATGCCTATGCTTTTTTTGTGCTACTGGCCTGCGCCTGCTATGGTTTAAACTTGAACATCATCAAGTATAAATTTGTGGCCTTGAAACCTGTTGCCATAACGGCGATTTCTTTGTCCATGGTTTTGCCTGCCGCCTTGATTTATCTCTTTGCCTTTACCCGATTTTCCTTTAAGGTTTTACATGTAGAAGGGGCTCCCATGGCTACGCTGTATATTGCTATTTTGGGCATTGTGGGCACAGCTATTGCCCTTATCCTGTTCAATATTATGGTAAAAGTTGCCACTCCTGTATTCGCCAGTTCGGTAACCTACCTTATTCCTATCGTCGCTATTATGTGGGGATTATTGGATGGAGAAGTATTATTGGCTGGCCATTATTTGGGAATAATAGCTGTAATATTTGGGGTTTGGGTAGGCAATAGGAAATAGATCCTAATCCTCTTCTCTTCTTTTGGGAACTTTGGGCTGCCCTAATCCAACACTTCCCTTCAGTCCGGTAACGGTCGCTTTCCACCAATAATTAAAAATAAACCTTTCCGGATCTCTGGGATAATAAATTTTCGAAGTGACTTTGACTTTCAAAAATTTCCTTGGATTATTTGACCTAACAGCAAAAGTGTTCAAAACAAAGGTGAGGATGCCTTTCTTACCCCTTCCTGTCTGAAGGGTCCTTTCATCCAATAGTTCCAGATTCAAATCATTATAGAAAATTTCCATACTTCCCAAAGCATCCCTATCATTGGCAATAAAGGACCAATCGGCACTGTTTATCCTTCCAGATCTCACTTTCACATAAGCATTTGCTATTAAAATTGAATTGATGAGTTCAAGGTCAAAAGCCCCCAATTGGGCATTGATTTTCATTGGATAGGGATATTTATAAAAAAGTTGTCCTTGAAGACTTATATCGGCTTCACCATTAATCCTGGCATTGGCAAAAAGCTGGGATTCTTCAATAGGAAAGTCCTCCCCTTCTTTTGTGGTATAGAAAGGAATGAGTGAAGCACTAAGGTCATTGAAATACAACTGACCCGGTATCATACCCTGTTCAGAAAACTCCATATACCTTACCACTGCATTTTCTACCAACAGGGTGTCTAATCTTATATTAATTCCCGATTTTTTCATAAGCTCCTGAGGCATTGGGCGATAAACATTTGCAGGTCTTTCATAACGTTTATCCCTGAAAAACTCACCCTCTACATCCTGGATCAAAATTTTGGATGCGATTAAAGTTTCATCTTCCAGCAATTTATCCAGGTCAGGATTGATGATTTTAACGATTGGAATTTTGAGGTTGACCACATCAGTCTGTTCACCCACAATTCGTCCATATTGATATATACCATACCTTGGCTGAAATGTCAGGTTTTCCAGCCTTATTTCACTGTTGCTCACGGACACTAAACCAATACTGACCTTGTTAAGACTATCCTTTAAAAGAATCTGGAAATCCGGAAAATCCAATGTGAATTTCTTTTTGAGCAAATCCTGCCCCTTTAATTTGCCCAAATCCATTAGGTCAAATTTTAAATCCTCAAAAGCCAGATTAAGCTTTTTGATTTCTTTAGGTTCTTGGGAACCGTCTTTTTGGAAAAGCGCTAAATTCCCTTCAATAATTTCAAATTCGTCAATTTGTAAAGATTCAATGATTTCACTAGTGGCTTCTCTTGTTTTCTCCGTATCAGAATCGCTTTTTACCTGGTCAACAAATATTTCAATATCCGGCCTGAACAACCTTAATTCAGTAATCCACAAGTCTTTGCTGTTTTGTATTTCTGCCAGAGATTTGGTTTTGATCAATGCGGTGGGGATGTGTCCAGAGAAAACCGGCTTACCAGGCTTTCCTGAAAGATCTCTGGGAATAATACGGAAATTATCCACCAGAACTCCCTCATAACGGGTATCCAATTCCACTTTGGAAAAAGTAATTTGATGGACACTGTCTGCCAGGGTAAGCCAAAATTCATCAATATCCAAGGACATGGCATCAAACAAGCCTGCTATTTCACCTTTACTTACTATTAATGAGTCTAATTTGAAGCCGAAAAAGGCAAGATCAATCCCCGTATTGATCAATTCGCTGCTAACACCTCCCTCCCGAAAGGCAAGACTGAACTGGGCATTATCTGCCTGTATAGTGTCAATTTCTACCACATCAATGGTTTTGGGAAGGTTCCTGTCTCTTCTTTGCCTTCTTGAGGATGAGGTATCTTCCTGTTCCAGGTCAGTATTGATTAATACCCGCACATCCGAACCTGATAGTCTCACTTTTTCCAAATTCAGGGTACTTTCAAAAAGAAAAGCCTCAAGGTCAACCCCACGAAATGACATTTCCGGAATGACAGCGGTAACTCTTGTCCTGTCAGTGAAATTTCTTCTTGGATTCAAGCGGACATTGGTTGCAAGGATTTCCTCCCTCGCCGTATTAAAATTGATCCGGTCAGCAAGAATATTGTATTTACCATCGGCAATGTTAAACACATAATTGTTCAGCCTCAGATCTATCTCTTCAGAAAACAAAAATTTAAGGTCCTCAAGATCTGAATCCTCATTGATTCTGAAGTTTTTTACAGCTATGGAAAAATCATCTTCAGAAAAGGTCTGTTTTCTTTCCCCTCCATAATTTTCATATTTCAAGTTACCACTTTCCAATACCAGTGCAGCGACCTCAACATCCTTGAAATAATTCGTCAATAGCTGTAAGATTTCCTTCTGATCAACCTTTTCCCCTTCTTCTTGAGTTTTACCGGTTCCATACCTAAAAATACTTATTTTGGGTGAAGGCACCCTTATGTTTTCCACCTTTAGAATTTCGTCAAAATAGGCTGAAGTGATATCAACGCCATCCGCATAAAACTGGGGCACAAAGATATCGAGGGCTGTACTTTTGTCATATCTCTGAAGGATATTTTGAATTTGATCTGTGCTAAAGGGACGGATTGCAAACCCATCAACTCTAATTTTCGAAGTTTTGGTGTCCACAAAAACCTTATCGGCCTTAAATACATGAAGGTTATCCGCAAGTTTGAGAATATAATCGTCAAGTTCTAATTGCAGGTTTTCAGCCCAAAAGAAACTTCTAGTGTCAGAAGACTCTGTCATCCTATCTATGGCAAAATTTTCCAGAACCAGATTCACCTTTCCAAAGGACAGACTGTCCTGCCTGACCCTAATTCTGTTATCCACAATAAGAGAGCCATCCTTGATTTCGAATTTTTTCACAAAAATTGCATCAAGATAATCAGCGTAAATGGATGTAATGTCAAAAGCCTTATCCTTTCCCTCACTTTTCTCCTGAATGTCGCGCAAAAGAATTTCGGGTTTTTCAACCAAAATATTCTGAACATCTATGATCCCTTCATTATAAATTTTCTTCAGATTGGCTTCAGTAATGGATAGATGGGGCACATCAATATCCAAAATGGTGACACCTTTATCAGCATCTTCACCAAGAATAGGAAAAAGTTTAAACCCATCAATTTTTATAAGATCCTCCTTAGAAGAAAGGCGTACAAAATCACTTTTTATTTGATGTACATTATCCCCCAAAGCCAATTCCACCTGGTGTAATTCCACTGTGGCATGATCTGCATAGAAAAATTGATTGTCCCTTTTCTGTTCATCAGGTCCAATGTAAAAATCAAGCATATTGAAATCTATTCTGCCTGCATTTATCCTATACCTGTCCCTTTCATTCACGTTTCTTTGAGAAAAAATTCCATTTTCAATGTCGAATTCAGCAACATATATGGATTCCAAAATCCCCTCAATCAAATTATATAATTCGAATGGCTCCAAGTCTCTTTCTGGATCCCTTTGACTTTTTTCCCTTACAAAATGGATGAACTCCGGATTTTGCAATTTCAAACTTCCAACTTCCACTTCAGCAGTATAAAAGACTTTATTGATATCTGCATCTACGAGCATCAGATCCTTGAGATCAAGTTGAAAATAGGCATCTGAATACTTACTGAAATCAGGTATTATTTTAAGGTTCCTTGCATTAATGAATTGCCTTAATGAGGAAATTTCTATCGCATCCGACATCACGGAATGCACACTGTCTGCCAATAAAAGTTCAAAATTCTGTAACTCAAAATCGAATCCTTCCGCATTAAAGGGGGTTTCTGGGCTCCGCGTCTGCAATAATTGGATATTCTTTAAAAAAAAGTTGGTATTCTCTGCTTTAAGACTCCTTTGGGAAATAAAATTTTTCAGAAGCAGATCAGCCTGGTCAATCTTTAAGGATTTGATCCTGATTTCATGGATACGGGATCCCAAAAATGATTTCTTTATCTCCTCTTGCAAAATCTTCAAGGGAGAGTCAGCCGCATCATCTTCCTCCAGCATTTCCTCCATTTTCATCTGGAAATCAATTGAAGGATTGCTCAACAGAATATTTCCAAAGACCAGTTCTCTTTTACCAAACAAATAAAACATGCCGGTAATTCTGATATAAGGAACGTCAAAATCGTAATAGGCGAGGTTATCAAACTCCTGAATCTTCTCCTCAACCGGATTGACTTTTAACCCTTCAAACTCAATCCCTCTTTGGAGGAAAAGTATTGAAAAACGTTTGAACTCTATTTCATATTTGTCATTCGAAGCAATTCTGACCTTTTCCTTAAGGTAATTCCTTAATAAAAAATCTGATCCAAAGTAAAGAATAGCCTGAATCATGGCCAGAACCAATAAAATTGATCCTGAAATCCTAACTAATTTGCCTCTCTTCGGACTTTTTATTGCCCTATCTTCAGTTCCATCTCCCATTTATTAAATAACTTCTATAGTAAAAGTAATACAATTGCATTGGAAATGGACAAGAAGAAGCCGTCGATTTCTATTAAAAATAAAAGGTAAAATGCTTTGTTATCTACCAAAGCATTTTACCTCATGTTGATTTATAAATAAATCAATGGCTGTAGGAGAAGGACTCGAACCTCCACGGGGCGGTTAGGCAACATCAGAGCTCATGACGCGCTTTATCCACGGATCCCCACCCCCGAGACAGGAGGGCTTGTCTGCCAATTTCAACATCCTACAATAAAGCTTTTGCATTTTTAAAGCCGGGTCAAAATTAACAAAACGAAGCATTTATTAAAATAATTTAAAGTTTAAGTGGATTTATTTACAGTTTTATTAAAAAAAATGAATAATTAATGCGTTAATAAAAATTAAATATAAAAATTTGACATTTACTTTATGGATTCTTCAATCAAAAACTGGAAGCCTTAAATGCAAAAAAGCTGTGAAACAGTATTCCACAGCTTTAGTCAATTAACAATAAACCCAAAATAACCAGATGTAGGAGGAGGATTTGAACCTCCGAAGGATAATACCTTCGCCAAATTGATATACCCCACATGAATATTTTTAACATTACAAATTTATGGGGAAATAAGTAATTTTAAAAATTTGATAATAAAATAGATAAAAATTTACAGTTTATTTAATTAATTAATTACTTTTTACATTTTCATTACCCGCCACCGATTGCGGAAGCTGAAAATTTGAAAACTTGATAATGAAAAATAAGTTTCCTTTTTGGAAAATGGCTTTTATCAATATTTCAATGCCTGATTTTTTAACTATTCGAAGTAAAAACAAGGTTATTTTATAAAATCAGGTTTCATAAGTTACATACTTTTCCCATTTATCAAGCACTTTGACAAAATCCTCAGGTAATGGTGCTTCAAAATACAAGGGCTTTTTATTGATGGGATGGACAAAACCCAAGGACATGGCATGAAGGGCCTGTCGTGGCATGATCTCAAAGCAGTTTTGAACAAATGCT